>Ga0307477_10000071_pt1 | contig 147675 bp, 134 predicted proteins | sample atmos_gasesECM2C_FD_203316 | JGI IMG/M metagenome (GOLD analysis project Ga0307477, IMG submission 203316) | Hardwood forest soil microbial communities from Morgan-Monroe State Forest, Indiana, United States - atmos_gasesECM2C_515 | ecosystem: Environmental > Terrestrial > Soil > Temperate...
CGATGCCGCAGACGCGCGAGCACGTGCTGCTGGCGCGGCAGGTCGGTGTGCCGTACATCGTTGTCGCGTTGAACAAGTGCGATGCGGTGGACGATCCGGAGTTGCTGGATCTGGTCGAGCTCGAAGTTCGCGAGTTGTTGAAGAGCTATCAGTTTCCTGGAGACGACGTGCCGGTGATCCGGCTGTCGGCCCTCGGCGCATTGAATGGCGAAGCGAAGTGGGAGAAGCAGATTGACGCGTTGATGGAGGCGGTGGACAAGAGCGTTCCACAGCCGGCGCGGGAGTTGGACAAGCCGTTCCTGATGCCGATCGAAGACATTTTTTCGATTCAGGGGCGCGGCACGGTAGTCACGGGCCGAATCGAGCGCGGGAAAGTGAAAGTGGGCGAGGAAGCGGAGATTGTCGGGTTCCGCGAGACGCGCAAGACGGTGGTGACGGGCGTGGAGATGTTCAAGAAGCAGCTGGACGAAGGCATGGCTGGCGACAATGCCGGGCTGCTGCTGCGCGGCATCGCGAAGGAAGACGTGGAGCGCGGGATGGTGCTGGCGAAAGGCGGATCGATTACTCCGCACACGAAGTTCAAGGCTGAGGTCTACATCCTGACAAAAGAAGAAGGCGGGCGGCACACGCCATTCTTTAAAGGGTATCGTCCACAGTTTTATTTGCGGACGACGGATGTGACGGGAATCGCGGAGTTGCCGGCGGGGACGGAGATGGTGATGCCGGGAGACAACGTGAGCCTGGTGATCGAGTTGATCACGCCGGTGGCGATGGAAAAGGGCTTGCGGTTCGCGATCCGCGAAGGCGGGCATACGGTGGGAGCGGGCACGATTGCGGAGATTGTGACGTAGTCAGCGTTTGTGGAAGCTGCAGAGCTTCGCTCCGCTGGACGGGCGATTCGCCCGTCCCCACACAAGTAATTTGTGAGACAGGGAGCGTTTCGCGCAAGAAGCTAAAGGCTAAGAGCTGTTTAGGAGTGAGCAATGCCCCGAGAGATTATTACGTTGCAGTGTGGTGATTGCAAGGAGCGGAACTATTCGAAGACCAAGAACCGCAAAACGACGCCGGACCGTCTGGAACTCAAGAAGTTCTGCAACCGGTGCCGCAAGCACACGCCGCACAAAGAGGTTAAGTAGTCAGGAGTCAGTTGTCAGTGTTCTAACTGAGAACTGAGAACTATTTTTAGGGGCGTAAGCTCAACGGTTAAACTGTCGGTCTCCAAAACCGAACTTGGGGGTTCGAATCCCTCCGCCCCTGCCAGAGTTTTGGAACTGAATTAAAGGCCAGGTCCGTGATGGGAGTAGAGACGAAGAAAATGGCGAACTCAATCGCAACAGCGAGCGGCGATTTCGGCGATAGGCTCAAGTCCTGGCCCGAGCGAATCAAGGCCTTTTACAACGACGTGCGCACGGAGATGAAGAAAGTTACGTCTCCATCGCTGAAGGAAGTCCAGGGAACGACGACGGTCGTGATCATTACCGTGTTTCTGTTTGCGTTGTATTTTTTCCTGGTTGATCTCGCGATCAGCAACAGCCTGGAGCGGGGTTTGCATTATTTCTCGCGCCACTAGGCGGCGAGCGAAAGAAGCGATTTGATGCCGGATACGGATAAAGAGAAGAACGAAAGCGCCGATGCGGGCCAGGGTGGCCAGCAGCCACCTCCGCCGCCTGCGGACGCAGTTGCGGGCGGCGAGCCTCCGCGCAATCCGAATATGAAGTGGTACATCATCCACGCCTATTCGGGATTCGAGCGCAAGGTAAGGGAGTCGCTTGAATCGCGCGTGCAGGCTTTCGGATTGCAGGACAAGATCGGCAAGGTGCTGATTCCGACCGAGTCGGTCACTGAGGTCCGTGGCGGCAAGAAGTACACCTCGGAGCGCATGTTCTATCCCGGCTACGTGCTGGTTGAGATGGACATGGACGATCACGTGTGGCACGTCGTGAAGTCAACGCCGCGGGTTACTGGATTTGTGGGCACCGGACAGCAGCCGACTCCGTTGTCGGACGAAGAAGTGAATCACATCGTTTACAAAGTGGCCGACAGTAGGGAAAAGCCGAAGCTCAAGGTCAAGTTCGAGAAGGGCGAGACAGTGCGGATCGGCGAAGGTCCGTTCGCTACCTTTACCGGCGTGGTCGACGACGTGAACGAAGATCGAGAGACTTTGAAAGTGATGGTTACCATCTTCGGCCGTTCGACTCCGGTGGAATTGGAATTTGGGCAGGTGGAGAAAGTCGCGTAGCGACGTGCCCAGTCCCTGAAGGGGCGCTCGATTTCGAACGGCTTGCGGTATCGCTAAAGCGATACCCTGATACGAAACGTGATTTTTTCATCATTTAGAAGTGGTAAGGCGCTGAGCCGAAAATCCTAGACTCGGCGATAAGGTTGAAGCAGGTTCGGGAAAGGCATCATGGCAAAGAAAGCTACAGGATCGGTAAAGTTGCAGATTGCGGCAGGCAAGGCCACGCCGGCGCCTCCGGTGGGACCAGCGCTCGGTCAGGCGCAAGTCAACATCATGGAGTTCTGCAAACAGTTCAATGCGCGTACTTCGCAGAAAGAACTCGAAGGGTTGATTGTTCCAGTCGTGATCACGGTCTACAGCGACCGCACGTTCACGTTTATTACCAAGACGCCGCCGGCTTCGGTATTGCTGAAGCGCGCGGCCGGTATCGCCAAGGGATCGGGCGCGCCGAATAAAGATAAGGTCGGCAAGGTGACCCTAAAGCAAGTCGAGGACATTGCGAAGCAGAAGATGCCGGATCTAAACGCCGCTTCGGTCGACGCCGCCATCAGAAGCGTGCGTGGTACGGCGCGGTCGATGGGGATTGAAGTAGTTGGCTAGAATTTTGTGTGGTGACGGGCCTTTGGCCCGTCCTAGCGGGGCGAAGCCCCGCCACCACACAAGCGCGAGTTAGTCACAAACACTACGGCTCTTCGGAATAGCGAAGCGGCGGTGGGAGACTGAGGTGAGGATGAAGAAGTCAGGAAAGAATATCGAGAAGGCGCGGAAGGCAGTCGAGCCGCGGCCCTATACGCTACAGGAGGCGGTTCCACTTCTGCAGAAAGTGAAATTCGCGAAGTTCGACGAGACGGTGGAAGTGACGTTGCGACTGGGCGTCGATCCGAAGCATGCCGATCAGATGGTGCGGGGCACGGTTGTGCTTCCTCACGGACTGGGCAAGTCGAAAAAAGTTCTGGTGATCGCGAGCGGCGAAAAGGTTCGCGAGGCCGAGGCGGCGGGCGCGGATTTCGTCGGCGGCGAAGATATGGTCGAGAAAATTACGAAAGAAAACTGGACCGACTTCGACGCACTGATTGCCACGCCGGACATGATGAAATCGGTCGGCCGTCTGGGCAAGGTTCTTGGACCGAAGGGCCTGATGCCGAATCCAAAAACGGGTACGGTCACCATGGACGTGGCGCGCGCCGTGCAGGAAGTCAAAGCAGGCAAGGTCGAGTTCCGTACCGACAAGACGGCGCTGGTGCACGTTCCGGTGGGAAAGATTTCATTTACGCCGGACAAGCTGATCGACAATGCGACCACGCTGATTTCGAGCGTAATCAAGGCGAAGCCTTCGGTGGCTAAGGGGAAATACATCAAGGCCTGCTACCTGAGTTCGAGCATGGGACCGGGGATCGCGCTGGACACGACTCCGATTGAGGTTGCGGCGAAAGCATAGTTTCCGGCAACTGCCGGGCGTTTGCCCGGCTGGACGGGCGAGTCGCCCGTCCCCACACAAGAGCTTTTGAAAGGGTTTGAACATGGCGGTTACTCGAGCTAAGAAAATAGCGCAGGTTGAGCAACTCGGTGGCGAATTGAAGAACGCTTCGAGCATGATCGTGGCCACCTACTCCAAGCTGACGGTGACCCAGGACTTCGAATTGCGCAAGGCGTTGCGTCCTACCGGGGCGAAGTACCGCGTGGTGAAGAACACTTTGGTCGAGCGTGCCGGCAAGGGCACCAAGGTTGAAGAAGCGCTGAAGAACCTTCAGGGTGTGACCTCGATCGCCTACACCGAGGGCGATCCGGTGGCGCTGGCGAAGGCGCTTGCGAAGTACGCTAAAGAGAATCCGGAATTCAGCTTCAAGGCCGGCGTGGTCGAAGGCCGCGTGATTACGGTCAAGGAGATCCAGGCGCTTGCGACCATGCCGTCGAAGGACGAGCTTTACTCCAAGCTGCTATTCCTGTTGAGCGCTCCGTCGCAGCGTCTGGTTACGGCGATGAATGCGGTTGGACGAAACCTGGCTGTGGTTGTCAGCCAGGGCGTGGAGCAGAAAAAATTTAAAGAGGCTTAGCCTCTGGTGGAGTGATTCGCGTCGTCGCCCGTCATCTTTGGTGGCCTGGCGGGGACGCCCGGCGCTCCATCGACAGAGTTCGCAAAAAGTTCCGGTCGGCGCGAGCTGACCGAAAAAGATTTAGTTATCGCGAAGCTAGGGGTGGCGCGGTCTGAAATTCTGGCGTTGTCTGGCGCTTGAATTGAAGACCTGGTCGCACTGGAAACCTGGCCAAGCGATAGCGAAATCGTAAATCTTACATAAAGCGGAGAGATTCACATGGCGGATATACAGCAGTTGGAAGAGTCAATTGTTAGCCTGTCGTTGCTGGAAGCGGCAGAGCTGGTCAAGAAACTGGAATCGCGTCTGGGCGTTTCGGCGGCGGCGGCGGCCCCGGTGATGGTTGCCGGCGGCGCAGCGGCGGGCGCGGCAGCCCCGGCTGAAGAAAAGACCGAGTTCACGGTCGTTCTGAAGGAAGTCGGAGCCAATAAGATCAATGTAATCAAGGCGGTACGAGAAGTAACCAGCCTCGGCTTGAAAGAGGCGAAAGACCTGGTGGATGGCGCTCCCAAGAGCATAAAGGAAGGCGTCTCGAAGGACGAAGCCGAGACCATCAGGAAGAAGTTCACTGAAGCGGGGGCAGTTGTCGAAGTCAAATAATCTTGGCGGTCGGGAGTAGGTTTGTGTGGTGGCGGGGCTCTGCCCCGCTAGACGGGGCCAAGCCCCCGTCACCACACGAGCCTCCTCCCGCTTGCAATTATTTGACCGAACACTAGCTGAATCCTAGTGAGTGGTGTTATTATCTAATAAATAAACCCGCTTACCCTGGCTTCACTGCGAGGCGACGGCGACCCGCATCCTCCAAATAGACCCAGGAAGCGGAATGGAACCGGGTCGCTGGAATGAAGTATGGCAGCCGGTCCCGCGGGCGGCGGGACGGAACAGGCCTTTGAACTGGCGCGGAACTTTACAAGTTATTCAAGAGTAAGCGTCGCACGTGGCGCCCGAGGACAAACTCGTCCTTGCGGGTGCCTCTGTCTTTTTTTCGAGTACACCGCTCGTTAGCTCGTTAGCAATATTGTGGCGCGACTTTTTGCGCCCTCATCCCGCTCGGTACCGCAGCCCCAGGCTGCCTGAAAGCAGGAGTTCCTAAGAATGGCAAAGCACAATATCCATCGCAAGCGTTTCGATTTTTCCAAAATTCCAGCAACCATCCAGATTCCGAACCTGATCGAGGTTCAGAAGCGCTCCTATGACCGCTTCCTGCAGATGGACAAGCTGCCCAGCGAACGCGAAGACGGCGGGCTGCAGGCGGTATTTCAGTCGGTGTTTCCGATTACCGACTTCCGCAACGTTTCCCAGCTTGAGTTTGTGGACTTCGCGATTGGCAACTGGGAGTGCAAGTGCGGCCACTTGAAAGGGCTGCATCACTTGCGCACGACTTGCAAGAATTGCGGATCGACGGTGATCACCGACCCGTTTCATCCCGGCGAAGTTCTGTGCCACAAGTGCGGCACCTACAACGCGAATACTCCCGACTTCTGCAACAAGTGCGGCGATCCGGTTGGTTTGCAGCTGAAGTATGACGTGGCGGAATGCGAAGAGCGCGGCATGACCTACTCGGCTCCGCTCAAAGTAACGATGCGGCTCACCATCTGGGACAAGGATGAAGCTGGCAATCGTTCCATCCGCGACATCAAGGAGCAGGAAGTTTTCTTCGGCGACGTTCCGCTGATGACACAGAATGGCACGTTCATTATCAATGGAACGGAGCGCGTCATTGTCAGCCAGTTGCACCGCTCGCCGGGCGTGTTCTTCGAGACTGCGGCGAACCGCACTTACTTCCTGGGGAAGATTATTCCCTACCGCGGTTCGTGGGTTGAGTTCGAGTACGACCAGAAGAGCGTTCTGTACGTGCGCATCGACCGCAAGCGCAAGTTTCTGGGCACGATTTTCCTGCGCGCGCTGGGCCTGCGTTCGGGCGAAGACATTCTGAAGACTTTCTACACCACGGATCGGCTGATCGTCCGCGACAAGAAGCTGTTCTGGACGCTGGATCCTGCGAGCGAAAAGCCGACGAATCTGTTGGGCATGAAGCTGGCGCACAACATCAAGTCGAAGTCGGGTGATGAAGTGGCGCACTCCGGCCGCAAGATCAGCGCCGCGACCTTGAAGGATATTCAGAAGGCGAAGATCACCGAAATCGAAGTGGACACAACCGATCTGGAAGGCGCGTGGGCGGCTAGCGACATCGTCGACACCACGAGCGGCGAGGTGCTGCTCGAGGCGAACTCGGAAATCACCGCCGACAAGGTGGCAAAAATCCTGGAATCGGGCGTGGTCGAGCTGAGCGTGTTCTTTCCGGAGCGCGACGACGTGGGCACGGTGATCAGCCAGACCCTGCGCCGCGATTCGGTCGTCAGTCCATCGGAAGCTCTGATCGAAATTTATCGCAAGCTGCGGCCGGGTGACCCGCCGACGTTGGACACGGCGACGGCGTTGTTCCAGGGCATGTTCTTCGATCCGCGCAAGTATGACTTCTCGCGCGTGGGACGGCTGAAGTTCAACATCAAGCTGTTCGAAAACCAGGATGCGACGAGCCTCGAACAACGCACACTTGATCCGAACGACTTTTACGCGACGATAAAGTACCTGCTCAAGCTGCGCAAGAACATTGGCGCGGTGGATGACATCGATCACCTGGGCAATCGCCGGGTGCGCGCGGTTGGCGAGTTGCTCGAAAACCAGTTCCGCATCGGCCTGGTCCGCATGGAACGCGCGATCAAGGAGAAGATGAGCGTGTACCAGGAAATGTCGACGGCCATGCCGCACGATCTGGTCAACGCCAAGCCGGTCATGGCCGCGATTCGCGAGTTCTTCGGATCCTCGCAGTTATCGCAGTTCATGGATCAGACGAATCCGCTGTCGGAAATCACGCACAAGCGGCGTCTTTCGGCCCTGGGGCCGGGCGGGTTGTCGCGCGAACGCGCTGGATTCGAAGTTCGCGACGTACACCCGACGCACTACGGACGCATCTGCCCGATTGAAACGCCGGAAGGTCCGAACATCGGACTGATCTCGTCGTTGAGCTGCTTTGCGCGCATCAACGACTACGGCTTCATCGAGTCGCCGTATCGCAAGGTGAAGAACGCGCGCGTGGTTGACTACGTCATCGTCGTCAATGCCGGTGACAGCACCTTCAAAGTCGGCGACTATGCCGAGAAGAGCGAGATGGAGAAGGTCAATGCCGATCTCAAAGAACGGCGCAAAAAGCCGGTCGAGATCGAGCCGTTCTCCTTCTATCTATCGGCTTGGGAAGAAGACCGCCACACCATTGCGCAGGCAAACATTGAACTGGACGACAAGGGACGCATCGCCGGCGAGCTGGTAAACGCGCGCAAGGCTGGCAACTTCGTGCTGGTGAACCGCGACGAAGTCGACTATGTGGACGTCAGCCCGAAGCAGCTGGTTTCGGTAGCCGCCTCGCTTGTGCCGTTCCTGGAACACGACGATGCCAACCGCGCATTGATGGGCGCGAACATGCAGCGTCAGTCGGTACCGTTGCTGCGTGCTCAGGCTCCGATTGTGGGCACCGGCATGGAAGGCGTTACCGCGCGCGATTCGGGTGCGGTTGTACTGGCACGCCGTAACGGGATCATCGATTCGGTCGATTCCGAACGCATTATTGTTCGGGTCGAAGGCGAGCATCATCCGATGCAGCTTTCGCGCGAAGTGGGCAGCGACATTTACCAGCTCACTAAATTCAAGCGCTCGAACCAGAACACCTGCATCAACCAGAAGCCGATTGTGAAGAAAGGCCAGCGGGTGGTGAAGGGGCAGGTGATTGCCGACGGTCCGTGCACCGACTTTGGCGAGTTGGCCCTCGGACGCAACGTGCTGGTCGCGTTCATGCCGTGGCGCGGCTACAACTTTGAAGACGCGATCCTGGTTTCGGAAAAGATGGTGAAGGAGGATTACTACACCTCGGTTCACATCGAAGAGTTCGAACTCGAGGCCCGCGACACGAAGCTCGGTCCCGAGGAAGTGACGCGCGATATTCCGAACGTGAGTGAGTCCACGCTGCGAAATCTGGACGAAGCGGGCGTGATCCGGATCGGCGCCGGCATCAAGCAGGGCGACATCATCGTCGGCAAGGTTACGCCGAAGGGCGAGACCCAACTGACGCCGGAAGAGAAACTGCTGCGCGCGATCTTCGGCGAAAAAGCCGGCGACGTGCGCGACGCTTCACTCTACTGCCCGCCTGGAATCGAAGGCATCGTGGTGGATGTGAAGATCTTCTCGCGCAAAGGCCAGGAGAAGGACGAGCGCGCCAAGACGATTGAAGGCAACCAGATCGCGAAGCTCGAAAAGAACCTTTCGGACGAGATCCGGATTCTGACCGATGAGCGCCTGAAGCGTTTGGAAGGCTTGCTGGGCGGCAAGGAAGTGCAAGCCGATCTGCACGACGAGCGCACCAACAAGCGGTTGCTGACCAAGGACACGATTCTGGACCGCGATGCGATCGAGCGCATCTCGACGCGCAACCTGAAAAGGATCAAGTACGCCGACAAGGATCCGCGGGTGAACGAGCAGATCGACGAGATCGAGGAAATGACCTCGCGCCAGATCGATGTGCTCAAGAAGATCGTCAACGAAAAGAAAGAGAAGCTGACCAAGGGCGATGAGCTGCCGCCGGGCGTGATCAAGCTGGTGAAGGTTTACATCGCCATGAAGCGCAAGCTGAGCGTCGGCGACAAGATGGCCGGACGGCACGGGAACAAGGGCGTGATCGCGCGCATTCTGCCGGAAGAAGATATGCCATACCTCGAGGATGGAACTCCGGTCGAGATCGTCCTGAACCCGCTTGGCGTGCCCAGCCGTATGAACGTCGGACAGATTCTTGAAACCCACCTCGGATGGGCGGGTCATGAACTGGGTCTGAAGATCGCGGAATTGCTGAAGCAGAACACTCGTGCGGAAGCCATCCGCCGCGATCTCAAAGCTTTGTTCAAGGACACCGTGCTGGCCGACACCATCGCCGACATGAGTGAAGATGAGCTCGAAGCGGTGGCTCCAACCCTTAAGAATGGCGTGTTCATGGGATCGGCCGTATTCGACGGCGCCAGGGAGACGGAAATCAAGGCGCTGCTGACGAGCGCGGGCCTGCCCACTTCAGGCAAGACCACGCTGCGCGACGGCATGACGGGCGAGAAGTTCGAACTGCCGGTCACGGTGGGTTACATCTACATGTTGAAGCTGTCGCACCTGGTGGACGACAAGATTCACGCGCGTTCCATCGGGCCGTACTCGCTGATCACGCAGCAACCGCTGGGTGGCAAAGCGCAGTTCGGAGGCCAGCGCTTCGGAGAAATGGAAGTCTGGGCTCTGGAAGCATACGGCGCGGCGTTCATCCTTCAAGAACTGTTGACCGCCAAGTCGGACGATGTGTACGGACGTACGAAAATCTACGAGGCCATCGTCAAAGGCGAGGCCGCGATGGAGCCGGGCGTCCCCGAGTCGTTCAACGTGCTGATTCGCGAATTGCAGGCACTTTGCCTGGATGTTGAGTTGATCAAGATCACGGAGAAGAAGCCGGTGGCCGTGGCAGCAGATTAAGGGCAGTTCCCGGTTCTCAGTTCTCAGTTCTCAGTGAGTGGAGAGCCAGAGATGAGAGCCGGGAGATGCGCAAAAAAGTTTTGAATTGACCACCGCGACATTTGCTCTCAGCGTCGCGGAAAGGCAAAGCTCAAGCCGGTTTTCACTCAAAACTGAGAACCGGGAACTGAGAACTGAAGTCGAGGGCCGCTGGCGGTCGCGTTAGTGCCGCAGGAAAGCGGAGGAACATGTTTCGTTCGAGCCCGTTCGATATGGCAAATCCCGTGGCTGATTTTGATGCCATTCGCATCAGCCTGGCGTCCCCGGAAAAAATCCGGAGCTGGTCTCATGGTGAAGTGACCAAGCCGGAAACCATTAATTACCGCACTTTTAAGCCAGAGCGCGATGGCTTGTTCTGCGCGCGTATTTTCGGCCCGGTCACTGACTGGGAATGTCTCTGCGGCAAGTACAAGCGCATGAAGCATCGCGGAGTAATCTGCGACAAGTGCGGCGTGGAAGTCACGCTGTCTAAAGTCCGCCGCGAGCGATTGGGGCACATCGAGCTGGCGTCCCCCTGTTCGCACGTTTGGTTCTTCAAGGGCCTGCCCAGCCGCATTGGGCATCTGCTCGATATTTCGCTGCGCGATCTGGAAGCGATTTTGTACTTCGAGGCCTACGTGGTCGTCGATCCCGGCGACTCCCCGGTGAAAGAGCGCGAGGTCATCAAGGACGAAGCGAAGTACCGCGAACTCGATCAGCAATATCGCCCCGCCGGCTTTAAAGCGATGATGGGCGCGGAAGCGATCAAGGAACTGCTCAAGCGGATTGAGGTTGATTCGCTCTCTGGCGAACTGCGCGAGAAGATGAAGCACGAAACCTCGCTGCAGAAGCGCTTGAAGTATGCCAAGCGCCTGAAAGTAGTGGAGGCATTCCGCAAGAGTGGCAACAAGCCGCAATGGATGATCCTCGACGTGCTGCCGGTGATTCCACCGGAGCTGCGTCCGTTGGTTCCTCTGGATGGCGGACGCTTCGCCACGTCCGACCTGAATGATCTTTACCGTCGCGTCATCAACCGGAACAACCGATTGAAGAAGCTGATGGACCTGCATGCTCCCGAAGTAATCGTGCGCAACGAGAAGCGCATGCTGCAGGAAGCGGTCGACGCCCTGTTCGATAACGGACGCCGCGGGCGCGTTCTGCGTGGAGCCAATAACCGGCCACTGAAGTCGCTCTCCGACACGCTGAAAGGCAAGCAGGGACGCTTCCGCCAGAACCTGCTCGGCAAGCGCGTGGATTACTCCGGACGTTCGGTGATCGTGGTCGGCCCCGAGCTCAAGCTCCACCAGTGCGGATTGCCGAAGAAGATGGCGCTCGAGTTGTTCAAGCCGTTCATATACCACCGTCTCGAGCAGACGGGAAACTGCACCACCATTAAGCAAGCAAAAGAAATGGTGGAGCAGCAGGAACCGATCGTCTGGGACATTCTGGAAGAGGTCATCAAGGACCATCCGGTCATGCTGAACCGGGCCCCTACGCTCCATCGCCTGGGCATTCAGGCTTTTGAGCCAGTGCTCGTGGAAGGCAAAGCAATTAAAATCCACCCACTGGTCTGCACGGCATTCAACGCCGACTTCGATGGCGACCAGATGGCGGTGCACATTCCGCTGTCGCCCGAAGCGCAGGTAGAAGCCAGCGTTCTGATGCTGTCTTCGCACAACATCCTGTCGCCCGCATCAGGCCAGCCCATCACCGTGCCCACACAGGACATGGTGCTCGGTCTCTACTACCTGACCAAAGCGAAACCGGGTGCGAAGGGCGAGGGCCGTTCTTTCGCCAATATTGAAGACGTCGTGATCGCGCTCGAAATGGGCGAGGTGGAAACGCTTTCTCCGATTCGTCTGCGCTACACCGGCGAGGTTATTGACCTGACGCAAGCCTACGACGACCAGGACGTGAACCATACGGAGCCCGTGCATTTTACGCGCGAGTATCTGAATACCACGGTCGGGCGCGCCATTCTGAACGACCATTTGCCCAAGGAAGTGCCCGGGGTTAACGTGAGCATGCCGTACATCAACGGCTTGCTCAAGAAGAAGGGCATTGGCCAACTGGTCAATTACTGCTATCTGCGGTTCGGCCTGGAAGTCACCGTCAAGATGCTCGACGAGATCAAGTCGCTTGGCTTCCGTTATGCCACACGCGCCGGCCTCTCGATAGGCATTGACGACATGGTGATCCCGGACAACAAAAAGACCCTGGTGAAAGACGCCGACAAGCAAGTGATCAACGTGCAGCAGCAGTATCTGGACGGCGCGATCACCAACGGCGAACGCTACAACAAGGTCATCGAAATCTGGTCGGCCATTACGGAAAAAGTTGCCGATGAAATGTTTGGCCAGATGCAGACACGGGATAAAGAGGGCGAGCTTAACCCGATTTACGTCATGGCCGATTCCGGCGCCCGCGGATCGAAACAGCAGATCCGTCAGCTCTCCGGAATGCGCGGACTGATGGCGAAGCCGACCGGCGAAATTATCGAGACTCCGATCACGGCCAACTTCCGTGAAGGGTTGACGGTGCTCGAATACTTCATCTCGACTCACGGCGCTCGCAAGGGTTTGGCCGATACCGCGCTGAAGACCGCCGATTCGGGTTACCTCACGCGGCGTCTGGTTGACGTCGCGCAGGACGTGATCATCAGCGAATACGACTGCGGCACCGTGGACGGAATTTTCGTCTCCGGTATCGTCGAGGCTGGCGAAATAATCGAGCCTCTCCGCGACCGAATCGTCGGCCGCGTATCGCTAGAGAAGATCAAAGATTACGAAGGCCAGGTCGTGGTCGACGTGAATCAGGAGATCACCGAAGATCTGGCGGGTGCGATTCAGGCCGCCGGTATCGAGCGCGTGAAAATTCGCTCGGTGCTCACCTGCGAGTCGAGGCGCGGCGTTTGCGTCATGTGCTACGGACGTAACCTGGCTTCCGGGCGACTGGTCGAACTCGGCGAGGCGACCGGCGTGATCGCGGCTCAGTCCATTGGCGAACCTGGAACGCAGCTCACCATGCGTACCTTCCACATCGGAGGTACAGCGTCGCGAGTGTCGGAACAGTCACGCCTCGATGCCAAGAGCAACGGCACAGTACGCTTCGTCAACTTGCAGACGGTGAAGTCCAAGACTGGCGACCTAGTGGTCATGAATCGCCAGGGTTCGATCGCAATCGTGGATGAAAAGGGCCGCGAACGCGAGCGCTATGCGGTGGTGTATGGCGCCAAGGTCAAAGTTACCGAAGGCGGGCCTGTACAACTCGGACAGGCTCTCGTTGAGTGGGATCCCTACACGTTTGCCATCCTCACGGAAATTGGCGGCGCGGTGCAGTTCAAGGACCTGCAGGAAGGCATCACGCTGCATGAGGAAGTGGATGAAGTCACCGGTCTGTCGCGTCACGTAGTGGCGGATTCGCCCGACGAGAAGCGTCAGCCGGCCATCGTAATCAAGGGCAAGGCGAGCAAGCGATACCTGATGCCTTCGCGCGCTCACCTCATGGTGCAGGACGGAGACACGGTGTTTCCGGGCGACGTGCTGGCCAAGATCCCGCGCGAAACCACCAAGACCAAGGACATCACGGGCGGTCTGCCGCGAGTGGTGGAATTGTTCGAGGCCCGCAAGCCGCGCGAGACCGCCGTCATCAGCGAAATCGATGGTGTGGTGCGCTTCGGCGAAGTGGCAAAGGGACAGCGCAAACTCTACGTGGCAGCCGATAACGGCACGGAGAAGGAATATTCCGTTCCGCGCGGAGTCCACATTAACGTGCAAGAAGGCGAACGCGTCAAGGCGGGCGAACCGCTGATGGACGGGCCGCTCAATCCGCACGACATTCTGGCCGTCCTCGGTGAGAAGGAGCTGCAGTCTTACCTAGTGAACGAAATCCAGGAAGTCTACCGGTTGCAGGGTGTGAACATCTCGGACAAGCACATCGAAGTGATCGTCCGCCAGATGATGCGCTGGGTGAAGGTCGAAGATGTAGGCGATACCCAGTTCCTGCTCGAGCAGCAAGTGGACAAGTTCCGTTTCCACGAGGAGAACGAGCGGGCGATCGCGCAAGGCGGCAAACCAGCTACCGGGCGCCCGTTGCTGCTCGGTATTACCAAGGCGTCGCTCTCGACCGACTCGTTCATCTCCGCTGCCTCCTTCCAGGAGACAACGCGCGTGCTGACCGAAGCTTCGATTCAGGGAGCGGTCGATCATCTGCGCGGCTTAAAGGAGAACGTAATCGTGGGCCGCTTGATTCCCGCCGGCACCGGTATGGAATATTACCGAAACGTGCGTCTCTCTCCGGAAATGGAAGAGGCCGCGAGCAAGGTGCAGGAGGAAGTCTCGCAAGCCTACGAAGATGCCGAGCGAGCGCTCGAACTGATGCGGCACGAGGGCGAGACAGAAGAACTCGCCGCGGAGTAAGGCGGACGAATCCAAGCAGGGGCGACGCGAGTCGCCCCTTCGTTTTTTGCTTGTGTGGGGACGGGCGTCTCGCCCATCCAAGCCGATCGCAGCTCGGCAGTTGTCGGCAACTAGGACAAACGCTGGGCTTGTATAAGCTGGGCTCGTATAAAATGACGAGCAATAGGACGACGGTTTCTTGCCAATGTCTTTAGCACTGGAACCACAGCGCCTGACCGGGCAATCTCAGGATCGCAACCCCACGCCGGAGCCGATTCCTGGTGGACTGGTGTTGGCCCCGGCGCTGGGGCGCTTCTGGCGGCTGTTCCGGTTGTCGATCTGGCGTGCCTTCGAACACGATGCTTTCGGGATCGCCAAGGCCTCGGCCTATTCGTCCATCTTCACTTTTTTCCCCGCCTTGCTGGTGCTTGGTTCGGTTGTAGCCACGATTAACCGGGGCGAAGTCTACCTTCGCGAAATCTCCTACGCGCTGGGCACCATTTTGCCTGCCGGCAGCTCAACTGCTCTTTCCTACCTGAGGGGCAGCGCCGACCGGCCCGTCGGCCTGCTCATCACCACTTCGTTGCTGACCATCTGGAGCGCTTCCGGCGTCATCATTTCCTGGATGGACGGATTTCGCCGCGCCTATCAGCTTCCGAAGACTTGGGGATTAGTCAAGGAGCGCTTGATTGCGATTTCGCTGGTCTTCATGGCGGGCCTGCCTCTGAGTTTCGCCACCATTCTGGTCGCATTTGGCAGCCGCATTGAAATGAGGATTTTGTTTTTGCTCGGGCATGAGTTCGGACCTCTAATTCTGCTGTTGTGGGGCGCAATACGCTGGTCCATCGCGATCCTCACTAGCATCGCCGTGATCCAGTTGATCTATCACAATGCGGTGCCTCGCACTCAACCTTGGCACAGTGTTTTGCCGGGGGCTGTTCTTTCCACCGCCATGTGGCTGCTCTCCTCCGCATTATTCGGATGGTATTTGCAGCACTATACCGACTACAGCGTTATCTACGGTTCACTCGGTGTGGGCATTGCCCTGCTGGTCTGGATGTACCTGATCTCGCTGGTTGTGCTGATTGGCGCCGAATTCAATGCCATGCTCTTTCCTCGCGGTCTCACCAGAGTTCCGCCTCCTCGGGTGGACACCGAAGCTCGCTGACTGCGAGGTCAGGAGCCGGCTCACCAGATCGCATCACCTGTAAAACATTATTTAGCGACATTAGTTAGTAGAGGATTCGCGACTTGAAAGAACGCAAATTGGATCTGGTTGAGGGAGGTCTGCCGACTTCCGGCCCCGTGCCAGAAGAGGCAACCAAACGCGTGCGCCGCGCAAAAATAATCTGCACGATTGGTCCGGCTTGTGATTCCGAAGAAATGATTCGCGCCCTCATGCAGACCGGCATGGATGTTGCACGACTGAATTTCTCCCATGGAACGCACACCGAACACGCCCGACGAATCCGGCGGTTGCGCCGCGCCGCCCATCACCTCAAGCGGACCATCTGTATTGTTCAGGACCTTCAAGGTCCGAAAATTCGCACGGGCCGCCTGAAGAATGGGAAGCCTGTGCTGCTGAAGGCCGGGACCTTGCTGACGATTACTCCGCGCAAGGTGGAAGGAACCGCTACGCTGATCTCGACCGATTTTGCCGGCCTGGCGCGCGAAGTCAAGCCCGGCGCACGGGTGCTTTTGTCCGACGGCCGCATTGAACTCAAGGTGCGTTCGATTCGCGGCCAGGATGTGGAATGCGAAGTTCTCAACGGCGGCACGCTCGGAGAGCAGCAGGGAATCAATCTGCCTGGCGCGGCAATGGCAATCCCTGCGCTGACCGCCAAAGACAGGCGGGACCTCGAGTTCGGCTTGAAGCACGGAGTGGATGTGGTTGCACTATCGTTCGTCCGTTCCGCCGACGACATTCGCATGGCAAAAAGCCTGATGCGCGAGTTCGGAAAATCCGTGCCCATCATCGCCAAGCTGGAAAAGCCGCAGGCCATCGAGCGCCTGGAAGAGATTCTGGAAGTGGCCGACGGCGTGATGATTGCTCGTGGGGATCTTGGTGTGGAGTTGCCGCCCGAGCGGGTTCCGATCATCCAGAAGCTGGTGATTCAGCGAGCGGGTGTGTGGCGCAGGCCAGCCATAACGGCGACCCAGATGCTCGAGTCCATGACCGAGAACCCGCGGCCCACGCGGGCGGAGGCGAGCGATGTAGCGAACGCGATTTTTGACGGCACCGACGCAGTAATGCTTTCGGGAGAAACCGCCAGCGGACGCTATCCGCGCGAGGCCGTGGCCATGATGGCCCGCATCATTCTGGAGGCCGAAGCCAGTGTCGCGCAACTGCCACCGCCAGCGCGCCGCCGTCGTGAGGATCATCGTTATTCAGTGGCCGAAACTATCTGCGAGTCCATCGCACACGCCGCTGAAGATCTGCCCATGCGCGCGATCGCCGTCTTCACGGAAAGCGGCAATACGGCGCGCATGCTTTCAAAACATCGTCCCAAGGTTTGTATCTATGCTTTCAGTCGTAAGCCGGAAGTCTGCAATCGTATGAATACGCTTTGGGGCGTGCATCCGGTTCACAAAGACCAGTGGGAGTCCGCGGAGGAAATGCTCAAGACCGCCGAGAAGGAACTGTTGCCGAGAGGTCTTCTCCGCATCGGGGACGTGCTCGGCCTGGTGGCCGGAACGAAGCTAACTTCGGGCGCCACGAACTTCATGCGACTGCATACGGTAGGGGAAAGTGATCGGGAACGCTCGACGCGGCGGAAGAAATCATAACTCCTAGACATTGTCATCCTGCGCGAAGCGAAGGACCTGCTTTTGCGGCAGCCACGATGCAGAATCCAGAAGTTTTCAATGCGATGAAGCCGGCGATCACATTCTCCGATGACTCATTGAACCCCGCGGTCCGCGGCTTTCTGCACTCGCCCGAGAATCCAAACGGCGACGCACTGATCCTTACTCACGGCGCGGGCTCGAATTGCACTGCTCCTCTTCTGGTCGCGATCAGCGAAACTTTTGCCGTCCATGGCTACGTCGTTCTGCGCTGCGATCTGCCCTTCCGTCAGGAGCGGAGAACTGGACCGCCGTTTCCGGGCAATGCGGAACGCGATCGCGCGGGTCTGCGCAATGCGGTTGCAGTCTTGCGTAAGAGCGTCACGGTCCGGATCTTTCTGGGCGGCCACTCCTACGGCGGACGCCAGGCGACGATGCTCTGCGCCGCCGAACCAGATCTTGTGTCCGGACTCCTTCTGCTTTCGTACCCTTTGCATCCACCGCGTAAACCTGAACAGCTACGCATCCAGCATCTGCCCAAGCTTCGCACGCCGAGCCTTTTCGTACATGGAACGCGCGATCCCTTTGGAAGCGTTCAAGAGATGACGAAAGCCCTGCAGCTAATGCCCGCCAAAACCGAATTAATGAGAGTGGAAGGCGCGGGTCACGATCTGGGTTTTAAGGGGAAGACCGAACAGGAGGAATTGCCGGGGAAGATCGTCTTAAGAACCCTGGAATTCTTCGAGGATCGCCGGAGTTAGTTTTCCTGACGGCTGAGTGCTGACGGCTGACGGCTAATTCACCCAGCCCGACTTCGATCCGCCATTCGTTTTGTCGTTATCGTCAGGCGGCACATAATTTCCGTGCTCGTCGAAGGTGACTTTGCGGTCGTGATCTTTCATGTAGACTTCGAATTTTCTCGCAGCGCGCCGCCGCTTCCAGCGGTAGTAGGAGTTCCGCACGCTGAAATAACGCTCGGACGTCGCATAGCTGAGACCGCGAGAAGGCATGAACTTCACCCACAGGAAGCCGAAGAATAATCCGCCGAGATGAGCAAAAACCGCGACTCCGCCTTGCGAGGGCTCAAAAACCGCAATGATCGCGACCACGACCCAAATGCCGACCAGATATTTGGCCTTGATCCTGAACGGCAGCGGAAACAGAAACATTTCCTGATCGGCGTAAAGAATTCCAAAGGCCATCAGCAGTCCGAAAATGCCTCCCGACGCGCCCACCGTTCCGGTGGCTGGATTCGCCCCAAGGAAATGGGTATAGGAAATAATAATTGTGACTAGAGCCGCGCCCACGACACAGAACGTGTAGCATTCGATGAATCGTCTTGGTCCCCAGTCGCTTTCCAGGTACGCGCCGATAAACCAAAGCGTCAGCATGTTGAAGAAGACGTGACCGAAACTGGCGTGCAGCAACGAGTAGGTGACCAGTTGCCACACTTTTCCGTGCATCACGGCAACTGGGATCAGCGCCAGCCACTCCTGCATCAGAGCGACAACGTCCGGGGCGAAGATGCGCATCACTGCCTGAAACAGGTAGATCCCCGTGCAAGTCAGAATGATGCGCTTCACCCATCCTGCAAATGGCGGGAAGGTGAATGAGATGGTCTGTCCGCGAGGCACTATCCTTATCCTTATCTTTCCGGCTCGGGCAAAACCGGCAGACTGCGATGTCCCGCCGCATCTACCGCGCGCACACCGAATATCACATTATCCTTCGAAACCTTCAGGGTTGCACGCGTGCCGCTACTCACCGTTTGGACATACTTCCAATCAGGCGCTTTCGTAGAGCGCCAGACCACCTCGTAGCCGGCCGCTCCGGGCGAAGGCTCCCATGTCAGACTCGTGTTGTTGTCGAGATCCTTGGTCTGCATTTTCGCATTTGCCAGCGGCGCTGGAGCCGATGCCAGCGAGGCCAGGGTCGCTGCATTCAGCCGCGCGACGTGCGCCACATAGTCGAAGTCCACGAACTTCGGCAGGTCTCCGTACTCGATGCCATTTTCGGTGCGAGGGGTCTGATGTTGATGATTGAAATCTTCGCGGAATTCGGTGAACCGCACTGCGGCGAAGCCCTGCTGATTGAAAGAATAGTGGTCACCTCCGCGCAGAAAGCGATCCAGGCGGAAGATGAGAAGCGGCTTCACTCCGGCATCGTATGAGCGCCCGACGTCGGCGATGTAGCGGGCAAGCTCGCGCGAAGTCGAATCGTTCTCTCCTCCGAGCGCGCGAATACGCTTGATGTCAGCCTCGCTAGCTGCCGCTGGCAGCCCTTCGGAAAACACGCGCACCACGCTCGCATCCTGTTGCCGACTGCGGTTGCCTCCCACAATGTCATTGTTCAAAACCGCTTCGAGTTTCCACTCCTGCTGCTTGGCCATCTGGGCGAAGTGCTTGCTGCCGTTCAGGCCCTGCTCTTCGCCGGCGACCGTCAGAAAGATAATTGTCGCCGGGAATTTAACCTTGTTTAGAACAGCCTTGCTTAAAACACGCGCGCATTCGAGGCTCACCGCCGTCCCGCTGCCATCATCATTCGCTCCCGGCGCAGGGTCGGTCCCGTTTAAAGTATCGCTGTTTCGCGAGTCATAGTGGCCGGTTACGAGCACGATGCGCTTCGCCTGCTCGGCGTCACTCCCGTGCAGGACCGCATAAACATTGGTGATTTCGGTCGGTTTCGGGATGCGTTCGGTGGGCTGCTCGGTGAAAGTGTCAGTTTTTACTTCCAGACAGCCGTCGCATTCTTTGGAGTAGCGCTCAAACTCCGCCTTGATCCATTCTCGCGCGGCTCCGATTCCCGTTCCCGCTTTGACGGATGCCTCGTCCTGCGCGGAAATCGTGGACCGGTTCTGGAAGCTGACCAGTTTCTCGATCGTCTGCCGGATGTGGTCCGCCGAAACTTGCCGGATCGCCTCGGCGATGTGCGAGTCGGCATGTGCGTCGGATGCCAAGCGCGGCGCCGGACCCTGACCCTGCGCCATTTCCTGCGCCGGGCACACAGGCCCGCAAAACACCAGCGCCAAGGCAACCGCGGCCGCCGCAAGACTTGTGGAGGAATAACCGAAACTGGCAAACTCGGCCATTGCAGAATTTTCTCGGTAAGCCACTTGACCTTTTCCTCTCGAAGAAACTAAATATAACAGGGTACCCTGAAGGTGGAGGAAAACATGGTGTATTGTCCCGAATGCGAGACGGATCTCGACATCGATGAGGATGAGGTCGATGAAGGGGCGGTCGTCTCGTGCCCGGAGTGCGGCGCGGACTTCGAGGTGATTACTGTCAATCCGGTTGAGTTGAAGAAGGTCGGCGAAGACGAGATCGAAGAAGATGAGGACGAAGAAGACGCCGTCAAGGAAGAGTCAGAGGACGAGGATTCCTGAAGAATTCTGCGCATTTCCGGGTGTTCCGGCGCTTGGTGGCAACGGCTGCGTCAGTGTTGTTCCTGACGTCTCTGCTCACCCACATGAGCGCGCGAGGTAGCGACCGCGAGAAGCCGAAGCCTTACGCCCTAATCTTTGGAACGGTATGGGACCCTGACGGGCACCCCGTCTACGGGGTCAAGGTGAAGATCCGGCGGGCCGACGAGAAAGGAGCCCGCTGGGAGCTCTATTCCAATCACACCGGCGAATTCGCCCAGAGATTGCCCGTCGGCAAGGCGGACTACGTCGTTTGGGCGGACGTGAAGGGCTATAAGTTGCCCTCGGGCCGACACTTGAAGTCTGGCTCCGAAGTAACCGTGCATATCGACGAGGACGAGCGTTCTGACATCGGTCTTCATTTAGACTGGTAATGGCCGCCATGGTTAAGAGTCGGCGGCAATGAGAAATTCATGAAGATGGCGATTATCGGAGCTTCTCTGCTGCTTGTGTTGTCGGCGTCGGTCTTCTCGACATCGGTCTTGGCGGCTCCAGCGCAGTTGTTTGGCCGCGATTCGAAGCAAAACAAGACCCGCCTGCTCACTGGCAAGGTGCTGGACGGCGGCGACAATCCTTTGCCGAACGCGGTCGTGTACCTGACCAACACTCATACCCGCTCCGTGAAAACCTATATCGTTGGCCCAGAAGGCACATATCGCTTCCCGGCTCTTCAGCCCAGCATCGATTACGAGGTGTATGCGCAATACAACAATCGCAAGAGCGGCACCAAAACTGTCAGCCAATTTGACGACCGTTCGCAGGTTTACATCAGTTTGAAAGTCGACACCAAAGCCGACGCTAAATAAGCACTCTTTCGCTCCTCGCACGCGCGTAACTTGCCTCTGACAAACCCTTCCGCTAAATTCGAGCTGGTCTACGCGAAAACGGCTTTACGCGAAAACGCTCATGCCGGATGTTACCTACGCTGCGGTCGTTCTGTTGCTCACGGGTGCCGCTATCTACGCGGCCATCGTGTACAACGGACTGGTGCGCCTGCAGAATGAAATCGACCGCGCCTGGGCCAATATCGACGTTCTGCTTAGGCAGCGCCATGACGAGATTCCCAACCTGGTGGCATGCGTCAAAGGTTACATGGACCACGAGCGGCAGACGCTGGAGGCGGTGACGCAGGCTCGCGCGGCTTCGATGAACGCGGCCAGCATTCCGCAGAAGGCTCAGGCAGACCTGCTGCTGACGGGTGCGCTGCGATCTTTTTTTGTGGTGGCGGAACGATACCCGCAGCTCAAGGCCAACCAGAATTTCCTGGCGCTGCAGGATCGCATCTCCGAACTGGAGGAGCGAATCGCCGACCGCCGCGAGTTTTTCAACGACGATGTCAACACCTACAACACCCGTATTGCACAGCTACCCGATGTTTTCCTGGCTCGCGTGATGAAACTTCAGCCGCGACAGATGTTTCGGGCGAGCAAGCAGGAGCGGCAGTCGGTGGAAGTGAAACCGTCGCTCGCGCGGGGTCAGGGTACCGCCTAGTTCCTCAGAGAATCGAGCGTACAACACCGCCATCGGCTCTGAGGGCAGCGCCATTGGTGGCCGAAGAGAGCGGACTGCAGAGGAACACTACCAGGGGCGCCACTTCGTCCGGCCGCGCGAAGCGTCGTAACAATGAACTCGGGCGCACGCTGCGAAAGAACTCAGCCTCGAATTCCGCCTTGGTCTGTTTCGAAGACGCCGCCATACGGTCGACAAACTCGTTCGCGCCTTCGGAAGCCGTGGGCCCGGGCAGCACCGTGTTCACGGTGACGCCTGTACCCGCGGTCGTCTCCGCCAGGCCGCGTGAAATCGCGAGCTGCGCGGTTTTCGTCATGCCATAGTGAATCATCTCGGCCGGAATCTGCACCGCGGATTCGCTCGAAATGAAGACGACGCGTCCCCAGTTCCGCGTCTTCATGCCCGGCAGATAGGCCCGGCACAAGCGAACGCCGCTCATAACATTCACTTCAAAAAAGTGGAACCAGTCTTCGTCGGGAATTTGCTCAAACGGCTTGGGCTCGAAAATGCCGAGGTTGTTGACGAGAATATCGACATCGGGAAGCCGTTCGACCGCGGCACGAACTCCGTCGGCGTTACCAAGATCGGCGGCGAGACCCTGCACCTTGGCCTGTGGATGAGCGGTTCGAATCGACCGAATCGCTTGCTCGACGCGCTCTTCGGTCCGCCCGTTCACAATGACGTCCGCGCCCTCCCGGGCCAGGGCTTCCGCGATCGCGTATCCAATGCCCGCCGTTGATCCTGTAACCAGTGCGTGCTTTCCATCCAGTTCCAAATTCATCTTGGGTTGGATGAGAGAGGTTTCAATCTGGACTCAGGCCAGCGAGAACCCGGCGCAAAGTCGTACAATTCCTCTCTGTTACAGGTGGTATCGAATTCGATTATGGAGTGGTTTCCAATGAGCAAGATCACCGCTGTCGCTCTGCTGGCGCTGAGTTGGTGTTCGTTTGCTGATCTTGGCAGTCCTAGCCTGTGGGCCAGCGCGGCACCGACTGGCGTATTTGAGAGTCATGCCGATGTTGGCAGCGTTCTCCGTCCGGGCACTCTGGAGTACGACGCTGCTAAGGGAACCTACACAGTCGCCGGCAGTGGCGAGAACATGTGGTCCACGGCCGATGCTTTCCATTTCGTCTGGAAGAAAGTTGCTGGCGATGTCACGGTGGCGGCCGAAATCTCGTTCTTGGGCAAAGGCGGAAACGAGCATCGGAAGGCGGTGCTGATGGTGCGCCAGAGCCTCGACGCGGATTCCGTTTATGCCGACGTGGCGCTCCACGGCAATGGTATGACGGCGCTGCAATACCGCGATGAAAAGGGTGCCGCGACTCATGAGATCCAAACTCAGGAGACACAGCCGAACATTGCCGGGCCCAAACGGTTGCGCATCGAAAAGCGCGGCAATTTCGTTTATTTGTTTCTGGGAGACGGTAGCAAGGATCCGCGCTACTCCGGCGCTTCGATACCAGTTCGGTTGCAGGGAACTTACTATGTGGGGATTGGGGTCTGCTCGCACGATAAAGACGTAGTGGAGAAGGCGGCGTTCGCAAACGTCGATCTGGCGGCAGACCTGGCTCCGGTTGCGAAAACAACGCTCTACAGTACGTTAGAAAGAGTGACCATTGCGTCGACCGTCCGGCACGTAGTGTATGTCGCACCCGAACGCTTTGAAGCGCCCAACTGGACGCATGATGGATTGTCGTTTCTCTTCAATCGCAATGGCAGTATCTACCGGCTGCCGGTGTCCGGAGGAGAGCCCGCTTTGATCGACACCGGATTCGCCAAACGGTGCAACAACGATCACGGCATTTCGCCCGACCAAACCTCGCTGGCCATCAGCGATCAGTCGCAGGGCGACAATCAGTCGATTGTTTACATTGTGCCGATCGAGGGAGGAGTGCCGCGCCGCATCACCCAGAAATCCTCGTCGTACTGGCACGGCTGGTCGCCGGACGGCAAGACGCTGGCGTTCGTGGGACAGCGCAACGATGAATTCGATATCTACACGATCCCGGTTACGGGCGGAGAAGAGACGCGCCTGACGACCGCCAAGGGCCTGGATGACGGCCCGGAGTATTCGCCGGACGGAAAATACGTCTACTTCAATTCGGAGCGCACCGGGCACATGCAGATCTGGCGCATGCGGGCTGATGGGAGCGAACAGGAGCAGGTCACCATCGATGACTGGAACAACTGGTTCCCGCACATCTCGCCGGACGGGGACTGGATGGTGTTTCTTTCCTACGAGCCGGACGTGAAGGGGCATCCGGAGAACAAGGATGTGATGCTGCGCATCATGTCCTTGAGTGACTGGAAAATGAGCGACGAGAAAGTGAGCGACGAGAAGATCAGCGTGCTGGCCAGGTTGTTTGGAGGTCAGGGCACGATCAACGTGCCCTCCTGGTCGCCGGACAGTAAAGCAGTTGCCTTCGTCAGCTACGCGCTTGTGCCGGACGAGAGTCTGGGCAAGAAATGACGGTATTGTGTGGTGGCGGGGCTCTGTGCCCCGCTTGACGGGGCAGAGCCCCGTCACCACACAGGCAACAGAGAAGCTAGTTGGGAGCTACGCATGTTCAACCGTCGCAGGTTTCTTGAGTTGTCGATTGCGGCTGCCGGCGGGCTCGCGGCTACCAGGCTACTTGCCGCGGAGCACCGTTCTCTCGGAGCGCAGTTGTACACCGTGCGCCACGAGGCAACACGCGATCTTCCCGCGGTCCTCGAAGCCATTAGCAAGATCGGCTACACCGAGGTCGAGACCTACTGGGATATCTATGGGCATCCCGCAGCGGATCTGCGCCGCATGATCAACGACCACGGCCTAGCCGCCCCCAGCGGGCACTTCGACTATGGCGGGCTTGAATCAAAGATCGACTACGCGAATGCGCTCGGGGTTCAGTATGTCATTTGCCCGATTTTGCCCGAGAGCATGTGGTTCGCGTTGGACAGTTACAAGCGAGCTGCCGATCAGTTCAACATTTGGGGCGAAAGAATTCATCAAGCTGGCATGCAGTTCGGATTTCACAATCACAACTATGAGTTCCGTCGTTTCGGAGACACGACTGGTTTTGAAACCATGATGAATCGCTGCGACCCGAAGCTCGTCTGCATTGAGATGGACTGTTACTGGATTACGCAAGCCGGCGGTGATCCGCTACAAATGTTTCAACAGTACAGCAACCGCATCAAGTTGCTTCACCTGAAGGATCGCAAGCCCGGATTCCCAATCTCACAGGTGAAGGACGCAGCGGCGGAACATTTCACCGAAGTCGGAGCCGGGACCATTCATTGGCAGGAGATTTTAGCGGCGGCGGAGAAGAACGGCGTGAAGCATTTATTTGTCGAGCGCGATTCGGGCGACCTTCCAGCCATAGAGAGTCTGCGAATCAGCTACCAGAATTTACAGAAAATTAGTTGAAGTGGTGGAGAGCCGGGCACCCCCGCCCGGCGGACGGGCGAGGCGCCGTCTCTCCATTAACACATTTCTAGTTGCTGTCTCCGCCGGCCCGCTTCCACGAGATCAAGTCGCCGATGGTGGTGCTGGTCGAAGACGACGACGTCGGGTGCTTGTAGGACTCGACTTCCTGGCGAGACGCTTCTTCACCAACCGCCTTGATGCTCAGGCCGACTTTTTTCTCTTCCTGATTCATTTTGATGATCTTGAAGTCGAACTCGGCGCCTGGTTCCAGATGCATCGGCTGTCCGTTCGCATCGACCGCTTCCGAGTTGTGACACAGACCTTCGATGCCTTCGGCAATCTCGACAAATGCGCCGAAGTTCGCCACGCGCAAGACCTTGCCATGCACGATGTCGCCTATGCGGTGCTGCGCGAAGAACGAATCCCAAACGTCGGGCTGCATCTGCTTCACGCCAAGTGAAAGGCGCCGCTTATCTGGTTCAATAGCCAGAATGACGGCCTTGACCTTGTCGCCTTTCTTCAGCACCTCGGAGGGATGCTTCACGCGAGTGGTCCAGCTCAGGTTGCTGACATGCACCAGGCCGTCAATTCCGTCTTCGATTTCGATGAAAGCGCCAAACTCGGTCAGATTGCGGACCCGGCCTTCGACCGTCGCCCCCACCGGATACTTGTCGTGCAACGTATCCCAGGGGTTGGACGCGAGTTGCCGCATGCCCAGCGAAATCCGGCGTTCGGTTGGATTCACGCTCAGGACTACGCAGTCTACTTCGTCGCCAACGTTGACCAGCTTCGACGGATGCTTCATCCGTTTCGACCACGTCATTTCGCTCACGTGGACCAGGCCTTCAATGCCCTGCTCGAGTTCTACAAAGGCGCCGTAATCGGTGACGCTGATCACGCGTCCGTGAACGTGTGCGCCCACAGGGTAGCGGTGCTCCGCATCCAGCCACGGATCGGGCGTAAGCTGTTTGAAGCCCAGCGAGACGCGCTGCTTGTCTTTGTCATACTTCAGGACCTTCACCTGAATCTGGTCGCCAACGTTGACCAGATCGCGCGGATGAGTGAGGCGTCCCCACGACATGTCGGTGATGTGCAGGAGGCCGTCGATTCCACCCATGTCGACAAATGCGCCGTACTCGGTCAGGTTCTTGACGATCCCGGTGAGGACGCTGCCTTCTTCCAGGTGCTCCAGTGTCTTGCCGCGTTTTTCGTTCTGCTCTTCTTCAAGAAGCTGTTTGCGTGAGACCACGATGTTGCCGCGCTTCTTGTTGAGCTTGATGATGGCGACTTCCATCGTCTGGCCCTTCATGCCGTCGAGATTCCGGATCGGACGCAGGTCCACTTGCGAGCCCGGCAGGAAGGCGCGAGCGCCGTGAATGTCCAGTGTCAGGCCGCCCTTGATGCGCTCCACGACGACGCCCTTGATCGGCTTCTTTTCGTTGTAGGCGCGCTCAATCTCATCCCACGACCGCAGCCGCTGTGCCTTCAGGTGCGAGAGGTTGACGTAGCCCTCTTCGGTCTCGCCCTTATCCCGCATTACGTCGATCTCGTCGCCGGGCTGGAATTTGGGCTTGCCCTCGTGATCGAGAACTTCCGCAATCGGCACCATGCCCTCGGATTTCGTTCCGATATCAACGACGACATGGGTCGCGGTCAGCTTCACCACCGTGCCCTTGATTACGTGGTCGTCGCCAACCGAGTCCTCGGTTTCCGTCTCGAAGTTCTGGAGCGCGGCGGCGAAATCATCGCTGCCAGGCGCAGCAGTCTCGTGGGCGGAATTGTCAGGAGCAACATTTTCGGCAGTCTCGTTTTCACGAGTGCCGTTTTCACGAGTGTCGTTTCCGTGAGCGTCAGGGGCGGAAGCCAGCGGTTCCGCAGGGGAGGGTTGTGCGTGCTCGGGAGCGTCTATTACGGCCGAGGCGCCGGTGTGGTTGTTGTGTGCAGGTGTCATGGTTTCAAGACTGGATTCAAGATTGCGGGCGTTGCTGTCGTCCAACAAGTTCATAGCCTTCGTGTGTCGACGCGTTCGTGCGCGACTCATGCGGGACGTGGTATATCGGACTGCTGGCGTGGTCTTTAGGTTGCGTTGAGGCCGACCTGGCGGACGACCCTAGGACAATTCCAGCTGGTTCGAAACCGCGTCCAATAGGGACACTTCGACTATAGCAACCGCTTTGGAACAGTGTCAAACGCGAAACGGAGCGATTTCAGACGCGGCCCAAAAATTCATCGACTCGTCACACTGCCTTCCGCTTTCATCACCGGCATGGTTTGGTAACCAGTTACACCCTCGCTCCCTGAAGTCACAGAGTGGAGAGACGGGCGCCTCGCCCGTCCAGCCGGGCGGAGACGCCGGGCACTCCACCAGCAAAGCTTGCATTGCAGTAACGGCCACGCAGCGGGAAACAGCCGTTGGCTCCCTCCTGGCCGCTTCTGCTACCCTCCCTCCATGGACCATCTCTGGACTCCGTGGCGTTACGCATACGTCACAGGCGCCGACCAGAAGTCGGGCTGCATCTTCTGCGATGCTCCCAAAGAAAGCGACCAGCGGGCCCGCATCGTCCACCGCGGGACGCATTGCTACGTCATTCTCAATACGTATCCGTACACGAATGGACATGTCATGGTCGTGCCCTACGCACATCTGGACGAGTTGCAGAAGGTCCCTACCGACGCCGCTCACGAGATGATGGTTCTGACTCAGCGGATGGAGACCGTTCTGCGCACTCTCTATCAACCCGGCGGCATCAATCTCGGCATGAATATCGGAAAAGCCGCGGGTGCTGGTGTGGTTGGACACATCCATATGCACATTCTGCCGCGCTGGGCGGCGGACGCAAATTTCGTCAGCGTCATCGGCGAAACCAGGTTGCTGCCCGAGACGCTGGAAGTGACTTGGGAACGGATACGAAAGGCTCTTCAATCATAATGACGGTTGACTGCGAGTATTAAGCTTCATTTTCCAAGTTCCTACTTCACTCCTAACATTGGCCGAGACCGCAGCAATCCCGCCGAAACTTACCTCTCATGCGGAAACTTTCTCTCATAAGACGCATAACTTTGCTTGTTGAGTGCAATGTCTTGCGGCGGACCACGATATCTGCAGCTTTTGATTAGCTTTCGATTGACCCTGCTTCTGATGGATGATATAAACACAGAGCCTTCCCCAAGGTTAGTTTTCTTTTGTCCCCCCAAAAGTTTCTGACGTTTTTAGCGCCCGAGGATTCCTTTGTCTGCAGCTTAGTTGAGGATTTAGGCCCTTCCCCCAATTTGAATTTTGATTAGGAGATACACCATGAGCCGAAGCATGGCCGCAAAGTATTTTTTCCTGCTTGTTCTTGTCGTAGGGCTGGCTGGCATCGCGCTAGCGCAAGACAGCAGCGGAATTAATTTCAGTTTTCAAGGTTGCCGAAATGATGGCAGCATCAGTCTTCCTAATCCAAATCCTCCCTACGCCGGTCAGTACATTTGTCCGGATACTGCTTATACGGGCGGCGAACTTGGCAAGGGATGGAATGAACTCGATCTTGTTCCCTATCGCCTCACCACCACTGCGACAAAGAAAGCCACAAACCCGGAAACTTATAGCGTCACCATTGCCGCGGGATATCTGACTAATTCCGGTAATGCCGGTTACGACATCATCTCCGCACCCACGCTGAACACTTTTCTTTCGGACGCCAGTTGTACGGCTCTGTCGGCGGGGGCACAAACCATAGGTCCGTCGGTGACGAAAGGCCAAGGTGGCGACCAACAGACTATCTTCCGCAACCTTACGATCTCGCAATACGCCAGTTCGACCTGCGTATACGACTGGTACCAGCGTCTGGCGATTGGCTCCCATCTCAATCCTGGAGCTTCCCTGCACTCGTATTTCTTCGACAAGAGCTACCAGAACGATAACTACCAGGGCCACAACTCCGACGTTCCCATCATGCTTGGCGCGAGCGCGGGTTTTTCCGTTTCGAAGACCATGAATGCGGTCGAGAACACCGATCACGACTGGGCAGTCACCAAGACCGCTCCCAGCCAAGTCATGTTTCCTAACGTTTGCAGCCTCAACCAGACTTCGAGTCCGATCCAAGTGACGGTAAGCTGGCAGTACTTACCGGCGGATCCCTACAGTATCTCCGTGAGCAGTTCCGTGGCGGTCAGTAACAACACTCATCGCCCGCTCAACGTCAGCGTTACCGACAACATCTATTCCGGCTCAGGCCAGACAAACCAAATCGGCACGGAGACTGGGTCCTTGAACACTCTTGCGCCTAATATGCAGGGCGTTAATGTACCGTTGACGCCGTCATCGTTAACGACTCCGATTGGGCCAACAGAGTTCAATGATGTTGCCAGTGCAACTTTCACCGATCCCGTTGTAGGCGACACGTTCCCCGGAACCGCCGCCGCGAGCACCGGAGTCTCCGATAATGGTGGTCAAGTCTACGATCTCTCTTCCATCATCAACGACACCGAGACCCTCACCGGCTCCCTCCTGGCATTTTCGGCTGATTCGTTCAGTCCGGCTATTGGAACTTTCGATAACAGCTATGCCGCCGGAACCCAGACCACCGGTCCCGTCTCGTGGACGTCAAACTCCCAGAGCGGAAACGGTTCGGTCACATTTGACAAGACGATTTACTTTACGGGAGGTGTCGGGGTGCTGACTTCGGGAGACCTCGCCGATACCGCGACTCTCACCGGGTCCGATTACGCAACCACAGGACTAAAGAGAACATTCTCTGCGGACGTCAAAATCGTGACCGATGCCCGCGTCGCCCTTACCATTCAAAAAAATGTTGATTTCGCGCCGGCAAGCGGCTCTCAGACGTTCAACTTCCACGTCAGAACGTCAGCCACAGCTACGAACGATGTCACCACCGCCAGCGTCAGCTTCAACTGGCCGACCGACGGAACTTCGAAGACTGTGGTTGTCCCCGATCTGGCTCCTGGGACCTACTTCGTAACCGAAGATCCAGCGACCGGCTGGACCTACGATGCGGCGAACAGCACTCCGCAGACCACGATAACTCTGCCTGCGTGCTCCGGTAATGTCGTGATCGCCAACAAGCATCAGGCACAGGACCTTACGGTCTCGAAGACAGCGACCGCGACCTTTAGCCGCAAGTACGACTGGTCCATAACCAAGAACGTGGACAAGACGACCGTTGATACCACGGCGGGAACCAGCGTCACCTTCAACTACACCGTCGACGTATCTCAAACCGGCACCGAAGACAGCAATTGGAAGGTGTCGGGAGTTGTCAGCGTCACCAATCCCAATGCCTCGCAGGACTTCACCGGCGTTAACGTCGCGGATGTCATCGACAACGGCGGCAACTGCTCGGTGGATAGTTTCAGCGGGACAGTACCTGCTGGCCAAACTGTCAGCCTCAATTACGTTTGCTCTTACACTTCAGCTCCAAGTACGTTGAGCGGAATCAATAGCGCCTCTGCCACGTGGAGCGCCAGCGCCCTGGGAACTCCCGACAGCGCCGCTTCCGGAACTGCTACTTATGTTTTCGGAGCCCCATCGAAACTGGTCAACCAGACCATCACCGTGCAGGACAATTTCAATGGCAGCACCACCACACTTGGCACGGTGACGGCCACCAATCCTCCGACGGCCCCCGCCAGCGCCAGTTTCCAGTACTCTCACACAGTTCCGGCGCCTAGCGGAACCTGCTTCAGTTACAACAACACTGCCACAATTGTCGAGACTAGCCAGACCGCCGCTCGCTCCGTCCAGGTCTGCGGAGGCGCTGATCTCACACTTCTTGTCACGGCCACTCCCCAATTCACCCGCACATTCAATTGGAGTATCCAAAAGGGTCTGAACAAAACTCTGATCAACAACCCAAGTCCGGTCGCCCACGTCATAGTCGGAGAAACCGGCTTTGTGGACAGCGGGTGGCAGCTCTCCGGGGTCGTGACCGTCACCAACCCAAATGACTGGGAGAGCATTCCGGTCGTCCTTAGTGATTCGGTCACCGGAGTGGGTAATTGCTCATTTGCTGTCAGTTCCAGCGTCACCGTTGGCCCTGGCCAGTCCGTACCGGTGGCTTACGTCTGCACCTACCCAGCATTCCCCAGTCCGGCTAGCGGGACGGATACGGCCACCGCAACGTGGGACAAGACCACCTACTTTACGCCCGATGGTTCCTCCATGAATTCGGCCAGCTTCACCTTCACCGGCCCCACCCATTCGGTCAACCAGACGGTAACGCTGACCGAGTCATTCAACAGTCAGCCACCGGTGGCACTCGGCACGGTCACCGCCACCCCGATCAAGCCTTGGGCGACAAAAGCGTTCTTCGAAAGCCCGACTCTGAACTTCCCGGCGTCGGGATGCGTCGACGAACCTAACCTGTCAGCGCTGCCACCGACTGCATTGACGTCGTCGGAAACCATTACCCTCTGCACATCGATCAAGAGTGGCGCCAAGTCTGCGGGTTTCTGGGCTTTGTACCAGGGTCGTGGGTTGATCCTGCACAGTGCCTCCACCGCTGGTGTATGCAACGTTGGAACCTGGCTCCTGAACGACTCTCCTTTCCAGGATCTGTCGCCCACCGCGTCCTGCTCACAGGTACAGAGTTATGTGGCGGCGGTGTTTAGTGCCAGCAGTTCGTCGGTTCTCGCCGAACTGAAGATGCAGGCGCTAGGCACGGCGTTGAATGTCTACTTCAGCGACCCGTCGCTCGGCGGAAACACCATCAGCGCTCCAGCGCCGATTGGTAATTACTCAGTCGATCTCACACACGTCTGCGTGATGAAAGATTACTCCGGTACCGGAGCGGGAGTCTGCACAGGCACGGTGACCAGCTCGATCAATGCCTTCAGCGGTGCAACACAACTCACCGTGTCGCAGATGCTGACCACTTCTTCCGGCTTCTCTAATGCTGGCGGGACGGCTTGGTATTCCAATTCCACTACCCAGGCGCTGGCGAAAAATGCTTTTGATGCCGTCAACAACCAGAAGGCCATCGCTCCCTAATCGCACGCCACGATTCGACAACGAAACAAGGAGCACCGGAACATTCGGTGCTCCTCTTTTTATGTTTCGTATTCGACCCAGGATGAAGGACCTTCCCTGCCAGCTGCCTTTTATGCGGGGCGCGGCGTTCGAGAAGAAAATCGGAAGTCCCGCAAACTGCCGAGCGGCGCAGGGATATTACTTCAGCTCTCTCCCAAAGAAATCCTCTATCGCACGGTATGCCCGGATCCAGCTCTTCCACATGAGGAACCCGTGAATTTCATCGGGGAAGATCAGTTCCTCGACGTGCACTTTTTGAGTGCGCAAGCGCTGCAGCAGATCGACCGTCTGTGAGAAATCAACATTGCGGTCGTCGTCCCCCTGGATGAGCAGCACCGGCGACCTCCACGTCGCGATCGCGGCATTCGGTGACGACTGAAACGCCAGCTTGACGGCGGCGTCATGATCGGGCGCGTCCGCCGGGATTTCTTCCTTAAACACTGACCAGTCATGCACGCCATGCAAATCGACCCCGGCGGCAAACAGATCGGAGTCGTGCGCCAGACCCATCGCGGCGAGGTAGCCACCATAGGATCCGCCCCACAGGCCGATCCTCTTCACATCCACATGCGACAAACTCTGCAGATATTTTCCTGCCGCGACAATATCCTTGTATTCGGCGCCGCCACGCGGGCCTCCATCTTTCGGTTCGCGAAAGTGCCGGCCATACATAATGCCCCTCCGATAATTGACCGACAGCACCACGTACCCGCGGTTCGCCAGATACTGATTCATCGCGTAAGCGTTGTGGTAGTAGTCCATGTAGTGGAAGCCGAGCATCATCTGGCGGATTGATCCACCGTGGATAAAAATCAGCGCCGGGCGAGGCGCCCGTTCCTCGATCTTCGGCTCGAACAACTGCCCGTGGATCTCCCAGCCGTCCGCGGCTTTGAAGATTACCTGCTTCGGCGTGACCAGTTGAGATGAGGGGAAGTCTGTCGGCAGCGCATTTTTTGCGATCATCTCGCGTCCGTGCGAGGTGACGGCGTACGGCATCGCCGGAGTCGTGGCCGTCGAGCCCAGGCACACTATCTTCCCGGCGATTTCGAGCGGTGTCCATTCCATGGTCTCGCCGTGAGTCAGTTCCTGCGGCGTTCCGCCCTCAACGCTGACGCGCCATAGATGGCGGCGGTCAATGTCGCGGGGATCAACACCACTCTGGTTTGAAGAATAGATCACCGAGGTCTTATCGGCACTCAGCGCGGTATCCTCGGTCTCAAATTTCCCGGAAGTCAACAGCGTGGCTGGCCCACCGGAGGCTGCAACCGAATAGAGATGGTTCCATCCATCTTGCTCGGAAGAGAAAACGATGCGATTCTTTGCGGCAAAGTGAAACGATCCATCTTCGGTCAGCAGCGGCAGCGAGTCATCCAGACCCGGGCCGCTCTTCCATATCTCGCGCCCCGAATCGGTGGCTAGGTCATAGACCCAGATCGCCCAAGGCAGCGGCGACTGCGGAATCACAGGCTGCTTCATTTGCTTGCCCACCAGTCGCACGAAGGCGAGATGGCTTCCGTCCGGCGACCAGCGCGGATAAAGATCACGATCAGCGCTGGGCGAGAGGTAGCGCAGCGTGTTGCGGCCAAATTCGTAAATGACGACAAAGCTGTGATCGCCGCGATCGCTGACGAACGCAATTTTCTTTCTGTCGGGCGACCACTTCGGCTGCGAGTTGTTGCCCCGCGCGAAGGTCAGCGCTTTGGCTTTGGGCTTTGCATCGCTGCTGCCCGAAGTTGGCGCGATCCAGATCTGCTTCTTCGCCGACCACACCGCGAACTCGCTATTGGGCGAAATCTGGATGTCCTCGCATCCCTCCTCGTCGCAGCCCATGTCCCCGAGCAAACGCGGTTCGCCCTTGTCCACATCCGCCGCCCACACCTGCTGGACGCGCTTTTCGACGTTGCTGGTCGGGTCGGCGATTTCTCCAGCGCTATTAGCTTCACTGCCGCGCGCGTAGACGATGGTTCGCCCGTCGGGCGTCAGCTTCAACGCGGCAATCGGCATGCCGTCGTCGCCCACGTAGTGTGTGACCTGTCGCGCCTCAAAATTCGGAGCGTCCGCAATCCACACGTTGCGCTCGCCGCGGGTTGAGAACACCCAGGCGATTCGTCCAGCATGGTCGTTTGCATTTTCGACGGCCACAAGATTCGTGGGAAATGGCGAACTCATAACCTGTTCCAGCGAGAAGGGGTGTGACGCCGTCTGCGCCGAACTCTGCGCGGAACAAGCAATCAGAGAGGACCACAGCAACAGCACGCCGACGCAAAGCAAGGCAGACAAGTTTCGAATTCCCATGCGCGGCAGAGTACGTGAAATAGTGCGGGATTGACAACTGGGGAAACAGAAAACGCGTTTTATCGACCTGAAGAACCTTGTCTCCAACATCATGGATTCGCCAATGACCGGTTGTTGACGACAGGCAGCACCCCCACCCGCGGTCCGCTCCGGCTGACGAAACTGACGAAAGGATGGTGGCCAGAGTACGTCCGACCAACGACTATTAATGACTAATTCTGACTATTAATGACTATTATTAATGTTGTGACTGGGGCCAAACCTAGGTACAGTGAATCATGTTCACGACTCATCCCAACCTCGGCGATGAAGTGAATCGGAATATCGTCCAGTCCGAAATCGAGGGAGGCGTATTCCTTGAAGGTCTGCCGCCTGACACCGTGCTGCAGATCAGGACTCAGCACCACTTCTACACGGCACTCCTTCTGGGCGAGGGTTCGGCGATGATCTCGGGACATCCGCAGTACTGTCCGCACCCGGTTCAGGTGACGATCGCAGGCTCGACCTGGGGCGGTTCCATGCTCAAGATGCGCTTTATCGGTCGCGGTATGCAGCTGGAGTTCCATCACCCCGCATACAGCACGCCGATCATTACATCTCCTATTCAGGAAATCCGCGAGCCAATTGAGCCAGTCAGACATCACCGCAGTGGGGTAGGTCACGCACGTTGACTAAGCGGACTGCTGGTGGTGCTGAAATCGCGATTTTTCGCCTCCAACTCCTTTAAGGGCATTGACTTACCTTCATGTCCCGCCTAACATGGCGGCTTCATGATCGGCGAAACGATCTCGCATTACCGCATTGTCGAGAGGCTCGGCGGAGGCGGTATGGGTGTGGTCTACAAGGCGGAGGACACTCGACTCCACCGTTTCGTGGCACTAAAGTTCCTGCCTGATGAGGTAGCGAGAGACTCGCAAGCACTAGCACGTTTCCAGCGTGAAGCAGAGGCTGCTTCCGCGCTGAATCATCCCAACATCTGCATGATTCACGATATCGGTGAGCAAGACGGGCACGCCTTTATCGTGATGGAGTTTCTCGACGGCGCGACCCTGAAGCACCTGATCGGCAATCGCCCGATGGAGTTGGAAACGGTGTTGGCACTCGGCATCGAGATTGCCGACGCACTCGATGCAGCGCACTCAGCAGGCATCGTTCACCGGGACATCAAGCCAGCCAATATCTTCGTCAACAAGCGTGGACACGCAAAGGTTCTGGACTTCGGACTGGCAAAGGTTACGAACCTTTCCAGCCGCACGATGCCAGCAACAGGGACATCGGCCCCGCCGACGGTGATAAGCGAGGAGCTTCTCACCAGTCCGGGGTCAGCTTTGGGAACGGTTGCTTACATGTCGCCGGAACAGGCGCGGGCCAAGGAGTTGGACGCGCGCACGGATTTATTCTCATTTGGCGCTGTCCTCTATGAGATGGCGACAGGTGCGTTGCCATTTCGCGGAGATAGTACGGCGATGATTTTCGACGCCGTCCTTAACCGTGCCCCGACCGCTCCGGTTCGGCTGAATCCGGACTTGCCACCAGAACTGGAACGGATCCTCAACCGGGCACTGGAGAAAGACCGCGAATTGCGCTACCAGCACGCGTCAGAAATGCGGGCTGAACTGCAGCGTCTGAAGCGGGACACCGACTCCAGCCGCAGCGCAGCTGTGGCGGCCACTGAGCCGGGCACTCCCGCGAGCAGCGCTACAAGGCCGCAAGCGGCAACTTCGGTAATTCCGGGGACCATCCCGGCACCGTCAAGCGCAGCAACTATTGTATCGGCGTCGGCGTCTAGAACGATTGCCGCCGGACCTTCCAGTTCCAGTGTGGCCGCTGCCGAGCCAAGCCGGCGCAAGCCATGGGCAGTGGTCGCGGCCGTGGCTGCCCTGGTGTTCGCGTCGATCGCGGCGGGCGGATATTACTTCCTCCACCGAGCGCCGAGCGCCATTGATTCTGTAGCGGTCCTGCCGCTGGCCAATGCTACGTCGAACTCAGAGATGGACTATCTAGCCGACGGTATCACCGAAGGAGTAATCAACCATCTCTCGCGGCTTCCGGGGCTGCGGGTGATGTCCCGCACGACAGTCTTCCGCTACCGGCAGGCACAGCAGGATCCTCTGCAGATCGGGCGTGACCTGAAGGTGGGAGCAGTAATCGTAGGCCGGCTGACGCAACACGGGGACGCGCTCAACGTGGACACCGAGATGGTAGATGTGAGCAACGGCACGCAGATCTGGGGCGAGCAGTACCAGCGCAAAGCCTCCGATATCGCTACTTTGCAAGACGACATTGCTTCCGACATTTCCGGCCAGTTGCGGTTGAGGGTAAGCGGCAGTGGAGAGGAAAAGAAGCATGCCACCGAGAATGCCGAGGCCTACCAGTTCTATGTGAAAGGACGCTTTTACCTGGCGCAGCGCACACGCGAAGGCCTTTACAAGGCGTTGGATCAATTCAACCAGGCAAGTGCCAAGGATCCAAATTACGCACTGGCCTATGCCGGGGTGGCAGATGTCTACATCCTTCTCTCCGATCGCGGATGGGTTTCGAATGATGAGGCCTCGCCCAAGATCCGCAACGGAGTGCGACGGGCGATGGAACTCGATCCGACGCTGGCCGAGCCGCACGCCGCATTGGCGGTCCTGAAGGAGGTTGCAGATTGGGACTGGGCGGGAGCCGAGGCCGAGTATCGCAAGGCGATTGCCTTGAACCCGAACGACGCCACATCCCACCACTGGTATTCGACTCTGCTAGAGAACTTGGGCCGGACCAAGGAAGCACTGGATGAGATTGAGAAGGCCCTGGCCCTTGATCCCGCTTCTCCCCAGATTAACGCGAATCACGCAGGGCTATTGAATGACATGCATCGCTATGATGAGGCCCTGGTGGAGTTGAACCGGCTCATTGCCGCCAATCCGGAATTTCCGGTCTACTATGCAACCCGCGCCAGCGTTTACCGGCACCTGGGAAATCAGGACGCGTATGCCGCAGACGAGGTCATGACGATTCAGAAGGTTGGGCGTCCGGAACGGGCGGAGGCATTCGCTGCCGGATATCGGAAGGCGAAGCTGAAGGGGGCGTGCACAGCATTGATTGAGGTAATGAAAAACGATTCGCAAAGGGAGTACGTCTCTCCCTTCGAGATAGCGCGGTACTACGGGCTGATGGGAGACAGTGACCATACCTTCGAGTGGCTGGAAAAGGCCTTCGCGGAGCGGTCGGGGCGCATGGAATACGTCAAGACCGAAGATTCTCTTGAGCCCTTTCATTCTGATCCGCGCTACATCGATCTGCTCAAACGCATGAGCTTGCCGCAGTAACCGCTTTTTCGCCCTTCGAGTTTTTCTGCATCCATGTCCACGCACTCGAGACGATGTCACCCAGATTGCGCTGGGCGGACCATCCCAGCGCTCTTTGAGCCTTCGCCGGATCCGCCACCAGAATTGGAGGATCGCCCAGCCTCCGCGGTCCGATCTTTCGCCGCACCGGACGTCCCGTGACGTTTTCCGCTGCACGGATGACTTCGAGAACGGAATGTCCGCGGCCCGTCCCCAGATTAAGGGCCAGCGACTGGCCGTCCTTTTCGTCGCGGCTTTTTTCGAGCTGTTGGGTTTTGAGGTGTTGCAGCGCTCGGACGTGCGCATCGGCGAGATCGCTAACATGAATGTAGTCGCGAACGCTGGTGCCGTCCGGAGTCGAGTAGTCGGATCCGAAGACTTGCAACTCCGGTCCGTTCTCGGTGGAGGCGGCAAGCGCCAGCGGAATCAGATGAGTTTCCGGGTCGTGGAGTTCGCCAATTTCGCCGCCGTCATCGGCTCCCGCGGCGTTGAAGTAGCGCAAACTCACCGAGCGCAGTCCGTAAGCGCGGCTGTAAGCCTCGAGCGCGTTTTCGAAAAAGAGCTTCGATGCGCCATAGGGATTGACCGGCTCGCGCGGCGTCTGCTCGGTAATCGGAATTTGCTCGGGGATGCCATACACCGCGCAGGTGGAGGAAAAGACGAAGCGTCGTATACCGGCGTCCATCGCGCAGTCCAGGAGGCTGAGCGCCGCGACGACATTGTTCTGGAAATATTTGCGCGGGTTCTCGACCGATTCTCCAACATAAGCGTGGGCGGCAAAGTGCATGACTGCGTCCACGCGCGCGAGCACTGGCCGGAGCCTGGCTTCGTCGGCGATGTCCCCCTCCACGAGTTCGAAGCCTTGCGCCAGGCGGCGGAACCCGGTGGAGAGATTGTCATAAAGCACGACCTCATAACCGGAATGCCGCAGCGCACGTGCCGCATGACTGCCGATGTAGCCTGCTCCGCCCGATACCAGGATCGCCAAGAAAACCTCGCATGATTCCACAACCCTAATTTCTCTATGCTGATCATGGTGCCGCAGGAAACACTCGCCCTGTAGTGACAGTCATCACGCTTGTTTGTGACAGAGGCTAGTCCCGTCTTCGCGGATGCTCATCGATGCAGGACCGGGTGCGTGCCCGCAGCTGCCGCCTGGTGTAGAATTTGGAGATTAATCCCCACGCTGTCATCGTCATCCTCGGCAGCGGATACCGTCGGGACGTAGCGCAGCCTGGTAGCGCACTTGCTTGGGGTGCAAGGGGTCGCGAGTTCAAATCTCGCCGTCCCGACCATTTATTTTAGAGCAACGTTGTCAATGTGAAAGCAATGACTTCCGCTACCACCATCAATGTTCTCGTCCATCATGAAGTTGCCGACTATACGGCTTGGAAGGCGGCGTTCGATTCCGGTTTTGACTGGCGGCGCAAGAATGGCGAGCACAGTTGCCGTATCTTTCACAGCGCCGAAAATGTCAACGACCTCACCCTTCTCTTCGAATGGGAGAGTCTGGAAAAGGCGCGTGCATTCATCGCTTCCGACGAACTCAAAACCAGGATGGCGAGTGCGGGTGTCAAAGGCTCGCCTCGAGTCGATTTCCTCACTGAGGTGCACAGCGTCCGGCGTAGCGCTGCGGACTGAGCATGCGGGGCAGATGCTATTGTCGCCCAACTGAGAGGCACACATTTAGGGAAGCTTGTAACCGATTTACGGAGGTTCGCATCCAAGTGGCTTAAACCGGCAAACAGGGCAGGAAACAGATACCTCCGTTCTGGCAATTTCCTCCTTCTGCTTGTTCTATTTGCCCTCAAATCCGCAGTTTCAGGAGAACTTGATGACTAAGAAACCTAGCTCCAGCAATTCGCGCAAAGCCTCAGCGCAACCCCACTACCACCAGACAGCCCGCGAGCTCCAGGCATTTGGCACCGTGACCAGTGTGATGCCGTTGCAACTGATCGAACCGGTGCGACTGGAAATGACCGAGCAACTCAACCAACTGTTAGCCGACACGATGACACTTCGGGATCTCTATAAGAAGTCCCATTGGCAGGTGTCCGGGGCGACTTTCTATCAACTCCATCTTCTGTTCGATAAGCACTACGAAGAACAGAGCGAGATCGTCGACGCGATCGCGGAACGAATCCAGCTTCTGGGCGGAATCAGTATTGCCATGGCGGCCGACGTCGCCGAGTTGACCCGTATTCCGCGCCCACCCAAGGGCCGCGAAGAGGTGCCAGTACAACTGTCTCGCCTGCTGGACGCGCATGAAATCATCATCACCCACTGTCGCGAACTCGCAGAGCGTGCCACCAAGTTGGAAGACGCCGGCACAAACGATCTGGTGGTGAGTGACGTGCTTCGTCCCAGCGAACTGCAGAGCTGGTTCCTGAGCGAGCATCTGGTCGATGCACCGCTGGTCGAAGCCGAACCGCTGAGGGAATCGGCATAGTCAAGGCCGGGTGGAATTGTGTGGAAGAGGGGCTCTGACCCGCTTAGACGGGGCAGAGCCCCGTCACCACACAAGTAAGTTGTGACGCTTTCTAGTGGCGTGCGGAAAGAATGTGCAGGATCTGCTTCAGCTCATGCCGTAAGTGCGCCACACTCACGGAAGGACTCATCGGAAACGGAAGCGCGGTCTGGTTCCGCTCGGACTTGGTCTCGCCGCGCAACTGCACGCGCGCACCGGCAATGGTGAACCCGTCTTCATAAAGCAGCTTCTTGATCCGCACCACCGATTCCACATCGCGCCTGCGATACATACGTTGCCCGGTGCTGCTTTTAACAGGCTTGAGCTGCGGAAATTCGGTCTCCCAGAACCGAAGTACGTAGGCCGGCAGACGGCACAAGCCGGCGACTTCGCCGATGCGGAAATACAGCTTGTCCGGAATAATAATTTCGACGTTGCGGGCCGCTTTCTTCGGGGCTTTTTTGCGGAGGCTCATTTTCGGAGGCTCATCGAGGCCGTTTCCGTACTCCTGTATACGCGTTTCTAGCACGAGCCGCGCCGCGGGACAACCCCCAAAAGTACGGATATGCCGCCGCAAAGGCATTTTGACGCTCTACTCTAAGTTGACGAGCGCGCCGTTAAGGGACAATGGAAAAGCCTCTCAAGAGGTGCTTCCCTGGAGAGGCTTTGGGGGATTTCTGAACGAGCATCTGTCCGCTTAGTGTTTCTTTTTCTTGGCGGCTTTCTTCTTGGTTGCCATGAAGTGTTTCCTCCGTTTGAGCGATTTGTTCTCCCAAGGTTCTCGACAGGGCACCTTGATGCCCGGGCTACTCAACTTGTGGTATGAGCAGCTGTCCTACCACAAGATATTGCCATTCGTATGTAATTTGTCAATAGAAATCTCACTGCACCGGGCGATTTTGGTGAACTACGTGCTTGGCTGGCTCGGGGGAGCTCACGCAAAATTTCACCATCATGGCGGAACATTCCCTCCAGAAGCCAGTGAAGGCGGGGTGCCTGTGCGATAATTTCAGAAGTAATTTATGTCAGAGCACAAAGTCTTCTGCGCAAAATTGAAACAAGAATTGCCCGGGCTCCCCGAGCCTCCGTTCGACAGCGACTTGGGGAAAAAGATCTACGAGCAGATCTCGCAACAGGCCTGGGGCCAGTGGATGGAACACTGCAAGATGTTGCTGAACGAATATCGCTTGAACCCGGCGCGCAAGCAGGATCAGGAAGTCATCGTGAAGCAGATGGAGCAGTTTTTCTTCGGTGAGGGATCCGCGCGTCCAGCCGAATACGTTCCTCCGGCGCACTGAGCACACTGCGAGAGGCAGAACGCTTTGCCCAAAGCCGAGCTCTGCAAGCCTTGTAGAACGGTCAGGCGCCTTGACCAGTAGGTTACCGAAGGGTTACCTCTAGCCTTGCAATCATATCCAATTCATTAACTAGTAACACTCCTCGGCGACAATGGAGTCGTGACGCCGCAGATCTATGACACGCTGATCCTTTCGGATCTGCACCTCGGCGCGGACATGAGTCGCGCACGCGAGGCATTGCGCGTGCTGCGGGAAACTCAATATCGCCGCCTTATTCTGTTGGGCGATATCTTCGCCGACCTCAATTTCGGACGCCTGAAAAAAGAACACTGGAAATTTCTCGGCTTCATTCGCAAGCTCTCCAATCCCAAGCGTAAAGTTGAAGTGGTCTGGGTCGAAGGAAATCACGACCACGGCTTGACGGAAATCATGTCCCATTTGGTGGGCGTCCGCGTGTACCAGGAATATCAATGGGAGTATCAGGGACTGCGCCACATCGCCGTGCATGGTCACCAGTTCGACGGCTTCGTGGTAAAGAACGTCCGCGTCAGCTACTTGATCGGGACGCTGCTTTACCTGCAACTGCAGAAGTGGGATTCAAAAAACAAAACCCTGACTCGTTTCCTCGACCGGCTGGGCACGCGCTGGCAGCGCTTGTCGGAGAAGGTGGCCGATGGCGCGCTCGCCCATGCCCGTCACAACCCGGCAGCCCGTATTTTCTGCGGCCACACCCATGCCGCCATGCATAAACGTGAGGACGGGATCGACTATTACAATTGCGGAGCTTGGATTGACGCGTGTCCCACCTATATCACTGTCGGTGAGGACGGAGTGCAGATCCACGAATATGTTGAGCGCCCTGACGATCTCCATCCTGCGGGAGAACCAAGCCCCGCTGATGCTGAAAATGCCGAATTCGGCGACGAGGCGGGATTTGTCGAAGACGGCGAATTCGAGGGCGTTGCTACCTGACCCGGGTTTCTGCTACCGGATGGTCTTTTGAAATTTGAGAAAATTGGTTTGCCACAACGAGGCACGATAAATTTTGCGCAAACTAACCATCGTTTTCCACCACGCTGGCGGAGGACATCGCAGTGCGGCAGATGCTCTCAAAGCCACTCTCACCAGCCAAGAACGTCCTTGGGACGTCACTCTTCTCGACATTCAGGAATTGCTCGATCCCCTCGACTTGATTCGTCGTGCCACGGGCTTGCGCATTCAGGACACCTACAACGTCATCCTCCGCAAAGGCTGGACGCGTTTCACGCCGCAACTGCTGGTCGTATTGAAAGCGACCATCTATGTCTACCATTCTTCGATCGTGAAACTGCTTCGGAGTTACTGGGCGGAGCATCCCGCGGACCTGGTTCTTTCCGTGATTCCCCACTTCAATCGGGAGATCGCGGAGAGCCTTCGCCCGCATGGTACAGCAACGTCCGGCACGAAGCCTCCTTTTGTCACTTTGATAACTGACTTGGCAGATTACCCGCCACACTTCTGGATTGAGCGCGAATCGGAATACATCATCGCCGGGACTGAACGCGCCCGGCAGCAAGCCTTAACCATGGGCCATCCCGCTGACCATGTCTTCCTAACCTCTGGAATGATCCTGAAGCCGAAGTTCTACGGGAAGACCGCCGTCGATCGCGTCGCCGAAAGGAAGCGGCTCGGACTGGAAACCGATTGTCCAACTGGCATCGTCTTGTTCGGAGGCCATGGCTCCCGGGTGATGGTCGACATCACGAAGAAACTCAACGAAGCTGGCAGCGGCGTTCAACTAATCCTGATTTGCGGGCACAACCAGAAGCTTGCCGCTCAACTCAAAGGCTTACGGACCAGAAAACCAATCGCTATCGTCGGATTTGCGCAGAATGTCGAATACTACATGGCCTTGGCCGACTTCTTTATCGGGAAACCAGGCCCCGGCTCGATAAGCGAGGCACTACAGTTCCACTTGCCCGTCATCGTTGAATGCAATTCCAAAACTCTGCCGCAGGAGCGATATAACGCGGAATGGGTGACGGAAAAAGGTTACGGGATCGTCGTGCCCAGCTTTAAAAGAATTGCGCGAGCCGTTCAACGCCTACTCCAGAGCGCGACTTTCGATGAATTCCGTAAGAAGGTCAACGCATACTCCAATCGAGCGCTATTTGAAGTGCCCACAATCCTGGAACAATGCGCGGAGCACGCGGCGACCCCATTTCAATCCGAGGCTGCCATCTAATTTACTTCAGAGACGCGGCTTGCCGCGTCTCCCGGCACGGGCTTGTCATCGAAACAGCGCGGCAAAAAATCCGCCGAGTTTTCTGAAGAACCCTCGCGCGGGCGGGTGATTCGCAGACGCGGTTTCAGTGCCAGCGGACTTCGGACTTTCTTTCGTGGACGGAGGAAGCGGAGCGCCCACAGCCGGTGCTCCTGCTTGACGCGAATCCAGGGGCAGCGCACGCACATCCTCAACCGGCGCGGGCGGCGGGCCGGTCGCATGGAACACGAACGGCGCTTCTATCTGCACGCGTAGTTCATTCGGCGCGAGGGAGGCGTCAAGTGGAGTGGCCGCTGCCGGTAGTCCAGTCGTCGGTAAACCAGTCGAGGGCGCGCTTTTCGCCAGAGTCGTCTCCGCAATCGGCGGTGGGCTCGCGTTTACGCGCGGCACGGCCTCGCTCTGCATGGGCAGGTCGCTTGTCGCCCGCAGCGGAGGATCCCGCGGCGGCGGACATCCGCATTCCAACGGCACCGCCATATCCACACGATCGAGTTGTCCGGAACGAAACATCAACTGGTCGGTCGCCTTGACCTGGTAAGTGCGGTCACCGAGCAGCTCGGTAACAATCGCCGATGCGGTGTTGCCGGGCAGCGCACGCACGCAGGTATTGCCCTGATTGTCCGCACTGATAGCGTAGTGAAATTCCCCCGGCCCCACGAGAAGGATGCGGAAGTCGGGCGTCAACACGGAATCGGAAGAAGCGTCGAGAGCGAAGTGCGCCTCCAGTGCGCCCGTGTTCATACTGAGCATCAGGTTGTGCCGATTCTGCGACGGAGTTACCGACACAGTCGTTCCCGGACAAACATGCACCTCGCCGCCACTCGACAGGCGGAGAACGGCGGTATCGGGCCCGGCCGTAATCGCGGAACCCGTGCCCGCGTCATTTCCAGCCAGAGCCAGCGGGCCGGCCGCGCGCACCGCTGCCACTACCGGTTGCGTCGCGGACGTCAGGCTAGGAACCGTGGCTGTCTGAAATGGTGAACTGCTCGCCTGGTTAGGATTCTTGCCAAGATGCACGACCAGGCGGTTCCCTGCAGCATCCCAGGTGTAGGCGCGCGGCGCGAGCAGATCGACGACCACGCGCGCTACCGGCGGATTCTGTCGAAACTGGTCGGCGCGTATCGCGCTGATTTGGTCGGCTTCTACACTGATCCGCTTCTGCTGCGTATCCAAGCGGGCGTTCGGCAGATCGATCACCAGCCGATCGGGGTCGCTGATCGCCTGGATCGAAGGAACCAGCGGCGTCGTCGAAAGAATCTCAACTGCCGGGCCATCCTTTTCCTGCACGATCCGGAAGCTCTTGATCGCCGCAGTCTTGCCGACAGCGGAAGAAGCGGCAGACTTGGAGCCAGGCTTAGCCGGCGTCTGGGAAAGAAGCCGAGGTGCTCCGAGGACGAGTAACCCCACCGCAAGAACCGCGCACAAATTCGCCCGCGGACGGCGGCGAGACCACAGTTGCCAGAATGCGAGATTCGGCGGGAAATCTTTCACCTAAGCACTCGAGTGTTACAGCAACCATACCACTCGGAGGTTCAGGAAAAGAAGCGCCTGGAATCATGGAATAAGACAGATGAAAAAGCGGCGCAGAGAGAATGCCGGCAAGATCTTACGAGTCGGCCAGGAAATCGTACTCATCAATGACGGCAGCCACCGCCATCTTGCTTCCGCGACCGCCACCTTCTACTCGTACCACATGGCCCTTGCAACGCACGCGGATGCTCTCCGTTAGCGTGATCTCGGGCGGCAGGGTCAGCGTAAAGTCGATCGCGGAGCCGGCCTGGATGGCGGAATCGACATAGAAGCAGATTCCACGCGCGCTGACGTCGCGGGTCTGCGCGGAGTGCTCCTGCTCATCTTCGCCGTAACGCACGCTTACGGGCAGACGAAGCGCGAACCGCCGCGTGGCCCGCTTATTATTGTCCTGGTCCTGGTTCTGCTGCGTCTCGGCCATGGAACCGCTCCAAAAGCAAAGTTTCAAGGTGTCAACAACTTGCCGAAAATCGCCTGTAAGCATGGCAATTGGCGGCACGCCTGTCAAGTAGAAGAAAGTTTCAATGGTTTCATGGATTCATCACCCTTAGGGTCGCCCAGCTTTTGCTTTTCCTTGAAACCTTGAAACCCTAAAACTTTGAAACCTGGCTCCTGGAGCTACAATAGACTTGTGGTCTTCGTCCTCGATAACTACGATTCGTTCACTTACAACCTCGTCCAGTACCTTGGCGAACTGGGCGCCCAGGTAGAGGTTCGCCGCAACAACGAAGTCACCGTAGAAGAGATCGAGGAGATGCACCCCGAACGCATCGTGCTTTCTCCCGGACCCTGCACCCCGCAGGAAGCCGGGATCAGCATCGAACTGATCCGTCATTTTGCGGGCAGGGGTAAGGGCAAGGGAAATGTGCCGTTGCTGGGAGTCTGCCTAGGACACCAGGCGATCGGCGCAGCCTTCGGAGGCCAAGTGGTTCGCGCAAAGAACCTGATGCACGGCAAAACCAGTCAGGTTGAGCACGATGGCAAGACCATCTTTCGCGGCCTGTCCTCGCCGATGACCGCGACCCGCTACCACTCGTTGATCGTCGCCGAAGACGGCCTGCCCAACGATCTCGAAGTCAGCGCCTGGACTACGGACAAAGACGGAACACGAGTCATCATGGGCCTGCGACATAAGAATTTCCCGGTTGAGGGCGTGCAGTTCCATCCGGAGAGTGTGTTGACGGATGAAGGGAAGAAATTAGTGAAGAATTTCTTGCGGCGTTAAATTCCACTCATAAAGCGACCTGTACAAGATTGACCGTTCTTGGGAGCAGGTCCGAGACTAGGATGTGCTTCAAGAAGGTGGTATATCGCTTCAACCGAAGGAGAAACTACTCATAAAGTTCTCTTTGGTGGATGACGATGACAATGTTCGGGGCAATGAGCGAATCGTTCGACCTGAAGCTCTGAAATACATTGCCACAGAGACTCTGAGGACCTGAGTAGCAAGGAGAAGCCCAATGTCAAACCAACATTCTGTCACCAAACGCCACCGACGCCCGAAGTCGGAGAAGCGTGTAGACTACACCGCCCGAACCATGGCGGCCGTGAAGCAACTCGAACAAGCGGCGAAGCCAAAAACCAAGTGACAACTTAGAAGCTAAGTGCTTCTGGCCATCTCCACTGCCCGCAGCACCGCTCGCGATTTGTTTTCCGACTCTTCGAACTCGCGCTGTGGATCGGAGTCTGCGACGATGCCGGCGCCCGCTTGCAGGTAGGCCTTCTTGCCCTTCATTAGGAGAGTTCGGATCACGATGCACGAATCCAAATTCCCCGCGAAGTCGGCATAGAGAACAGCCCCACCGTAAACGCCGCGCCGCGTCGGCTCCAGTTCTTCGATGATCTGCATGGCGCGCACTTTGGGTGCGCCGCTCAGAGTTCCCGCCGGGAAGCACGCCGCGAGCGCATCCACGGCATCCAGTTCGGGACGCAGTCGTCCTTCCAGAGCGGAGACCAGGTGCATTACGTGCGAGTAGCGCTCGACGTACATCAGATCGCGCACCTTTACCGATCCATACTCGCTGACGCGGCCCAGGTCATTGCGGCCAAGATCGACGAGCATCACGTGTTCGGCTCGTTCCTTCTCGTCTTCCCGCATTTTCTTCTCCAGCGCGGCGTCAGCGGCTTCATCGTTGCCGCGCGGGTGCGTGCCTGCAATCGGACGGTACTCCAGTTTCGAGCCGCTGACCCGCACCAGCATTTCCGGCGACGCTCCGAGGACGTGCATTGCGCCTGCCCTGCTTCCTCTCTTGCTGCGCTTCTTCTTATCGCTGAACTTCTTTCCTCCAAATCGTAAAAAGAACATATACGGCGACGGATTCACCGTCCGCAGCGCGCGATACAGATCGAGCGGAGCGACTCCCGGTTCGAAATCCCAGCGCTGCGAAAGCACAACCTGGAAAATGTCCCCGGCGGCGATATACTCCTTGGCGCGCCGGACGCTTTCGAGAAATTTCGGCTTCGGAGTGCGCGCCCGCGTCTTCAACTTTGATTTCGCCAGCTTTGACTTCGTGGCAGCTTTACGCCAGTGCGTCGGCTTCCATCCCGCGGCGAGTTTTTTCTCGATGCGCTCGATGTCCTTCACGGCCCGATCATACGCAGCTCTGGGTGATTCCCGCGTCACGTCCGCCGACGCCACAATATGGATCTGGTGCCGCAGGTGATCGAAAGCGAGTACACGGTCGAAAAACATCAGCACGCAGTCGGGAACGTCGAGGTCATCCGAAGCGTGCTCTCCGATGTTCTCCAGCCGCCGCACAATGTCATAAGCGCAATAGCCGACCGCTCCGGCGGTGAACGGAGGCAACCCTTCCATCGCGGCCGGACGGTGTTGCTGCAGCAGTTCCTTGATGACTTCGAAAACATTTCCCGTGCGCCGCTCGACTTTCTTAATGCGGCCACGTTCGATCGTGATCTCGGCGCCGCGTGACTCCAGCCGCAAAAACGGCCGCACGCCAAGAAACGTATACCGTCCAATTTTTTCCCCGCCTTCGACTGACTCGAGCAAAAAGGCATTGGGCTCTCCGTCAGCCACGGCGAGAAAGGCGGAAACCGGTGTCAGCAGGTCGGCAGAGATCGACTTCGCCACCGGAACCAAGGTGGCGCTGCGTGACAACCGCAAGAACTCTTTGTAGTCAGGGCCGATCATGCTTCTCCCCAGAATGTCATTATAAGTAAGTTGATCGCTGCGCCGTCATTTCGCCTTACGTCACTCCAGCGCTTGCCTAGCCTGCTGGCCGGCAATATACTTTGCGAGGCTTGCTGTCTGACTGTGGCGGCAAGCGGAATCGCAATCATACGGAGACTTTATGACGACAGCATTGGACCTAGAGCAGGAAACTAATCCCTGGCAGGCGCAAGCCGCCCGCTTCGACTTGGCCGCGAAAAAGCTGAATCTTGATGAGGGGCTGTGGAAGGTTCTGCGGAGTCCGAGCCGCGAAATTATTGTTCATATCCCGGTGATGATGGACGACGGGCACCTCGAAGTCTTCACTGGATTCCGCGTGCAGCACTCCATTGCGCGCGGCCCGGCCAAGGGCGGACTGCGCTACGCGCCCGACGTGAACCTCGATGAAGTCCGCGCGCTGGCGAGTTGGATGACGTGGAAGTGCGCGGTGGTCAACATTCCGTTCGGCGGCGCCAAGGGCGGCATCATCTGCGATCCGCACAAAATGTCACAGGGCGAGTTGGAGCGCATGACCCGCCGCTACACGGCGGAGCTCTTTGAATTCATCGGCCCGGAAAAAGATGTCCCCGCTCCCGACGTGAACACCAATGAGCAGACGATGGCTTGGATCATGGATACCTACTCCATGCACATGCGGCAGACGGTCACTGCTGTCGTCACCGGCAAGCCGATCAACATCGGCGGATCGCGCGGGCGCCGCGAGGCTACGGGACGCGGCGTTCTCATGGTCTGCGAAAAGGCGATCCAGAAACTGCGCCTGAATCGCGATACTACCCGCGTCATCGTGCAGGGCTTTGGCAACGTCGGTTCGAATGCTGCCCGCCTCATGGCGGAAGCGGGATACAAAGTGATCGGCATCATCGAGGTGGGCGGCGGCCTGTATAAAAACGACGGCATCGACGTGGAAGCGTTATGGGAATTCCGCCAGCGCAATGGCACCATTCATGGCTTCCCGGGCGCGGAGAAGTATGATCCGGCGGAACTCTTGCTGGTCGATTGCGACATCCTGATCCCGGCGGCAACTGAAAACCAGATCACGAGCCAGAATGCGGACCGGGTGAAATGCAAGATCCTAGCCGAGGGCGCGAATGGCCCGACTACCGCGACCGCTGACGATATCCTCTCCGAAAAAAAAGTCTTCGTCATTCCCGACATCCTGGCGAACGCCGGCGGCGTCACTACCTCCTACTTCGAATGGGTGCAGGATCGCCAAGGCTACTTCTGGAAGGAATCGGTGGTCAACGAGCATCTGGAGGACATCATGAATACTGCGTTCGACGATGTGGTCCGCTACGCGGAAACTCATGGCGTGAACAACCGGATCGCCGCCTACATGCTGGCGATCGACCGTGTGGCATATACCATCCGCCAGCGGGGAATCTATGCCTAGGAGCCCTGAGCGAAGCTCAGGGATGACAACGATTCGTAAAGACGAGGCTCGATGCCTCTTAATCTCGCGAGGAAAAAATGAATCGCTTTCAAAATCAATTTACCCTGTGGATGCTCGCCTTCTGTCTGATACTCACGGTCGCGATTTCGCCTATTACGGCAACGGCGCAAGCGAGTTCGACCGACACCAGTTCGGATACCACCACCAAGAAGTCCAAGAAGAAAGCAAGGAAGGATAAGGCCGCTGCCGAAAAAAAAGCCGCCGCCGCGGACAAGGCTGCCGCCGGCGATACGACAGCCGCGACCACGAAGAAGTCGCGAAAGAGCAAGAAGGCAGCAGCGGCAAAGGCAGAAGATAGCGCCTCGAAAACGGCTGCTGCGGACACGACTGCGCCCGCCGCGTCGACCGGCAAGTCGAGTGGAGAGTCGACTGGAAAGAAGAGCAGAAAAAAATCCAGTGCGGCCGCAGCAAGTGCCGCGCCAGCAGCCAGCAGCGCGCCCGCAGCTGCCGCTTCCCCAGCAAGCTCCGCAGCTCCGGCTGGTACAACCGCCGCGCCCGCCTCATCCGGCAATATGACACCGACCAAGAAGACGGCGACCAAGGCAGCCGCGGCCGCGGCTTCCAGTCCAGAGATCGCCGCCGCTCAAGCCAGTGGCAAGGTTTGGGTCAATACCGAGAGTGGCGTCTACCACAAGAGCGGGCGCTGGTATGGCAAGACCAAAGCCGGAAAGTTCATGACCGAATCCGAAGCAAAGGCTGCCGGCTACAAAGAATCGCAGAAAAATTAAGGAGAAATGACAATGACAAGGACAGTGACCGGGAAATTCATAACCAGAATTCTCGTCGCGCTTTTCGCGCTGAGCCTGATCAGCGGAATTGCTGGGGCGCAAGCCGCCAAGAAGCCAGCCAAGGACACCACAGCCGCGGCTGCCAGCGCCGATCTGCTCGACATCAACTCGGCGACCAAAGAGCAGTTGGAAGCTCTACCGGGCATCGGAGTCGCCTACTCACAGAAAATCATCGACGGCCGTCCCTACGGGAAGAAGACCGACCTACTGAGAAAAAAAGTCGTTCCCCAAGCCACCTACAACAAGATCAAAGACAGCATCATCGCGAAGCAGAAGTAAAAAAATTGTGCGTCCGAGGACGCTCGGTTCCCGAACGAGCGCCCCTTTCCCGTTCATTGGATCCCTATAAGATTGCCGGTCCCCACAAAATAGGAACCGCCCTTTACATTGCCAGCTTACTTTTGGAACGTGGCCTGTCGTCCGTTGCCTTGCCCTCTGATGTAGAGGATAATCACATTGACCGCCCTTGGCTCAGTCATCGCGTGAATCTTCCTAACTACATCACGCTCACCCGCATCGCCGCGATCCCGCTGCTGATCTGGATTCTTTGCACGCCCCGTTTCTCGAGCGAGCAAACCGGGGAAAGAGAAGTCCTGGCTTCGGTTGTTTTCATCCTGGCTTCAATCACTGACGGCATTGACGGCTATCTCGCGCGGAAACGCGGCCAGATCACCACCATGGGCATGCTGCTCGATCCGCTGGCCGACAAGTTGCTGATCGCCGCCGCCTTCATCACGCTGGTGCAGTTCAATCCCGCGCTGGTGCCGGCTTGGATGGCTGTGGTCATTATCGGCCGCGAGTTTCTGGTAAGCGGACTGCGCGCTATTGCCGCATCCGAAGGCTTTACGATTCAAGCGAGCGAGTTAGGCAAATTCAAGATGCTGGTGCAGATCATTTCTGTGGTGGCCGTGATTCTCGCGCGCCGCTGGCACGAGTGGCCCGTATCCGGCATTTACTTTTTCCCGGTCTACTGGATTGCGCGGCTCGCCATCTGGTTCATGGTTCTGCTTTCCCTGGTTTCCGCGCTCGACTACTTCATTGCCTTCTGGGCGCGGATCGATCACAAATCGGAAAAGCGGCGGCGCCGAGCCTTCGTCCTCGCCCGGCGGAGAAAACGCGATGTCCAGGCTGTTTGAAACGCCGTCTGAAAAGCCGTCTGAAAGTCTGCCCCCGCGTGAAGTAGCGAGCGACTCCGCCCCGCCGACCGCGGAGTTTTCTCTGGAGCAACGCCGGATTCTGCTCCGCATTGCGCACCAGGCCATTCTTTCTGTTCTAGAGCGTCGGGCCCTTCCGGAAGCGCCGTCCCTACCGCTTGGGCTGTCAGATCCACGAGGCGTCTTCACCACACTTTATATGCCCGGTAATCTGCACGGCGGTCTCCCCCGCCAACTTCGGGGATGCGTCGGCTATGCCGTGCCCATCGCGCCTCTGTATCGCGCCGTGGCTGAAACGGCCCGTGCGGCCGCTTTTGAAGATTCCCGTTTCTTGCCGGTTACGAAGGAGGAAGCTCTTACGCTGGAGGTTTCTCTTAGCGTTCTCTCGCGCCTGTTTCCGATTCATCCCGAGGCAGTGGAAGTGGGGCGACACGGCTTGGTCATTTCGCATGGCCCTCGCCGCGGCCTGCTTCTGCCCCAGGTTCCCGTCGAAAACGGTTGGGACCGGGAAACTTTTCTGGATCAAACCTGCCGCAAAGCTGGTCTGCCGCAAGATGCCTGGCGCAAGAACGCGACTATCGAGGCCTTTACTGCCGAGATTTTTGCCGACGCCGAGGCCAATGCCAAAGTTCCCTGCTGAATCTGCGCCCTAAAATCCTGTCACGGATTCTTTGCTCCTCGCGTCCGCCTGCACTTGAGTAACTTGCCTTCTCCGCAAGACGACGTAAGCTAAGCGCTGACCGTTTGATGTGAGGGCAGGATGGAACTCGTTATTGTGATCATCGTACTGCTCATCGCTGGCGCGATGATTCCTGGGAACCCGAGCATCCGTTTCTTCCGCTGAGTCCGCCGCGAACCAACGCCAAAAGAAAAAGGGGAGATTCGCTCTCCCCTCGTTCCCATCAAATCTACAATTAAATTCTCTTACTGCTGCTCGTCCAGTTCCACCGTATCGCCCGCGTACACGTCTTCCAGCGCGAAGACGACCATGCCTGACGATGAGGACGGGGTTACGTTCAGAACCACCACTTCTCCCACGGCGCGCCGCGGCAGATCGCCGACGTGAATGTTCGGCCCTTTTGTTTTTGTGAAGCGATTGGCCTCAAAGGCCGGCGGGCGCATCTGCGTGTCTTCGGAAGTCCGGGCTTTGAAGGAGAGGGAGTCCACCGGATCGCGCAAAGTGGCCGTGTAGGATCGCACGACGCGGAAATAGTCCCCCACCTTTACGCCCTGGTTCGAACCCATGTTCATATAAAGTTTCATGCCTGTGCCGAGCACGCTGTCGAAGTCTTTGCCCAGCACGATCCGTCCGCTCAGCTTTCCATTCGCCGGCGCGAAGCGGTCGAAATGGCCGGGCACGTGGAACGCAATCGGCGGTTTTTCCACGAAAGGCACTGCGACATCTCCCGGGTTGATGGGATCGCAACTGAATTCCACCTGGGCGATGGCGCTGTGACTGCGCGTGTCGACTACCCGCACTCTCCCGATTTCCCCGTAAGGGCGCCCCGCCGCAGCCAGTACTTTTCTCTCACCGGGATAGATTTCGTACTCGTTGGCGTCTCGCATTTCGCGGACGATCGAATACAGTTGTCCCGCCTGGTAGCCGCTCCCCGCCAGGTAAACCAGTTCTCCGGTCTCGAACTTGGTTGAGGTCGGTGTCTGCAGGCCCCCGTTCACGTAGTTCGCGTCGGGAACTCGATCCTTGGTTAGAAAGCCGGCGCAGTAAATGTCTGCCGTAGTAGGCGTCTGGAAACGCACGAATGGCACGTTGACCGACGTGTTGATGATACCGGACGCATCTGGCGTGCTCGCCGTCGTCGACTGCTGGGCCACCGCGAGGGTCGCCATCACCGTCAGTAGCAATAACAAGCCTGTTTTCTTCATGTTACCTCCGACTCCAAACCGCTCTGGGGCAGCCCCAGCTATCTCTCTAGGAAGACAAGGGTTACAGCCGAAAAGTAACAAGCGCCGGGGGAGGGGTCAAGGTTACGAGGGTGTTTAGCCCTCTTGCTCCCAAAGTGTTTCCTGGCCGGCTCCGCAACCTTATGTTGCATCTGCGCCTACACCCCTGTAATATCGCGCCGTTATTGAAAACAAATGGCCTTGGCTTCTTCTTCCACTCTCGCGCCCCGTTTTCTGCCCATGCGCTTGCCTAAGGTCTGCCTGGCGTTGAGCGGCGACACCGTCGACGACATGCTCGCTACCGCCGAGTCCATGGCCCGGGATAACCCTTTCCTCGAGTTTCGTTTGGACTACCTGAAGCAACCTCTCGCCGCGCTCCCCAAGATCCATCGTTTTCTTGAAACTCACCAGTACGTTACCGCCGTCGGTACCTGCCGTCGTGCCGACAACGACGGCAAGTTCAAGGGATCGCTGGCTTCTCAACTGGAAGTGCTCACCAAGGCCAATGCTGCGGGCTGTCAGATTGTCGACCTGGAAATTCAGAGCGCGCTGAAATCGAAACCCGACGCGATTGCGCGCCTGCGCAGCCGCTCTCGACTTATTTTGTCGTTCCATGATTTCCGCGCCACGCGCAACCTCGATGAGACGCTGGAAAAAATGCTGAAGATCCCGGCCGATTTCTACAAGGTCGTCAGTACCGCCACCGCGCTCTCCGACAACGTGACCATGATGAAGTTTCTGCAGACGCAGAGCGACAAGCATGCACTGATCGGGTTGTGCATGGGAGAGCAAGGCATCATCAGTCGCGTGCTCAGTGTGCGCGCCGGGAGCGTTTTCACCTTCGGCGCGGTCAGCGCCGATCTTAAAACCGCACCCGGTCAGATCAGCGCGCACGACCTGCGCAGCATCTACCGCATCGATCAGGTTGACGCTGCCACTCGCGTCTATGGAGTCGCCGGCGATCCCATCGAACATTCCCTCTCGCCCGTTATCATGAACACCGCGCTGCGCCGTGAGAACGTGAACGGCGTTTATCTTCCTCTCCACGCTAAAACGCTCAAGGATCTGATCCATTGCGTGCGCGAGATTCCCCTCCACGGCCTCAGCATCACCATGCCGTACAAGCAGGCGATCCTTGCGCATCTCGATAACACCGACGCGCACACTACCAAGATCGGCGCGTGCAATACCGTCGTCCGCGGACAGGATGGCAAACTTTACGGTTTCAACACCGATGTCGCAGGCGTGGTGCGCCCCCTCGAGCAGCGTCTCTCAATCGAGAAGGCGAAAGTTCTCGTGCTCGGCGCCGGGGGAGCGGCCCGTGCCGCGGTCTTCGGTCTCAAAGAGCGCGGCGCCGAAGTCTGGATACTGAATCGAACTGCCCTTAAGGCTCAGAAGCTCGCCCGCCAGGCCAAAGCGCGCACCATCAAACGCGCTGACCTCCGCAAGACCGCCTTCGACGTCATCGTCAATGCCACTCCAGTTGGAATGGGGAACACGCGCGATTGCCCCCTCAAAGACGAGGAGATTCAGGCCCGCGTCGTGTTCGACATGGTGTACGACCCGGTCGAGACGCACCTGCTGCAGGTCGCACGTGCCAAGGGAATCGCCGTCATCCCCGGAGTAGAAATGTTTGTGCAACAGGCCGCCCGGCAGTTTGAGATCTGGACCGGCAAGCCCGCTCCCGCCGGCGATATGCTGCGCGCGGTTACGATCGCGCTCCAGGATCGCGCCACCGCCCAAAAACAGCAGAAATCCTGAAAACGCTTGGCTAAGACCCCTTTTTTCCTGCCGCGGGGACTCGGCGAACCGTCCCCGGCCGACCCCCTAGCGCACGCCAAAATCGTGTTCGTAGCAAATTGAGACGATCCGCGATGCAACCATCATAAGAAAGGTTGCAAATAACCCAGACTGGAAGTACTATGACTTTGGACGCAGCATTTCGCGTTCACCTTAACCCAAAAACTCAAATCTTCCAGGTAGAAACGCAGCCCTAGCTCTAAAAGCAAATCTAAAGGGGTGCCCAACGCCCCGGTGCAATTCGGAGAGAATGCATGTCGTGGTACGCGTACTGCCTCACGGAACACCAGACCCTCGCCAACGGTGTTCGCGCCCGTCGTCCCTTCCTTCTAGATGGAATTCAAGGTGTAAACGGTTCTCCAGTCATGAGCTACCCGAGCGGAGAATTCGCGGTGATCGTCAGTGAATATGATCGCGCCACCTCCAAGCTCGACGAAAAATCCGTTCTCGAGCATGCCCGCGTAGTAAGCCAGAGCTTCCGAACCGCCACCGTCCTACCCTTCCGCTTTGGAACGATTTTCGACACCGAAGATGCCATCCGCCAAGCCGTTCGATCCAACCGCCGCACTTTCTGTGACAGCGTGGCCCGGCTTCGTGGCAAGTCTGAAATGCGCATCAAGTTGACGGTTCGCGACGGTTCTCTCCGCGGTTCCATGGAAGAGATTGTCCTGCCCGATACCGTCGGCCGCGAGTACCTTACCAAACTTCGCGAGAAGGCTTGCCGGGAGCGCGAGCGCCAGACCAAAGCCCGAGCCCTTTCGGTCCAGGTGCACAAGCTCTTCAATCCTCTCGAGGAAGAAGTCAGCTGCAAGAAGGTCGATGCCGACGGTATGTTGCTCGATATCGCCCACCTTATCGACACCAAGTCGATCGAAAAATATCAGAACCGTTACAGCACCGCCGCCAAGCAACTCAAGAATTGCCAGATGGTCGTGACCGGCCCCTGGCCGCCTTATCATTTTCTGCCCGGGAAGGTTCGCACCGTCGCCGGCGACAGCTAAAACGCGATACGTTTTGTCCCAACGCCCCCTTTCGAGGGGGTTTTTCTTTGTGCAGAACAGCTGTTTGTCGCGTCCAAGCTCTCAGGCCCGTGAAACCGTCGCGTTCAGCCGGAAAACAGCAGGCCCCATTTGTTCTATGCATAGAGGTCCCATGCCAAGATCGCTATGAGTGGCGATTCCTTATCATTCCCGCTGCCACTAACGCGCTTTGAGGCTGACTCGTGCGAGGCTACCAATCTGTACCGCGAACTGCGCAAACCTTTGCTGCGATATCTGGTATGTCTCGGGCTCTCGGCTGATGAAGCGCAGGATGTCGTGCAGGACGCTTTTCTTAGCCTGCATAGGCACTTGGCCTCTGATGGGTCGCAGGAGAACATTCGCAGCTGGCTGTTTCGCGTCGCCCATAATGGCGCGCGAAATCGGCAGCATAGTTATGATCGTCGCTTCGGCAAACCACTCGATCCCGATCTCGACTCGATTGCGGACGGGGCGACACCCGAACAAGTCGTGCTGGAAAAGGAGAAACTCCGTCGTCTGGGAAAGGCGATCCTCTTATTGACAGAGTCCGAACGTGAGTGCCTCCTGTTGCGTGCGGGAGGATTGCGCTATCGGGAAATCGCCGAAGTCCTCGAAATTCCGACTTCTACTGTCGGTGACACTGTGGACCGGGCGATAAAGAAACTGGCGGAGAAATGCAATGTGTGACTTTTCAGGAAGATTGGTTGCGTGGATGGATCGCGAGCTTCCAGACAACGAAGCTGCGGATGTGGAGCGGCATGTTCGAGACTGTTTGGAATGCCGGAGGCGCGTCGATGCTTATGAGAAAGTGAGCCGCGCGTTCGTCGCGTACTTCGATGCGGCGATCGGGGAAAAGAGACGCCGCAGGCTGCCGCGCTGGTTGCCGGTCCTCCTGTCGGGCGCAGCGGCTGCTGCCCTACTGCTTCTGGTGTTCCAGCCAGCAAACATCGAACAGATTCCCGTTCAGCCGCGAGTCGCGGATGCCGCCCCGGCTGTGGTCCTTGAGACTGAAACTGCGCCAAGACCAGTCAAGAAAGTCCATCGACGACATGTGATTGCGCCCACGAAGACTCCGAGCACGAATTGGGCCTTAGCTGAACCGTCTATTCAGATCGCCATTCCGGTCGAAGCCATCTTTCCCCCTGGTGCTGTCCCCGAGGGGATTACGTTCATTGCGGACCTCAGTATGGCAGCTGACGGATCGGTTCAAGGACTCCGTCTGCAACAGTGATTTGTTTTTCGATCGAAAAGGAGACCGACCCAACATGAAACTTACATTGATCCTTATTTTGGCAGCCTCATTCTGTGCATTCGCGCAAGAGAGTGGAAACGTAATGTTCCAAAGCGCTGGCCCGGCGGGCGCGATGGCTTGGGGCTTTGAGAAGGGGCCCACTGCTGTAGTTAAGGGCGCGCCCTATTCCGCCACTATGAACAACGAATCCATCCAGACGCTCGCGGATGGCAATCGCATCGTTCAGACCACCACCGGGACGGTCTTAAGGGATTCTCAGGGGCGCACACGTCAGGATGCTGCCTTGCCGGCAATTGGCAATCTATCCGCCGCCAGCGACCCGCACCTCGTCTTCATTCAAGATCCCGTGGCGGGCACCTCCTATACGCTAAATTTGACCGATAAGACTGCGTGGAAAAACCCGACGCCTCCCGCCGGAAAAGGCGGCCCCAGCGTATCCGTTGGCTCCGGCACATTTTTCGTACACACGGAGGGCGGGATGCCGCCGCTCCCCCCACCGCCACCACCTCCAATGATGGCCCAGACGAAGCATTTGGGGACAGATGAGCAGCTCGACGCGAACACGGAATCCCTTGGCTCCCAGACGATGGAGGGTGTCGTTGTGAATGGGGTGCGTACTACACGAACCATTCCTGCCGGCCAAGTTGGTAACGATCGAGCCATCAATATTGTTACGGAGGTCTGGACTTCGACCGACCTCAAGACGATTGTGTCCAGCAAGCGGAACGATCCGCGAATGGGCGAGCAGACATTTCGGTTGACGAACATCGTGCGCGCGGAGCCCGACCCGACTCTTTTCGCGTTACCCTCAGATTTTAAGGTTATCGATGGCGGCCCGAAAACCATCATCTATCGGAGGACCCAATAGAGAGCTCATCTTCGTTGTTTGATGGGGAAAGCTCCGCCTCCACACACGAGTGTCTGCCAATGTGCAGCTTTGTGCATTCGATTGCGTGTTTTGTGATTTTCGGTCTCCCTTGTCGCCTCTAAGAGATTCGCCCTAAAATCCTGATTTTGAATAGGTTCCCGAAATGGGACCTCACCCTTGGCCCAGTTACCGCTTTGGTTCCGCAAATGCTCATTTACATGACAACTGAAGAGGCCGCACCCGTTTGAAAAACTTCACTCTCGATGTTCTCGACACCTCACTCTGTCCGTTTCTGTCCCCCAGAGCGGCGTCAAACTAGTTTCCTCTGATTCCCGCCACTCAGCCTCTTGAAAAAGGGTGGCCCCGAAAGGGGCCACTTTTTTTGTTTCTTCCGGCCCTGCCCACTCGCCGTTCGCGATGAAATCCGAAAAGCCGAGAACCAGCAGTGATTTCCTAGAAATATTAAGTCGCAGATGTCTGACCTCTGCCATCGTCCCCTCCAGTTGACGCCTGCTGTCTCTCGCGCTTACGATATTTGTTCGACTTCACGCGGGATGGGGTTCTGTGGGGTGCGACTTTTTCTTGGCGGCCTGCATCAAATGGCAGCAATCGTAAGGTAGCAATCATGGATAAGAAGAAACTAGAGACGTTCAGAAAAAAGCTGGAAACCCGGCGTCAGGAACTGCGCCATATGGTTGTCCGCAATCAGCAGGACGGTCGTACCGTCGACGATGAGGCCACGCAGGACGTCGCCGACCGCGCCGCCAGTTCCTACAACAAGGAGTTCCTCTTCAGCCAGAGCAATAATGACCGCCAGTTGCTCAACATGGTCGATGGCGCTCTCGCCCGCATCCGCGAAGGCAGCTTCGGAGAATGCGTCTCCTGCGGCAAAGAGATCAATGCCAAGCGCCTGGAAGCCGTGCCTTGGACTCGCCATTGCATCGAGTGCCAGGAAAAAGCCGAGCAGGGCTTGCTCGAAGCCGCTCAATAGCATTTCGCGAGTATTTCGTGTGACTCGGACACTCCTGTCCGCGGAACTCCGCACTAGCCCGTCTGTTGCTTTGCCCTGCCAGCCCGTGATTCCTCCCGGTCCGTGGCGAGAACTATACAAGGCGAAAGCCCCAGATTCCAGGCCAAGTCACTTGCTCTCAATGTCTTGCGGCTAAAGTTGTACCTAAAGTTGTTTGGAATCCCGGATTTGAATAGTTTCCTCGGCTAAACCCGTGATTTCAAAAGGTCGAGGGGTTCCCGTCCGATGAATGCCAAAAATGGCCTCTTTGGGCCATCTCGTTTGCCCACTTTCCCAGCCGAATGCAACCAAAGCAATGCTATGATTCTCTAAACCCTCAACCACGCTGCGCCTCGGCTCGGCGAGGAAAAATCTCTAAACTAAGGGTGAAAAAGTTATGGTTTGGACCAGTCCTGTTTTCGAAGAAGTTGTTGTCTGCTGCGAAATCAACTCCTACGTGAGCGCACAACTCTAAATCTGCAGATCAAAGATGCGCATTCAGATCCTCGGTTCTGCGGCCGGGGGTGGGTTTCCGCAGTGGAATTGCGGCTGCGGAAACTGCGTTGGCATCCGCGAAAATGCGCGTGAGAACAAATTCTCCGGCAAGGCGCGCACCCAATCTCAACTCGCGCTGAGCGCCGACGGCTCCACTTGGTTTCTGGCTGGAGCCTCTCCTGACCTGGCCTCTCAAATCGAAAACTTCCCTGCGCTTCATCCTCGGACTTTACACAATACTCGGCGCGATTCGCCGATTGCTGGAGTGGTCTTGGGAAGCTCCGATCTCGATCACGTCGTGGGACTGCTCCTGCTCCGCGAACTCCAGCCATTGCGCGTGTATGCCGCTCCTTCGATCTTGCGGATTCTGCGGGAAGAGAACAGCATGTTTGGTATGCTGAACCGCGTCGAGCCACAAGTGGCCTGGACGCCCATGAATTCGGCCGCGCCGTTTCCCTTGTTGTCGGCCAATGGGAAAGCCTCCGGCCTACGATGTGAGGTCTATTATCTTTCTGGCCGCTATCCGAAGTATGTTAAGAGTGAGGCAGCGAACCTCGCACGCGATGAAGCGACGGCGGCGTTGTTCTTTGAATCCGCGTCGGGAAAACGAGTGGCTTACATTCCCGCCGTCGGCAGTCTCAGCGAGGCACTACTCGAAAAGATCCGTCATGTGGACTTGCTTCTGTTCGACGGCACGTTCTGGAGCGATGACGAACTGGTCCGCGTTCTGGGTAGCGGCGAGAGCGCGCACCAGATGGGACACATTCCGGCGGAAGAAAGTCTGCGTCTGCTGAAAAATATTGAGGTTGGGCGCAAAATGTTCATTCATCTCAACAACACGAATCCGATCCTGAATGAGGCGAGTCCTGAACATCAGGCCGTGCGCCAAGGCGGTTGGGAAGTGGCGGAGGACAATTGGCAGCTGGAACTGTAGCCGGGAGAAACAGCGCAAACGCTCCAAAGCTTACGTTTGAGGAGTTGCGTGCGGCGCTACGCCAGGTGGGCGAAGAGCGGTATCACCACAAACATCCCTTCCACCTGCTCATGCACGAAGGCAAACTCAGCCGCGGGCAACTACAGGCCTGGGCGTTGAATCGTTATTACTACCAGTCGATTATTCCGATGAAGGACGCGATCATTCTTTCGCGGGCGACCGATCCGTCATTCCGGCGCGTCTGGAGGAAGCGCATCGTGGATCACGATGGTGACGACCGGCGCGAGGGCGGAATCCTGCGATGGATCAAGCTGGCCGAAGCGACCGGGCTCGATCGCGAGCGGGTGATGAGTGTGCGCGAGGTTCTGCCCGCTACTCGCTTTATTGGAAATGAGTATCTCAACCTGGTGCGGACGCGGCCTTTTCTCGAGTGCGTCGCTTCGTCGCTGACTGAGGTTTTTTCGCGTGACCTGATCTCGCTGCGGATGGAGAAATTGCGTCAGCACTATCCCTGGCTCGCTTCCGGCCTCGATTATTTTGAGGCGCGACTGACGGAGGCTCCGGAAGATGCGGCCTTCGCGCTTCAGTATGTGTTCGATCACGCCGCTACGCGCGCGGAGCAGGAGTGCGCCGTCCGGGCATTACGCGACAAGTGTGACATTCTTTGGGCGCAGCTCGACGCGCTCTATTTCGCTTATGTCGAGCCGGGGTGGCCGCCGCCCGGCGCGTTTCATCTTGAGGAAGACGCCAAACATGTTGCGAGGAAGCTTGGCTGAGCTTACTGAAGAGAGCATTCCGAAGTTTGCGGCGGGATGCCGCTGGGGCGGAACCATCGAAGCACCGGTCGTGCTCTTTCCGGAGGGCGCGATTCGCGTGGAAGGAACGGGCCGCATCATTCTCGAACTCTGCGACGGGCATTTCTCGCTGGCTGAAATTGTGCAGAAGCTGCAGGCGCAGTTCATGCTGGCGCCAAAGGGCAAGATTCGCGCCGAGGTCCAGGTATTTCTGGAGCAACTGCACGCCAAGCGCATTATTGATTACTAAGAGATTGAGTCATTGAATCATTGAGCTATTGAATCATTGATTTTAATGACTAAATGATTCAATGACTAAATGATTCAATGACTAAATGACTTAATGACGAAGTGTTCCAATCCGCTGGCCCTGATTGCCGAGATCACGCACCGCTGCCCGCTGCACTGCGTGTACTGCTCGAACCCGCTGGAGCTGACTTCGCGCAAAGAAGAGCTCGCGACCGCCGACTGGCTGCGCGTTTTCGGCGAGGCGGCCGCGCTCGGCGTTCTGCATCTGCACCTCACAGGAGGCGAGCCGCTGGCGCGTCCGGACCTGGCTGAACTGATCGAGGGCGCGCGGAAGTCGGGTCTATACACGAACCTGATCACTTCTGGCATCGGGCTTTCGCGCGAGCGTCTGGCCCAGCTTGTGGAAGCAGGCCTTGACCACATCCAACTCAGCTTTCAGGATTCGAGCGAAGGCCCGGCGAACTGGATTGCAGGAGCCCGCGCCCACTCGCACAAGCTCGAACTCGCTGCATGGATCCGCGAAAGTCAGATCGGCGAGCGTCGCATCGCATTCACCGTAAACCTGGTCGTTCACCGGCAGAACATCGGGCATCTTGAGGAAATGGTGGCTGCGCTCGAAGCGCTCCATCCCGATCGCATGGAGATCGCGCACGCGCAGTACTACGGCTGGGCGCTGCAGAACCGGTCGGCGTTGCTGCCCACGCGCGCGCAACTCGACCGCGCGGTGGCAGTGGTTGCGGCGGCCGAGGAGCGTCTGCGCGGCAAGGTCCGCATCGACTCCGTCATTCCCGACTACCACGCCCGCTTCCCCAAAGCCTGCATGGGCGGCTGGGGACGCCAATTGATGCTGATCGACCCCGCTGGCCGCGCGCTGCCGTGTCATGCGGCGGGCGTGATTCCGGACATGCGCTTCGACAATGTGCGTGAGCATGCGCTCGATTGGATCTGGCAGAGTTCGGAAGCATTTCAGAAATTTCGCGGCGAAGAATGGATGCCCGAGCCGTGCCGCTCCTGCGACCGGCGCACAGTAGATTTCGGTGGATGCCGCTGCCAAGCTTTTCTGCTGACGGGAGATGCTGGCTCGACGGACCCGGTTTGCGAGCTTGCACCCTCGCACCACCTGGTCGAGGAGGCGGTGCGCGAAGATGCAGCGACGGGTGCGGCTCCCGAAGCTCGCGAGGCTCCGTTTCACGTCCTGCAAGAGAGGATGGCTGAGTTTTGGAGCTACCGGACGGATCCGAAGTGATGATCGCTATGGCAACTTCCCAATGCTTGGCGGGTTTGCGTCGGACGATTTCAGGTCGTAGACTTGCCATAATCCCTAGCAGGAGGTTTAAGATGCAATTTGCGAAGCGTTACCTTGTGGCGGCGTTATTGCTTTTGGCTTCAACTCTTGTTTGGGGGCAGCAGCCCCAAATCAATCAGCGAACGTCTCTGCTCGTTCGTATGTCGTTCACGAGTTCTTGGGTACCTCAAGGATTTGGAAGCTTCCCGCAGATTTGCTTTTCGATTGACCGCACTGGCCATTATGAGATGCGGCGGTTGACGATGAAAGTCAGCACCGAGCCTCCAAAAGGAAGTCCCGATGATAAGTTGATTCTTGGAACTCCTTATACTGAGCTACTTCAAGGAACTCTGCCCGCAAGTGAGTTGGAGAAGTTGCAGAAGCTTCTTGCAGACCCGGAATTCCTGAAGTTAGCCGCTTCTGCGCCGAACATTCTGCGCAAAGGTGCGGACACTTTTGTTGCGGAAGTTCCGCGTGAGGGCTACGTCCAACGCATTGTCATATCAGATGCGGACGGAGAGAACCCGTTCCCACGTTCGGCCAACAGAATCGTAAATTGGCTTCAGCGTTTCAAAGCTGAAGGCGCGAAGCCACTTGATGTGTCAGCAGAGGACATCTGCCCGAGTGCGGCGCTCCAACCTATAAACCCTGCCACTGCGTTGCTGCAGCCCACTCCTTTGCCTGGCGCATGCGTCAGGCGGTAGTTGCATCAAACAGCGGATTGCAGCGTTAGAGCTTCTCTTTGACGCTCCGGAAATCCGCCTGCTAAACTGAATGATTGTCATTCCACCCTTAAGCCAAGAAGGAAGCCCGTGCGCGCAGAAACCCGGCATCAACTGAAACAGGACCGCTTCAGCAAGGTCACATTCGAGGCGGCGGAGAGCGCCGCCCACTGGAGCGTTGAACACCAGTCGAAACTCATTGCCGCGGTGATTGCGGTTATCGTTATTGGCGGGATCGCGTTTGGCGGCTGGTACTACCTCAACTCGCAGGACGAAAAGGCGAGCGCCGAGTTTTCGACGGCGGTCCGAACCTGGGAAACGTCGCTGCGTCCGGCGGGCGTGCCGCCACAACCGGGGTCGGACAGCTTCGCGTCGGCGCAGGAACGTGCCACCGCGGCGCGCAAGCAGTTCCAGGCCATCGTCGATAAGTATCCGCGCACCCACACGGCTGATATGGCGCGCTATTTTGTGGGCTTGGCTTCGGCACAGCTTGGCGACAACGCGGCTGCGGAGCGCAGTCTGCAGGAGGCGGCCCACTCGTCGAACGCCGATCTGGCGGCCTTGGGCAAGTTCGCACTGGCTTCCGTTTATCGTGCGGAGAATAAGGACGCGCAGGCGATCGATCTTTATAAGCAGTTGATGGATAGGCGTACGCTCGTCGTCAGCAAAGCTACCGCCCAGCTCGAACTCGCCAGCTTCTACGAGTCGCGGCAGAAGCCGGATGAGGCCAAGAAGATTTACGACCAAGTGGCAAAAGAAAATCCATCCACCGAGGCGGCATCGCTGGCGCAGCGACGAATCGCGGCCCTGAAGTAGAAGGGTAGTTCTTGCGGGCAGATCCACCGGTGCATCAGCGTTCCCGCGAGTCGATTGCCGTTGTAACCCCTTTTCCGTCGCTTTTGGCAGCGTCTTCGACCACATCCCTCACAAGTTCGCGGCGTGTGCTTCCCGTGCCATTGCGGGGCTCGATTGCCCGCACGCGGCGGGCAGAGATATTCACGGGATGCAGGTAAAGAAGTTGACCGTTGTGGACCTGGACCTGAAAGCGGAACCAGTCGGTACGGTACATGCGGCCGGCCGCATAAAAAGTCAGAGACACGGCGATCTGGCCTTCGTAGTCGTCGCCGGTGCAGGCGAAGAAGCGCTTCCCGAGATCCTCGCTCCAGGTCGTGCCGCCAACCAGCGGCTCGTTGAGGAAGTATCGTAAGGACGGGACGGCCATCGACAACTTGCGCATTTGCACCATCTGCATCAGGACAGAGATTCTCGCGAGGTTCGTAGCAGAGATTCTTGCTTCGCGGGTGGACATCCGCTCCAGTTTGATGTGCAGCTCCGGCGCCCATTCCCGCTCGAACTGCTCGCGCGAAAGCGCCAGACTCCGGTCGCTCGCCTCCGAGTATCGCAACGTGGCGCGCACCAGGACCAGGCTGACAATCGTCGTCACCACGGTGGCAATCAATGGAATGTAGGCCAGGATCAAGGTGAATGAGACGGCGTGCTGATTGAACCATTGGAACAAATTCATCGCGGGATGGACCTCCGGAAACCGTGCGGCTGTGACGGGATTGGACCACTCTAGCGAGGTTTGGCGTGGCTGGACAACTGCCGAAAGTGTAGTCCGCGCGTTCTAGACCTTCGGTTATCTCGCGACAGGTTATTTCGCCGACCCCCGCTTGCCCGAGGTTCGTCGAATTTACGGTTTAGGTCTCGATCCGATTAGGTAGCGAAGCCACGCAGGCATGCGATGAGCCGCTCGCCGTCCTCGACCGTGTTGTAGACGTTGGGCGTCACTCGAATCGACCTTCCGCGGATGCTGACAAATACTTTCTCCCTCGCCAGCATTTCGGGGAGTTCTTTCTGAATCGCCGCTTGCCTCCGCAGCGACAGATAATGAGGCGCGCGCAAGGGTTCCGGGGGAGCAGAAAATCCTAGGTCCGCCGCTGCTTCAGCCAACTGACGACTGAGCGCGCCGGCCGTCTCAGAGATCTGCGATACGTCCCACTCCAGCAACTGCTTCATGGCGCGCACGGCGGCGGGCAGCGACGCGAAGTTGGCGCGCTCGCCCATGTCGAAACGCCGCGCGCCTGCGTCATAGTCTTCTGTGTACAGGATCAGGCTTGAGAAGTCCCGAGCGTTGGCGCGCTGAATCCAATTCTCTTCCAGCGGTAGTCCGCCCTGCCATTTAGGAGCGACATAGAGCAGCCCGACCGAATAGGGCCCGAGCAGCCATTTGTAGCTGGCGGCGACGGCGAAATCCGGCTGCACGTCCCGCACGCTGAGGGGCAGCACGCCGAGCGACTGGGTGAGATCAAGAACGAGCGCGGCGCCGAGCTTGCGGCAAGCTGCTCCGATACGGACGAGGTCGAGCCTTCCGCCGCTCGTCCACTGCACGTTCGGGAGGGCGGCGATGGCTACGTCAGAGGTCAGGGAGTCGAGAACGGCCGCGGTCCAGTCATTGTCTGCAGGCCAGCCGACGATTTTCAGAGACGCGGCGGTTTCTTCTGCGCGGCGCTGCCACGGATAGTAGTTGGACGGGAACTGCTCGTCGAGCACGAGAATGCTCTGACCTTTTTTGACCGGCAAGTTTCGTGCGGCGGTCGCGATGCCGTAGCTGGCCGAGGGAACGATAGCAATACAATCGGCCGAGCATTCGAGGAGCTGCGCGGCGGTCGCGCGAAACTCGTCTGCGCCAGTAAAAAATTTGTCGGGAGTCAGTTCCCACGGATGCGCTTTGCGGGCAAGGCCCGCGGTTCCGGCCTCCAGCGCGGGCTTCATCAGCGGCGACATGTAGGCGCAGTTGAGGTACGCGACGTCGTCAGGAATATCGAACAGATGGCGCTGGCAGGGAATCATGGGCTAGTCTGTGGCTACCAGTGTATCGATGCAGAAAGGATTGTGGACGATGCGTCGGGTAAAGATGAGTCGAGTGGCATTGCGGGTTACATTTTTATTGCTGTTGGGTCTCGTGGTCTGCGGTGCGTGGGCGCAGACTGGTCATCCCGGTGGAAGTGGTTCGGTATACGCGCCCCCGCTGGTGTTCAGGCGTGCTGAAAAATTGAGGCGGGGGATCAACGCGAGTGAGTGGTTCGCGCAAGTGTATGACAAGCGCGGCTACACGCCGGAACATTTTCAGGCCTGGACGACCGCGGAGGACATCGCACTGATTAAGTCGATGGGCTTCGATCACGTGCGGTTAAGCGTAAATCCGCAGCCGATGTTTATGGCGCGCGAGCCCAATAAGATTCCGCCGGAGTATCTCGGCTATCTTGATGCAGCGGTGAAGATGATCCTCGATCACGGCCTGGCGGTTGTGATCGACCTGCATCCGGAGAGCGATCTCAAAGCGCGGCTGGCGAAGGACGACGAGTTTGTTGAGGAGTTTGCCGACTTCTGGCGTGCGCTGGCCCAGCATTATTCGACGTGGGATGCGGACCGCGTGTTTCTGGAAATTCTGAATGAGCCGGAGTTCACGGACCGCTATCGGTGGCTGGGCGTGCAAGTGAAGCTGGCGGCGGCGATCCGGGAGGGCGCGCCCGGTCACACGATCATTGCCGCTGGCGCGCGGTGGTCGGATGACGATGAGCTGGTTTTTCAGGAACCGCTGCACGATTCGAACATCATTTACAACTTTCATTTTTATGACCCGCACATCTTCACGCATCAGGGCGCGACCTGGGGCGCGTATTACTGGCACTGGCTGCGCGACTTGAAATATCCGTCGAGCCCAGAGTCAGCGGAACGCGTGGCGGTGCTGGTGCCGGATGAAGTAGACCGGTTGCAGGTGATCCGCTATGGGCGGGAGCACTGGGATGCTGCGCGTATTGAATCCGAGATGAAGCAGGCGGCGGAATGGGCTCGGCGGCGCGGGGTGCCGCTGGTGTGCAATGAGTTTGGCGTTTATCGGGACTATTCCGATCCGGAGGACCGGTCGGCCTGGTTGCACGATGTCCGCACCGCATTCGAGCACAACGGGATTGGCTGGACAATGTGGGACTACTCGGGGTCGTTTGGCGTGGTCACGAAGAAAGATGGCAAGGCTGTGGCGGATGACGGCGTGCTTCGGGCGCTGGGGATGAAGTAGGCAATTGCCTGGAGAGATGTGCCACGCACTCCAGGCAGGTCTTTCGCCGTTGGAATCTAGTGTTGGAATCTAACTCTGACCGGCTTCGGGTTCGAGTTCCTGACGAAGTCGATGCCCCAGAGTCTGCGCCACCGAACTCAGGTCGTTGGCGATTGCGTGGCGCCATCTTTCCAGGGATTGTCTTGCGAGTTCCTCGAATTGTTGTGCGATCGAATGCGCGGCTTCCTCCGCCTGGGTCTGCAGAGAACCAGAGAAGGAGTTTTCAATCCGGTTCTGGATTGTTCTCAGGTGGCCACATATCTCATTGAGCCTGGTTTCGCCTTCATTCGCGCCCCGCCCCTGCAGGTCTTTGAGGGCCAGAGCGACAGCTTTCTCGAGTTGAGTCCGCGCTTCGGAGACAATTTCGCCGGCAACCGCTCCGAGATGCGCGTCAAGGTCCGACTCCAGCCGGCGCACGGATTCGTTTAGCGCTGCGATCCGCCGGCCAAGGTCCGACACCTCCGACTGAAGTTGGGACGCTTTCGCAGTCGCATCAGCCTGGACCTGCTGGACTTCGCGGCGGTGAACATTGTGTGAGTCTGCAAGTTGTCCCTGCAAAGAACTCAGGAGCTTTTCGCCCTGGGCGTTGAGATGGGCTCCGGTCTCCAATGCATGGCGCTGCAGTTTCTCGACTCCGCCGCGCACGTGCTGTTCCGCGGTGGTGGTGAGTTCCTTAGACAAAACCTGTGCGCGTTGTTCGACGGCGTGCAGCTCACCGGCAAGGCGGTGCCGAAACTCGGTCAGGGCCGCACTGATTTTCTGCTCGATCGACGCCTTCGCAGACCCGAGCATCTCGGTGGACTGCTCCCGCGTTTGCTGCAGAACGCGCGTCCCCAGGTCTTGCCGCAGGCGCTCCCATAGCTTCTCTTCCAGCTCCGGAGGAATATATCCCAGCGATACTTCGAAGCGGTTGCGCTTGGCGTTGGCGGCCAGCTTCTCGCGAAGTTCCGTGACTTCCGCCTGCAGGGGTCGAACGAGCGTGGCCAGCACGCCTCGCAAGCGGTCTTCGGAGAGCTGCTCTTCGAGTTTGTCTAGAAAAGCCTGCGGGGCCCGGGAAGGAGTTTGCGGCTTGGGCGTAACGGCGGAGCTGGCCGACAGTTTCTTGGCAGGTTGTGAAGCGGCGGGCGCGGGCATCTCCAGCACTTGCCAGTCATCGGGATAGGATTCCAGTCCCCAAAAGTTTTCGGGGCGGTCGAGGCGCGCACCCATCCGGAAGCCTTGTCCGTCGGGTCCCATGGGCTGGCAGAAAACTACGTATGCCGTAGCCTGCCGACCTTCTCGGCTGTGCAGGCGCAAGGCGCTGCCGGAGTCCACCTTCAGGGGGAAGCGGAGCGCGCAACCGTGCGCACTGACCACTAGCGTCTCACAGATCTCGGAGAACTGGGCATTGGGCTCGAGGCTAGTGACGCGGACGGGGACGTTGACCGGAACTCTCGAACTCCGACGTATTGCATGACCGTTGGAAGCGGACATAGGTGATCCTCTGGTTGATGTTGAGGCTTGGGCAGCGGGGAGCCCTTCGAACCTCTGCATTAAAGTACCGCGAGGTGGCGGATATGACCTCTCTCAGAAGTGCCGCTTCCAAAACGTTCGGGCGAGTGCCAGACTGCCCGTTTGTCAGAACCGGTATGTACTTTGGACTCTACTCACTTGTGCACCTGGAGGGACCTCGCTGATCTTAGTCGAGGCTGCCCTGCTCAATCACAACATTTTCCCGCACGATGAGCCGGTGGGCGGCCATCTCGCGCAGCTTGGGCAGAACGCGGTTGACGTGCTCGTCGGTGTCGACGAATGAGATCACGACAGGCAATTCGCCTCCAGCTTCAACCAGGTGCGCGGTGTGGACTTTGCCTCGTCCAAGGAAGCCGGCTACGGCGTGGAAGGCGACGGCTCCGACGACACTCTCTTCGCGCAGATATTTCAGAATCTCCAGATGCAGCGGACGATGATGCCAAGAGTCGCCCTCGGTGAGATAGATGGTGACTTGAACGGCCATAACTTTGAACGGCGCCACAATGCCGGCTGCCATTTTACAACCCGCGGGCGAGTGCCGCGCCAGCCAGGACGGCGGCGAGGCAAAGCGCGTTGCTGGCCACGATGTTGATGCCTGTCAGGAGCCATTGTCCCTGCTCCATGAGCGCGAAGCTTTCAAATGCGTAGCTGGAGAAAGTGGTGTATGAGCCGCAGAAGCCGATGGCGACCAGCAACCGCCAGCGCGGGTCGAGCAGCGCGCGTTCGGTCGAGAAGACAAGAAAGAATCCGAGGACGAGGCTGCCGGTGACGTTGATCAGCAGCGTGCCGTAGGGGAAGGCGGTTGAGAAATCGCGCGCGATCAGAGTGCTGAGGTAGTAGCGGGCGCTGGCTCCCACAACGGCGCCGAGCGCGATCCAGAAATAGTTCACGACGGAATCCTCCTGCAAAAGTTCTGTAGGAGTCATCAGCCGAACGGGCGGTTAACGGCGAACTCCATCGCCAGGGCATCAGTATAACGCAGAGGGCCGCGAGAGCGGAGGTGACTTCGGGAAGCACCTCCCTTCCTTGACACCCTGTTTTCAGCCCTTTATTCTTACATATTGCTCCCTGAGAGACTTTCGTCTCTGTGCGCACTTCCGCGGGCCTTTGCGGTAATTTAAGTTGGGGGCGGCGGAGGTTCCAGTTTCAATGTTCATCGAACTCAAGGATCTGGAGATTCACCCGGTCGATTTCCGGGAGGAGTTCGGCCCGGGCGTGATTGATCTGGGGGACGAGGTGCGGCAGCGGTCGTCGCTGCGCAGCGAGGGCCGGGCGGACGTCGTCGAAGAGCATCACGGCAAGCACAAGGTGGTGCAGGACATCCGGGTGAAGGGCAAGCTGGAGGCGAGCCTGGAAGTGGCTTGTGCGCGCTGTCTCGATCCGGTCGTGCACCAGGTGGAGCGCAGTTTCGATCTTCTATACCGGCCGCTTGGAACTGACTCCGGCCATGAAGAGCTTTCGGTCACTGACGCCGAGGCCGAGATCGGGTATTACCAGGGCGAAGGGTTGTTGACGGAAGACATGTTGCGCGAGCAGGTACTGCTGGCGCTGCCCTTGAAAACGATTTGCCGTGAGGACTGCAAAGGTTTGTGTCCGCACTGCGGCAAGAACTTGAATGAAATTCAGTGCTCGTGCGTGGACGAGGTCGAGGATCCGCGCTGGTCGGCGCTGAAAGAGATACGGGATAAGTTGAATCAATAAAGGAACTAAAAAAAGATGCCGAATCCGAAACGCAGACATTCACAAAAGCGCACCGCCACCCGGCGCGCGCACGACTCGCTGTCGAAACACTCGCTGTCGGAGTGTCCAAACTGCCACGAACAGAAGATGCCACACCGCGCTTGCCCGAAGTGCGGAACCTACAAGGGCCGCGAAGTCATAGAGGTCGCAGAGAAGTCGTAGTTTAGAAGTTCGTTTAGAAATCGGTTGAGAAGCCGGTTAGAAGTCCCAGTTTCCTTCCATGCCTAGCGTAATCGCTCTGGACGCGATGGGGTCCGACAAAGCGCCGAAGCCGGAGATTGAAGGCGCATTGCAGGCGGCGCGCCATCACGGCGTGCGCGTGCTTCTGGTCGGACCGGGACCTCGGCTGAAGGCCGAACTGGCGCGGTATCCCGGGGCGCGGCGGCTGCCGGTTGAGGTGGTTCACGCCAGCGAAGTCATCACCATGGAAGATAAAGTGGAGGCGATCCGCGGCAAGCGCGATTCCTCGATACGCGTCGGACTGCGACTGGTGCGCGAGGGACGCGCCGCGGGTTTCGTGACCGCGGGCAATACTGGCGCTGCCATGGCCGCGGCGAAAGTCGTGCTGGGCGCGCTTCCGGGCGTGGATCGTCCGGCGCTGGCGGCGGCGTTTCCCACGGTGCTGAACACGGCGGCCATTCTGCTCGACGTCGGCGCGAACGTGGATTGCACGCCCGTTAATCTGGAGCAGTTCGCGGTGATGGGCGATATTTATTGCCGTTCGATATTCGGGATGAAGCATCCGCGAGTGGGCCTGCTTTCGATCGGAGAAGAAGAAAGCAAAGGCAACGACCTGACCCGCGCCGCGTTTAAACTGCTCAAGCGGCTTCCGATCAACTTTATTGGCAATGTAGAAGGCCGCGACTTATATAACGGCGATGTGGATGTGATCGTGGCTGACGGATTTGTCGGCAATGTCGCATTGAAGAGTTCGGAAGGCGTCGCGAGACTGGTTCGCGCGGTGCTGAAAGAAACCTTGAAGTCGACGATCACGCGGCAAGTCGGCGCGTATCTTTCCCGCCATGCGTTTTCCGATTTCAAAAAGCGATTGGATCACACCGAGTATGGCGGCGCGCCGCTGCTGGGCATTAAAGGCGTATGCATCATCACGCACGGATCGTCAAATACAAATGCCATCAAGAACGCCGTGCGAGTAGCGGCGGAATTCGCCGAAGGCAAAGTGAACCAAACGATCGAGCGTGAACTGGCGGAACTGAGCGTGGCTGTTACGACGTAGAAAGGTCAGAGGTTAGAAGTCAGATTGCAGAAGTAAAAACCATCGTGCAAACGCCATCGGCAATCGCGGGATTCTCACTTCTGTAATCTGACCTCTAACCTCTGACCTCATTCTTAATATGACAAATGGTTCTTCTCTAATCGCTTTTCTCTTTCCTGGTCAAGGCTCGCAAGCAGTTGGCATGGGCAAAGAGCTGGCCGCGAACTACCCGGTTGCGCGTCGCACTTTTGAGGAAGCCGATGAGGCGCTGGGCTACAAGCTTTCGCAGCTTTGCTTTGAAGGTCCGGAAGAAAAATTGAAACTGACCGAGATCACGCAGCCGGCAATTCTGACAGCGTCAGTGGCGGCGTGGCGCGTGCTGCAGGAAAAAAGTCTGAAGCCAAACCTTATTTCCGACTATGTTGCCGGGCACAGCCTGGGCGAATATTCGGCGCACGTGGCCGCGGGTACGCTGACCTTTGCCGAGGCGGTGCGGACGGTTCGTAATCGCGGCAAATATATGCAGGAAGCGGTGCCGCTGGGCGTGGGTGCGATGGCCGCGATTATTGGAGTTCCGCTCGACAAGGTCAACGAGATTTGCAATGAAGCGGCCCGCGGAGAAGTTTGCCAAGCAGCCAATATTAATTCGCCCGAGCAAATCGTGATCTCAGGACACGCCGGGGCCGTGGATCGCGCCATCAAACTAGCCACCGAACGCGGAGCGAACAAGGCCGTGAGCCTGCCGGTCAGCGCACCTTTCCATTGTTCGCTGATGCAACCAGCGCAGGATCGTCTGGCGGCAGACCTGGGTGCGCTGAGTCTTCAGAATCCGTCGTGCACGGTGGTCTGCAACGTTGATGCGGCGATTGTCGATTCCGCGGAGGCTTCGCGCGACGCCTTGATTCGCCAGGTCACCGGCGCGGTGAGGTGGGAGCCGTCGGTACGGCTGCTGATCGATAAGGGAGTCAGCTTGTTTGTTGAAGTCGGGCCGGGAAGAGTTCTCTGGGGCCTGATGCGGCAGATCGACCGTTCGAAGACCTGCGTGACGGTCGGTGATGAGGGGTCGCTGCAGAAGACGCTTGCGCAGATGGCGGCCATTGCGGCGTAGCGGCCGAGCTACGCTGGGCTCGGACGGGCGAGGGCGCCCGTTCCCACGCGAGCGGACTAGTACGGATACACCGTCAGCGTCTTATCTGACTTCTGCACGAACATGCGGACGTGCTCGGCGCGCTCGTTGACAACGACCTCGACTACGACCCCTCCGCTGCCAAGACCTTTTGTGTTGGCTGATCCGTAGATTCTGTGGGACTTGACGAGACCCCACTCGCCGCCCGGTCCCCAATCACGATAGAAGTCCGCGTATGTGTACTGAGAATATTTCTGCTGATGCATTTGCCAGGTGGGATCGTTGAAATAAATGGCATAGGCGGTTTCGTAATCCTGGCGCTGAAGCGCGGCGAAGAACTTGTCCACGCTGTGCTCCTCCGGCCAGTTGCGGTACATCCACGCGAGCGCGGCCAGAGCGACTACGATCACCACCGTCACCGTGATCTTAATCTTCCGCCGCCGCGCCTTCGCGGGGTCGTAGGGATGGGCGTCGAGCAGGGTCATAAGTCTCCATTAAGCATAACGAATTCCCCCAGGATACGGGATAACGGTAGGAGCAGGATAAAAGTAGGAGAAGGAGTGAAGCAACCGGAGCTGGGCGAAATTCGTTTTGCGGCCAGCGCCGAAAGTCCCGGCCTGCCCCAGTTTCCAACGTCGAATAGTTCCTGGCACATCGGTACGGATTGCATATGGCCCGTCGCGCGTGAATCGCTTGACAGCGTGTCGCCGCATCCCTAAAGCGCAGGGTCGGACTGCCGATGTTCATCAAGTGAGTCAGAAAATAGCGGCAGGCGATTTCGTGGCCTGCCCGCGTAAACCGCAAAGTGGTGGAACCCATGGATAAGATACGCGCGCTCATTGTGGATGACTCCTCGGTGATGCGCAAAATAGTCGAGCGTTCGCTGCGTCAGGCGGGCATCGAACTGGAAAAGGTTGTGGAAGCCGCCAACGGGGCCGAAGGCCTGGCCGCGTTGCAGAGCAATGTAGTCGATCTCATCCTGTGCGATATCAACATGCCGGTCATGGACGGGCTGGAATTCGTCCGCCAGGTCGCCACGGTAGAAACCGCCAAAGGTGTTCCGATCGTGATGATCACGACCGAAGGCAGCGAATCGCACGTGGTGCAGGCGCTCTCGGCTGGCGCTCGCGGATACATCCGCAAGCCGTTCACTCCCGATCAGGTGAAAGAGCACGTCTTGCCCTTGTTGGGGAAGAAACGATGAGTGCCGCCGGCCGATTGGCTGAGCGGTCTCACGAGGAGAACTGGCTCCCCATTCTCGAACTTGCGATCCAGGAGGTTTTCGAAATCATGTTGGGCTGCCAGGTGAAGCCGGTGGCGCCATCCGAGCACAAAACTAATGCGGAATTCACCGCGATGGTCGGTTTGGCCGGGGCCTTGTGCGGAATTCTGACCGTCCGCTGCGACGCGAACACCGCCCGCCTGATTGCCACGCACATGTTGGGCGACGCGGCCGGCTCCGAGGAACAGGCGGCGGACGCGCTCGGAGAGATTTGCAACATGATCACGGGAAATTTCAAGAACAAGCTCGCGGGCACGGATGAACAATGCATGCTGAGCGTGCCGAGCATCATCAGCGGCGGGGAATATACTTTCCGCTCGCTGGCGGATGGGGTTTCCATCGAAACCGCCCTGCTGTATGAGGGGGCGTCGATTTTCGTTCGTCTGCAACTGCACAGCTAATCCCAAACTCCAAATCTCCTGAAGAAAAGTTTGCCGGGTTTCGCCAGGCAGAGTTTTCCTCGCTGGCAGACTCTAAGACGCCTCTAATGTTTCTTCGCCAGCTACCACTCCTAAACGGCTCAGAACAAGGTCATTTGTAAACAACCGTCCAATCTTCGTAATGGCGCTTGGCTTGCTTCCTATCCAGCCACAAGGAGCTAACGTGGACAGCGGATTTTATGCAGCGTGCGCGGGGTTACAGGCGCAGAGCCAGGCGCTTGAAGTGGTGGCGCACAACCTTGCCAATCTGAATACAGCCGGTTTTCATGGCGACCAGGCGACATTCCAGTCGCTGCTGGCGGTGTCGCGCCCGGCGGCTCCGAATGTGCTCACCAATGTACTCAACTCGGTACTCAACCTGGCGACAAATAATTTCGGAGTGCTCGAAGGGACGCACATGGACATGACTGCGGGCAATCTGGTAACGACCGGAAACCCGCTAGATGTGGGGATCGAAGGCGGCGGCTTTTTTGTCATTCAGACCGCGCGCGGCATACGCTACACCCGCAACGGAAGTTTTCAGGTGTCGAGCAGCGGCGTGCTGGTCACGAAGGCGGGCGATCCCGTGCTCGGGGATCCTGCGCTCGGAGCTAAAGGTGTGATCAACATTCCCGCGGGTCCAGTCTCCATCGCTTCGGATGGGACGCTCTCGGTGAAAGGGGCGGTCGCGGGCAGTATCGGTCTGGTGGAGTTCGCTCCTGGGACCAAGCTCACCCCGGAGGGTGAAACCCTGCTCGCCGCTCCGGAGGGCAGCGCGAAGCTGGCGCAGCAACCGGCGCTCCGGCAGGGCGCGATCGAAACTTCGAACGTAAATTCAATCAATGCCGTGGTGACCCTGATCGGAGTGCAGCGGCAGGCCGAAATGTTGCAACGCGCCATGACGCTGTTCGACAACGAATTTAACCGCATTGCCAGCACAGACCTGGCAAAAGTCTAGGGGGGAAACCATGTTTCGAGCACTCTACACCGCCGCCAGCGGAATGCAGGCGCAGCAAACCAATCTGGATACTATTGCCAATAATCTGTCCAACTCCAGCACCGCCGGCTTCCAGAGCCGGCGCATGCAGTTCCAGGATCTGATCTACCAAAGCATGGTGATGCCGGGCGCGGCTGCCTCCCAGCAAACCACTGTAGCCGCAGGCCTGCAGATTGGACTGGGCACGCGCCCGGCCGCCTCCGAGATCATTCAGTTACAGGGCAACATCAATGCGACCGGCAACCCGCTCGATCTGGCAATCGAAGGGCAGGGATTATTTCAGGTGCTGCTGCCGACGGGCGAGACCGCCTACACGCGCAGCGGCGCCTTCCACCAGGACGCGCAAGGTAATGTGGTGACTTCTGACGGGAATCCGCTGCAACCGGCGGTGACAATACCGGCGGGAGCCACCTCGATCACGATCGCTCCGGACGGCACCTTGTCGGTTACGCTCGCCGGGCAAACCGCGGCGCAGCAGGTGGGCAGCCTGCAACTCGCGCTGTTTCCGAATCCTGGCGGATTAAACAGTGTTGGCAAGAATTTGTATCTTGCCACCACCGCTTCGGGCGATCCCGCCGTTGGCACTCCCGGCGGTACTGATGGTTTGGGACAGATCGAGCAAGGGTATCTCGAACAGTCGAATGTCAGCGTGGTCGATGAGTTCATCAACATGATCGTGGCGCAGCGTTCCTACGAAGCCAGTTCACGCGTGATCGATGCCGCCAATCAAATGCTTCAGCTGGTCAACACCATGGGCAAGTAGACGGAGACGAGTGATTACCCGACCTATTTTCGCCCGCTTCCTATTCGCCTTTGGGATTCTATTGAGCTTGTTGCTCTTGGCCTCATCGGAACTCTCAACCCAAGAGTCGGGCCCGCCGCCGGGCATGCGGCGGGAAGTTTGGCAGGTGGTGGTGGCTGAACTTCGCCGGGACGGGTGGTCGGAACGACAACTGCCGCAGATCGAGAATCTCGAACTGCCGGGCGTTCTCCCGGCGCTTGCCGGACGGAGCTTACGCGTCGCATCTGCATGCTGGGACGAGGGGCCTCGACGCACTCAATTTCGGCTGGAATGCGGCGAGCCCGCGCAGTGTCTGCCGTTCCTCGTCTATGTCCATAACCATGACCACGACGATCAAAATTCCATCGCGAGAGAGGGAGCCGGATCGTGTCGCCCACTGTCGCACTCGCACCGGGCACTGGAGCCCGCGCCGAAACCCCTGGTGCGCGCCGGGGACCGGGCGACGGCGTTGTTCCTCTCTGACCGTTTGCGAATGACGACCCGTGTAACCTGTCTCGAACGCGGCCGCGAAGGCGAAGTGATTCGCGTGCGCAGCCAGGATGGGCGCGTTTTCCGGGCACGGATTTCCGGTCCGGCCCGGCTCGAAGCTTTGCCACAGTAATGCGCAATGGGTAGAGATGGGGTTTGCCCCGTCTCAGGCAGCGCGGCGCTGCTGAGACGCGGCAAGCCGCGTCTCTACCGACGAGAATTCTTGTGAGCAACTGTAGTTAGTAAGTCAACCGAGGAGGGCATAAGTGAAAACAGTGCTGTGTTGCCTGCTCCTGCTGACCGCGAGTTGGCTGAACGCGAAGAAGCGAGAGTCGCAGGACGACAGTCTGGCAAAATATCTTGCCCGCGTCCAGATGGCGCAACCGCCCGCACCCGCACTCTCCCTCGGAAGCATTTGGGTGGATTCGGGACGGATGGCGTCTCTCAGCGCCGACTACAAGGCGATGACTACCGGGGACCTGATCACGGTGGTCGTGGTGCAGGGCGTGACCTCGTCGAACGCCGGCGCCGTGGGCACGGCTCGGACATTCAACACCAGTTCGGGCATAGATTCGGTGCCCGTCCTAGGAGTAGGAGCGGCCCAGAGCCTGCTGGGACTGCATTCGGCGGAAACTCTGTCCGGCAAAGGCCAGGCTTCTTCGGCCACCAGCCTGACCACCACGCTGGCGGGTCGAGTAGTCGCCGTTCTGCCGAGCGGCAACCTGGTGGTCGAGGCCGAGCGCATCATCAACATGAACCACGAGAAACAGACTATTGTGTTGCGCGGCATCGTGCGCCGGGGCGATATCGGACCGAACAACACGGTCGCTTCGAACACCATCGGCGATCTGGAACTGGAGATCAAGGGCAAAGGCGTGATCTCGGACGGGGTGCGGCCGCCACATCCAGTGCTGCGCGCCATCCTGCGCATTCTGAATTTTTAGGAGCCTCATTCCTATGCATATGAAAGCCGCTTTCGCCGCCGGTCTTCTTCGGGTGCTCATTCCGGTGCTCGTTCTGGTGTTCGTTCTAATGTTCGCGTTTTCCGGAGCGCTCTCCGCGGCCGAACCGGTGGCGGTGAAAATCCGCGATCTGACCAGCATCGAAGGCGTGCGGGAAAATCCCCTGATCGGGTATGGCATGGTGGTTGGACTCACTCGCACCGGAGATAGTCAGCAGACCGTGTTCACGACCCAGACCCTGGCGAATATTATGCAGCGAATGGGCGCGCAGATTCCGGCGGCCACGGCGCGCGTCAACAACGTGGCGTCGGTGTTTGTGACGGCCAGCCTGCCGGCATTCGCGCGGCCCGGCACGCAAGTGGACGTAACCGTCTCCTCGATCGGCGATGCCAAGAGCCTCGAAGGCGGCCTGCTTCTGCTCACTCCGCTCTATGGCGCGGATGGGCAGGTCTATGCCGCCGCCCAGGGCGCAGTCGCAGTGGGAGGGTTTGCCGCTGGAGGCGCGGGCGCTACAAAGCAGTTGAACCATCCAACCGTGGGACGAATTCCAGCAGGAGGCCGGGTGGAACGCAGTCTGGCCTTTGATTTCAATCGCCTCGCTCCGGTTTCGCTGCTCTTGCGCGAGGCTGATTTTTCGACGGCAGGCGAAATCTCCGACGCCATCAACCGCGAATTCGGGCACGTTGTCGCAAGCGCCCGCGACGGCGGACGCGTGGAAGTCGATCCGAACGCAACCGGCGTGGCGAACCTGACGGCGGTCCTCGCTAGAATTGAGAACCTCGTCGTTCCCGTGCACCGGCGCGCCCGCGTCGTGGTCAACGAACGTACAGGAACCATCGTGATGGGGAAAGACGTGCGTCTCGGAGCAGTGTCCATCCTGCACGGCGGATTCTCGGTGCAGATTTCGACCGAGTATTCCGTCTCCCAGCCCGCGCCCCTCTCCTCCGGGACGACCGAAGTGGTGGGTAAGACCGAAGTCCAGGCCAAGGACAGTCCCGCGCGGCGCCTCGAAATCGGGGAGGGCGCTAGCATCGACGACCTGGTCAGCGGATTGCAGAACATGGGAGCGACCGCGCGCGATGTGATCTCGATTTTGCAAGCGATCAAAGCGGCCGGTGCGCTCGATGCGGACCTGGAGGTGATCTGATGCCACACGATCTTATGCCAAACGATGTTACGCGAGAGGTGATGGGATGAATGTATCGCTACTTCCGAACTCTACCAGCCCGAATCTCCGGTATCCCCCGAATATGACCGCTGCCAATCCTGCCGCCCTGAAAGCGGTTCTGAAAAATGAAAAGGCGGCGCGGGATTTTGAAGCCATGCTGCTCACGCCCGTGCTTGACTCTCTGCAGAAGACGTTTGCGGGCAACTCCGAGGACGACAACATCACCGGGGCGAGCGACTATCGCCAGATGGCGACTGCGGCGCTAGCGCAGGCGATCACGGCCCGCGGCGGGATTGGCATCGCGCAGCTGATCTTGCGCCATTTGCAGCCACCCAAAGCATCGGGTGGGAGCTGACCGTAGGTTTGACTTCGAGGCGTAAAGCTTTTCGAGACTCTGCCGATCTTAGATTTGAGCCGCGATGCGTCTGCGGACAAGATGCCCCAAATTCACATTACGGTTTGGTAAGAATCTGCCGATAAAAAAGCAGGTGGGGGCGGGTGGAGATTGGAGAAGTTTATGAGAGTCGATTTCACAACATCCGGACTGGAGCCACCGGAGAAGAGTACGACGGGCCGCGCTGGACATGCCGAGCAGACTGGGGCCGGGATCGGAGCGAGCAGCGCCTCGGGCGTGGACCAAACCCGCTTCTCGTTTGATCAGACGCGGGTGCAGTCGCTCGAAGCGCATGTTCTGGCGCAGCCTGAAATTCGCGAGGCCAAGGTTCAATCGCTGCAGCAGGCAATCGGCAATGGCGAATATTCGGTTCCTGCCAGCCAGGTGGCCGAGGCGTTGGTCAGCGAACTCGGCGGCGCCAAAGGCTAGTGTGGACTGAATCATGAATCCATTGAGCACGAACGGGGTCGAACCAGTGATGCCGCGCGGCTTGGAGAAGCGGGCCGATGAGCGTGACCCGCAATCCCGGCGGAAGCGTCGAGCGCTGCGTGGGAAGACGGCCGAAGACGATGCAGAAAATAGCGAAGAGCCAGTCTCCGACATTCCGAAGCACGAACTGGATGACTTGGCTTGATGCCGCTGACGACTTGGCCTGATGATCTGGCCCGAACCCCGAAATGCTGAGCGCTGACTGCTGAACGGAACCTCCCGTGATGGACAATATCGAGACATCGCTTCCCGAACTCAGCAAACTGATCGAGCAGCGGCTCGCGCTGGTGCGCAGCCTGGCGGGGAGTTTGGAGTTCAGCAGCCTGGCGCTGGTGAAAAACGACGCGGAAGGAATCGCACGCGGCGCGGCGCATCAGGCAGAGCTCTGCCGGCAATGGAGCGTGCTCGAAGAAGAGCTTCGCCGCGAAGCGGCCCACGGTTCATCGCCGCCGTCGGCTGGCGCATCCGGCAATTTCTCTCAAACCAATTCCCTTCAACCGAACTCCCCTAAAACCGGAGAATCCCCGCGTCTGCAAGCCGAGTGGGAGACGCTAGCGGCCCGGATCCGGTATCTCACGCGAGTGCACTGGTCGCTGCTGCGGCACCTGGAGCGCAGTCTGGCCGTCCTGAATCGCGTGGTCGACAGTTGCGCGCCCACCTACACGCCTGATCCCGCCTTGCTTAGAACAGAAGTCCGGCTCAGGGCGCGAGAATAACGCTGGAGAATAACTATGTCGGGGTTGTTTGGGTCTCTTTCGATTGCACTGACTTCGCTTTCAGTCAGCCAGCAGGAGATGGCAGTCACTGGCAACAACGTGGCCAATGCGAATACTCCCGGATACTCCCGCGAGATTCCGGCGGCGACGGCGGGCGACCCGATTCTTATCGGGTCATTGAGCTTTGGCACCGGAGTACTCCTGCAAAGGATCGAGAGCCTGCGCGACCCCATCCTCGAAATTCAACTGCATCAGGAAACGCAGCAGCAGAGCAAGCTCAGCACCGAACTCGGGCAACTGCAACAGATTCAAACGCAGTTTGGGAGCAGCAGTTCCGGCATCGGGGCCGACATCACCAATTTCTTCAACACTCTGCAGCAACTCTCCGCCGATCCGACGAACCTGGCGTTGCGGCAAACCGTGCTGACCGCCGCCGGCAACCTCGCAACCGACTTCAATACAACCGCGCGCAACCTTCAGACCCAGCGCAGCAATCTTGACCTGAACGTCGTGCAGTCGGTCGGCGAGGTGAATAGCTTGACGGCGCAGATCGCCAGTGTCGACCGGCAGATCAGCAGTGTCCAGAAGGCGCACGGAGACGTCGGCACGCTGGTCGACAAGCAGACCACCCTCATCCGGCAGCTTTCGGGACTGGTGGATGTGCAGGTCATTAAGACCGATCAGGGCATCTCTCTGGCGACCTCGAATGGGACGACGCTGGTCTCGGGATCGCAGAGTTTCGCACTCTCCGCTCAGCTCGGCAGCGACGGAGTGCAGCACATTGCGGCGGGGGCCCAGGACATCACCGGCTCGCTGAAGGGCGGAAGCCTGGCTGGCTTGATTCAGATTCGCGACCAGGAAATTCCCGCTCTTGGGAGCAGTCTCGATCAGCTGGCGGCGGGTCTCGCCAATGCTCTCAACACCGCCAACAAAACGGGCTACGATCTGAATGGCGTTGCCGGCGTAAATCTCTTCGTGCCTCCACCAGCGGGAGGGGTCGGCGCAGCGGCCACGTTGAGCGTCAGCGTCACCGACCCGGCCCTGGTTGCCGCTAGTTCCGACGGCACTCCCGGCAGCAACGGAAATCTGGCTGTCCTCTCCGCGGTTCACGATCAGGCAGTGGCCAATGGACAGACACCGCTTGATTTCTATTCCAGCATCGTATTTAAAGTGGGCAATGATACCTCCAATACTTTCGCCGATGTCGCTTCCTCCGACCTGATTCTGCAACAACTGCAAGACCAGCGCGGGAGTATTTCCGGAGTATCGCTCGACGAAGAAGCCGCCAACCTCATCAAGTATCAGACTGCTTATCAGGCCGCCGCCCGGGTCGTCTCGACCGTCAATACCTTGCTCGACGTTGCCGTAAATCTTGGGAGGTAATCGTTCATGCGCGTGAATCCGAATCCCATGCCCGATCTGTTGGAGGCGCTCAACCAGTCACAACTCGAAACGCAACAGGCCATGCTCGAGATTTCGTCGGGCCGGAGCGGCCTCAATCGCCAACGAACTGCAAGGCATTCAGAGCCAACTTGTGTCGCTGTCCAATGCTTCGTACGAGGGTCGCTACGTGTTCGCCGGCACAAATACGAATACGCCGCCGTTCGTGATCGACAATACCGTCCCTTCCGGCGTCCGCTATGTCGGCAACGCTGATGTCAATCAGGTATCGATCGGCAATGGAAACAAACTCGCCGTCAACCAGCCCGGATCGCAATTGTTTTCCGCACCCGGCAACAACGTTTTTCTGGCCATCAACAATCTGATCCAGTCCCTGCAGTCCAATACCGGCATCGGCGCCGCCGTTACTTCATTAGGCGCTGCAAACAGCTATCTTTCGGCGCAGCGCGTCTTCTATGGCAACGCCGTGAACCAGGCGCAGTCGCAATCCGCTTACCTCAATGCCGCCAAGCTTCAAATTGCCCAACAGCAGAACACGCTAGGCGGCGCGGATCTCGCTGCAGCCGCCACCAATCTCGCCCGATCCCAGATCGACACCCAAGCCACCCTGGCCACCATCAGCAAGCTTACGCAGAATAATCTCTTCAGTTACTTAAAATAGAGGGAGAATAGCCTACTTTGCCAGAGTGCGATTTCAGGGGCGCGAAAAAGCGCAGACATCGTTCTGAAGAGGCGAAGATTGATATTCTACAGGAGCTGAAAAAAGTCGGGTTACAGGCTGCGATAGCCTACCGCCTGATCAGCGCCATCACCCATCCCGCGAGGAAAACTCCGCCCACGAACAAAGCGAAGCAGTAGAGACCGTAGCGCAATTGGTCTATCGTCGAATTGCGTTGCGTGATGCCGAAGACCACCGAAGCGAACAACGCGAACACCACCGCAGCCGAGAAGTGCGACAAGTTGATGGTCACTGTTTCTTCCCCAGCGCAATGTGATGCGCATCCGCCGCCGCGATGAAGTTCAAGAGGCCGGCCACAATCAGAAACGTCTTGCCATAATCCGCCTCTGCATTCGCCGCCATCACGTTGCCCCAGTCCATGAGGCGCGCCAAAAAATAGAGCGCTCCCGAGCCCACATCGCCAACGAAGCCGAGTATGTCGAGGATGTCTCCGCCGTTCGGCTTGTAAATTCGCCCCTGCATGCCCAAACCAATCAGAAACATCGCGACCACCGACACCAGCAGCAGAATGCCGCGCCCATAGCGCTTCAGCAGGATGTGTCCGCCACCCGGAATCAGCCAGCCCACCAGCGGCGCGACCACGGCCATGGTCGTGAGCGGGTGCTCCGGCTCGCTCACCGCCACTGCATTCTTTGATTTATCTGTTTTTTTATCTGTCGTTTTGTCTGTCGTTGGCTTCGCCATTCAGATGGTCACGATCTCTCGTTGGATTTTACCAGTCACCTCAGCGCTTCCCGGCCGCACCAGCACATCCACTTCCAGGCGTACGCCGAACTCGGGCAGGTAGATCCCGGGCTCGATCGAGAACAAGGAATTGGGCAGAATGCGCCGCTCGTCGTGAATCTCCAAATCATCCATATTCGCGCCATTCGAATGCACCTCGGTGGCAATCGAGTGGCCGGTGCGGTGAATAAAGTAATCTCCGTATTTCGCCTTCTTGATGTGAGAGCGTACCGCTTGATCCACTTCCCATCCCGCGATCGGCTTGGCGGCGGAGGTCGGAGAAGCGACCGCATCCTGCACAGTCTTCACCCCGATATCGCGCGCCTCGCTCACAATCTTGAAAATCTCGCGCTGCCGGTCCGACGGAGCCTTGCCTACACGTCCCACCCACGTGATGTCGTAGAAAACCGCGCCTGGCGTATTCTTCTTCGACCACACGTCCAGCAGAACAAAGTCGCCTTCGCGAATCGGTACCGGTCGGCTGGCACTCGGCTCGTAGTGCGGATTGCCACTGTTGGCGTTCACGGCCACGATCGGCGCATCGTCGGTCACCATGTTCTCGCGCTGGAAGGCTTCCATGAACCACTGCTGAATTTCATGTTCGTGGGTGCCACCGCCCCGGACGCGCCGTCCAATTTCCTTGAAAGCCTCGGCGGTGAGAGCGTCAATCACATCGCGCGCCGCGAAGTGCGACTTGATCTGTTCGTCCGTCAGGGTCGCTTCAAACTGCGCGATCAAATCCGCCGCGCTGACAATGTTCTTGCCCAGCCCGCGGATCATGTCCGCCGTCCCCGCATCCACCATCGAAATAGTGAACACAAAGTTGTTCGGCGAGTACTGCATCGCCACATTGCGAAACGGGGCCAGCATCTGCTTCAAGCCGGAGAACAGTTCCTGCCATCCAGCGTACTGTTTCTTCGTGCCGGGCAAGGTATCCAGGTGTCCCGACTCGATCTTGTGAACCAGCTTGACAGGCTCGCCTTTTGCGGGGATCAGGTAGTACCAGCGCCGCGTGACCATGAGCCCATCCGGCAACCCGAGAACGCGGTATGAGATCGGGTCGCGATGGTGATGATCGTAGAAAAGCCAGGCGTCGATATTGCGCTCGCGCAGGGCTTGCTGGATGGCGGACAGGTCCATATACAAACGGTTATTCTACACGACCGCTGGCTCGGGCTGGATTTCCGGCTCGTGTGGAGACGGGGCTTGCCCCGTCTTGCATGCGCAGTCACCCACTGCGACGGCAGACGCGGCACGCTCTGTCGCTACGCGAAGTGTGGTAAAAAATAATGTAATGCCAACGAACGCCTCTGGCAGTCCCAACTCGCTACCATCACACCCGCGAAAATCAGGTGCACCGTGCTAAGGGCAACGTTCATTGCGCTGTCCGAGAGCCGCCCCCTGCGCGCCCTCGCCGAGCGCTCCCGCATCGGCCAGCGCACCTCCGCCCGTTTCGTAGCCGGCAAAGAGGTGGGGGACGCGATTCGCGCCGCCGCCGCGGTGAATAAATTTGGCGCCGGCGTCTCCATCGACAATCTGGGCGAGAACGTCACCAACGCTGACGACGCCCGCGCCAGCGCCCAGCTTTATCACAACCTGCTCGACGAAATCGCCGGCCGCAAGCTGAACGCGAATGTCAGCCTGAAATTAACCCACATGGGCCTCGACGTGGACGAAAACATGGCCTACGAAATTGCCCGCGGGCTGGTCACGAAGGCGTCCAGCATGTCGCCGAAGAATTTCGTTCGCGTCGATATGGAGGGATCGCCATACACGCAGCGTACACTCGACTTCGTTCATGAACTCCACCGAGTTCCGGGCAATGAGGGCTGCGTGGGGGCGGTGATCCAGTCCTACATGCGGCGTGCCGAGGCCGACATCGAGAAGTTGCTCTCCGAGCGCATCCGCATACGGCTCTGCAAAGGCGCCTACAAAGAGCCTGAAGATATCGCCTTCCAGAAAAAGTCCGAGGTTGATGCCAGCTACGTGAAGTTGATGAAGATCCTGATGAAAAGTGGCGTCTATCACGGGCTAGCGACCCACGACGAGGCCATCATTCGAGAGGCCAAGGCCTTTGCCACGCGCGAGAATATTCCCCGGAACACTTTTGAATTCCAAATGCTATACGGCATCCGGCGCGACCTGCAGCAAGTCCTGGTGAAAGACGGCTGGGGCGTGCGCGTTTATATCCCGTTCGGCACCGAGTGGTATCCCTACTTTATGCGGCGGCTGGCGGAGCGCCCGGCGAATGTACTGTTTCTCGCCAAAAACCTTCTTCGTCGGTAAGTCATTTGACCTCAATAGAATGGGGTAATTAAGCAGGTGGCGCAGGCGTTCGCGGTTACAGAACTTTACATTTTTCTTCACGGCGTGAAGGGAATTGGCGGGCATTCTCGTTTTATGAAGTGGAAGCCAACTTGGCTTGGATTCACAGCCAGCCCCCTCGGCGATGTGCTTGCGTCCAACTGAGATCGAAGGGTCCGTGGCTCGCGACGATCTTGCATCGAGACTCCGGTTTCCAAATAAAATCCTCTGCGTCGTCACGGGGAAGGACGACGCGGAGGTTTTTTGTTTTGTTGGTCTTGGCGGAACACGCTGCCCGACCAACCTTCAGAGCAGGTTCCTGGAACAAATTTGCGTTATCCTGCGTACCATATTGCGGGAAGCGTGTATCCCGCTCCCGGAGTTCGTGAGGAGAGCAGCTCATGCGCAGTCCGGTCAAAGCAGTTTGTATTCTGGCGATACTAACCCTTGGAGCCGCCAGCACCTTGGCGAAAACTGGCGCTGAGCCAGCCAGCGACCATGGATCAATCGTAATCGTCTTCAAAGACGGACATCGGCAAAGTCTTCTCGTTGCGGATATCGCACGCATCGAATTTAAGACACCGGTGATCATCGTTTTCAAGACTGGACGCGAGCAAAACCTTCCCGCCACGGACATCGCGCGCATCGAATTCGAACCCGCTGGCAGCGCTTCACTGCCCAGCCGCAACCACTTCGTAGGCAAGTGGGAAGTGGGTGACGGCATGGGAAGCAATTTCTACATCACGCTCGAAGCGGACGGCGAGGCAAAAAAAACGATTGGCGCGAGCCACGGCACTTGGACCGTGGTTGATGGGGAGGCGCACATCAGCTGGGACGACGGCTGGCATGACGCCATCCGGAAAGTTGGCGCAAAGCACGAGAAGGTCGCCTATGAACCCGGCAAATCGTTCACCGATAGCCCGTCCAATGTGACCGCCGCCAGGAATACAGAACCTCAGCCCATTTAGACGCTTCGCTTGAAAGTACGTGGCTTATTGCGGCCGAGCTCGCAGTGCAGTTTGTATCACTCGCCGCAGTTCAGGGCGGGCTGCGCAACTGGCGGCCTGAACCGCGATCCCTGAATCACCGTCACGACATAACGGGCAAGATCTGCGAGGTCGGCATCGCGCGGCAGATCTCCTTCCGCCTGCGCGCGCTTGAGTCGCAGGCGCACCACCTTCTCTCCCGCGTCTCGACGCGAAATGAGATCGTTTCGAATACCCTCATCGCGGCGTCCAGGGCTTTCCCGGTTTCGAAGGACCGGGGACGTCCCAGTGCCCGCTTTGTTTTCTTCAGTTTCATAGCTGATTGGTTGCTTCTTTTATACCTATCGGTAAATAATTATTGAGTCCCCGATGAGCCGCAAGACATCTGTGTTATACGGTACAGAATAAGAAGTTGCGATCACACGCGATCGCAAAGGAGTAACCCCAATGGGCAAACTCGAAGGAAAAGTAGCAGTCGTAACCGGAGGCAACAGCGGTATCGGCCTCGCCACCGCGCAGCGCTTTGTTGCAGAGGGCGCGCAAGTCTTCATCACCGGTCGCCGTCAGAGCGAACTGGATAAAGCCGTTAAGCTGATCGGCAAGAACGTGACCGGAGTTCAAGGCGACGTGGCGAACCTTGCAGACCTCGACCGGCTGTATGCAACGGTCAAGCAGAAAGCAGGCCGCATTGATGTTGTCTTCGCCAATGCAGGCGGCGGCGAATTCGCTCCTTTGGGAGCCATCACCGAGGAACATTTCGACAAGACGTTCGGCTCGAACGTCAAAGGACTTCTCTTCACCGTACAAAAGGCGCTTCCTCTGCTGGTCGACGGGGGGTCCGTCATCCTGAACGCTTCTATTGTTTCCATGAAGGGTGTGCCCGCATTGAGCGTTTACAGCGCAACTAAGGCTGCGGTGCGTTCGTTTGCACGTTCCTGGACGACCGATTTGAAAGACCGCAAGATCCGGGTCAACGCCATCAGCCCCGGTCCAATCGATACGCCCGGAGTCAATTCCCTGGGGAAAAATGCAGAGGAAACCAAGCAGTTCAAGGCGGCCATGATCGCCACCGTTCCTATGGGGCGGATGGGCAATTCGGATGAAATCGCCAAAGCGGCGGTGTTCCTCGCTTCCGACGACAGCAGCTTTGTCACGGGTATCGAACTATTCGTTGACGGTGGTTCGGCCCAGATTTAAGAGTTGCGTCCCTATTTCCTGTAGAGACGCGGCTCGCCGCGTCTCCCCGCAGCGAAGGGAGACGGGGCAAGCCCCGTCTCTACCTCTCTTCTCTTATCCTTCCCAGACAAACGCGTCGAACACCCGCGTAGATTCATAGCCGATGCGTTTATACAGCGCAATGGCGCGGTCGTTCGCCTCCGTCACCGTCAGCGAGATGAAATGGAATCCTCGGTCCCGGAGATTTCTGGTCGAAGCCGCCAGCATGGCTTCGCCAAGCCCGGCGGAGCGGTGTTCGGGCAGCACGCACACTTGAGTGATGTGCCCAACATCGGGGCGCACCCGCGAGCAGAGAATCAGGCCGATCAGCGTTTGCGTGCGGCGCTCCAGCACAACGAAGGATGCCTGGGGATCGAAGGCGCCGCAGCCGGGGAAGCGCACGATGTTGTTGAGAAAGCGCAGCGAGCCGGTGAGGGTGCGGTACTGATCGTTAATCTCGGAATCGACGTGGCCGCGGTAGGCGGCGGTGATCAAGGCAGCGGCGGATTGGTATTCCTGCTCGGACCAGGGACGAATTTCGAACCGAGGCGAAAGCGTCGGCAGAGCCGGTAGCGAAGCCTGCGGATGCTTGCCGATATCGAAATTCATGAAGACGCGAGGATGGCGGCTGAACCCCTGTTGCAGAAAGGGACGCGAGACTTCTCCGGTGTGGTGCGCCAGCAACTGCGCCTCCACGCGATGGATGCCAGGCGACTGCTGCAGGGTTTCGATGACGTGGGTGAGCAGGCGCTCTTCGACCTCGTGCCGGTCGGGACCGCGGGCTCTGTCGCGGACAGAGTCACGGACAAAGAGGTCGCCGATAACGCCCTTGTTCTGCTCGTACACAAAGAAGGAGTAACCGAAGATGCTGCCCCGCTCGATGGCAGCATACCCGGGGAGAATTTTCGCGTCCATGTAGCGGAGGATCATCTCGGCGGAGGTGGCGTAGTCCCAGGAAAGCGCGCGCCCCCACATGGCGATCTCATCTTCCAGCAGCGGTCGAAGGTCGGTGGAAGAGAAGTGTCGGAGATCGAGAATTTCCATAAAAGAAGGTCTTAGGTCTCAGAAAAAATCCGGGTGCGAATTCTACTACCAGTTTTAGAGTCTGGTGCCTGAGACCTGCGACCTGACACCTGAGACCTTTCTTATCTTCCCACCCAGTACAACTCCAACTTCTGTGCCGGAATGCTGGTTAAGTATGACACTCGGCGCCCGTGAACCAGTCGGGCGACTTGGGATTGCGTCCCTTGTGCAGCAACCAGTACATGATCTGCAGCCGGGATATTCCCTTCCTCGTATTTTTCCGCCGGACGATTGAGATAAAACTCGAGTCCGTATTCCTGCACGCGATTGATGTGATAAAGAGCGACGGGGACCGGTTCGTGCGAAAACGCTTGAATACTTTCAGCAATGGGGCGCGCGGATTGGGTAGCGTCGATGACGGGCGCGGCGAAACGAATGACGGCGGCTACGCTTACGACGACGGCGAACATGGTGACGCGGCTCAGCAAGCGAAGTCCAGCGCGGGACAGAACGGCGGTGGTAATGACGATCGCGAACACGGCCGCAATGACAGCCGCGACGTAGGTTCCAGTTCCCCACAGCATGTGGGGATTGCTCGCAATGGAGGCGGCGGAGAGAGCGGCAAAAATCAGCAATCCGCAGAGAGTTCCATGAGTGGCCGCGACCAGCGGCGAAAGCTTTTCGTCGTCACTGAAGCCGACTTCGCCACGGCGGGAGGAAAGATATTCTGCAACTAGCAGCGCTCCGGCCGGGACGGCGGGCAGAATATAGCCTGGCAGCTTCGATTGCGATGCACTGAAAAACAGGATCGGCACGAGCATCCAGATGAAAAGAAATAACGGCCAGGAATCCTCCGGGCTGGAGAAAGCCTCTTTGCCTTCGGACCAGATCAGGCGGGCCCGGTCGACGACGGCGAGGATGAGCACAATCGTCCATGGCATCATGGCCACCAAGAACACGGGCAGGTAGAACCAGAAGGGCTGGCGGTGGTGATAGAGGTCCTGCGAGAAGCGCGCAAGATTATGTTCGAGGATGAAGACCCGGAAGAACTCCGGATTGCGCAACTGCACGGCGATATACCAGGGCAACATGACGGCAAGGTAGAGAGCGATGCCCCGGATCCACAAGCTGCGTAACACGACGCGCCAGTCACGCTTCGCGGCGACAAAAATAAAGATAATGACAGCGGACAAAGCCGGCGCGACTGGCCCTTTGGCCAAGGTTCCGAGGGCCAGAAAGACGTAAAAAGCGGCGAGATAGATTTTCTGGCGGCTTTCGTACCAGGCGTACCAGGCAAGCAGCGCAATAGCGAATGGAGCAGTGAGCGGCATGTCGGTCGCGGCGGCATGCGCAAATCCAACGACAGCCGCGCAACTGGCAGTGATGAGAGCGCCATCGAGTTCACTTCCGGGGCGAAAGCGGCGGAGAAAAAGGTAGACAACGGCGATGAGCACGATGGCGTCGAAGGCGGCGGGTAGTCTGGCGGCCTGATCGGTGATGCCGAAGGCACGGAACGACAGCATCGCTTGCCAGTAGTAGAGCACCGGCTTTTCAAGCCACGGCTTGCCTTGCAGCGTCGGCGTAACCCAATCGGAGCGATCGAGCATTTCGCGCGCCACTTGCGCGTAGCGGGGCTCGTCGGCACCGAGGAGGCCAAAGGCCCCGAGGCCATAGAAGAAAAGGAACCCGCAGAACGCCGCGAGCAGCAACAGGTCGGTGCGGGTGCGTGGATTCGTTCCTTGAGTCATTTGCCGTTAGTTGGTCGCCAGGACTGCATGCTCGATTCAGCTTCGCGAACGACTATCGACCAATGACCAACGACTAACGACTGGTTGATCAGTTCGCGTTCAAGACTACGGGTGCAGGCGATCCACAATTCGCGATACGGCGACTTCCAGCGGCCCATCGAGCGAGCAGCCGCTGGCGCATTTGTGACCGCCGCCGCCGAAATGCTCGGCCACGGTCGAGACATTCACTTCTCCTTTGCTGCGGAGACTGACGCGGTAGCGCTGATCGGGAAGTTCGCGAAAGAAAATAGCGACCTGCACGTCAGCCATGGAGAGCGCGTAGTTGACCAGGCCCTCGCAATCTTCCTCGCGAGCGCCGAAGCGCTGCATCTGTTCCTGCGTGACCCAGATCCAGGCCAGCGGACCTTCGCGATGCAGGTTGGAGAGCGCTGCGCCCAGCAGCCGAAGTTTGGCCGTGGAATGTCCGAAATAAATATGACGCGCACAGTGCGCGGGGTCGGCTCCGGCAAGTACAAGTTCGCGCGCCACGGTGAAAGTGTGCTCGTTGGTCCCTTCGAACATGAAGGAGCCAGTATCAGTCATGAGCGCGGTGTAGAGGCAGGTGGCGATGTCGCGATCGACCGGAACGCAGGCGAGGCGGGCCAAACGATAAACCAGTTCGGCGGTGGCCATCACTGTGGAATCGATCCAGTTGATGTGGGCGAAATTGCGGCCGCTCACGTGATGGTCAATATTGATGAGAAAACATTCTTCGAGCCCTTCGAGCAGCGTGCGCTTAATGCTGTCGCATTCTAGCAGGATGACGGCGCCATCCCCGGGAAAGTTCGAGGGGACGCCATCGGCCTGAATGACGCGATCGGCGAAAGGAAGATTCTGGTAGATCCGAGGAACGCCGTCGTGCATAACGACTTCGGCGTCCTTGCCCATGATTCGCAGAACCTGACCACAGGCCAGTGCAGAGCCGATGCCGTCCCCGTCGGGCCGCGCGTGCGAGGTCACCACAAAGCGGCGGCGCGCGCGAATTTCTTGTAGAACCCGTTCTAGCATAAGTACTCTGCTCTCGAGTTCTCGGTTCCCGGTTCTGAGTTCCCAGTAAGTGCCTGGCGCTCCTCACTGAGAACTCAGAACCGGGAGTGAGAACTATTTCTAGGGGCTCGGCTCAGCATCCTTCCGTTTACGTTTTTTGGCGCGGCCGAGAAGCTCGTCCACCCGGCTCTCCAATTCATCCGCGCGATCGATCTGGAAATAGAGTTCCGGAGGCCGCCGAAGACGCAGCCGTTCCGCGAGTTCGTGCCGGACATAATTCTTCGCCGCAGAAAGCCCCTCGAGCGTCCGCTCGGCCTCGGCCTCATCGCCGGCAACGCTAACCATGATGCGGGCAGAACGCGCGTCCTGCGCCATGAGCACGGCGCTAACACTGGCCAAGCCGATGCGGGGATCGCGGAGTTCGCCCTCGAGGATAGTTTCAATCTCCTCGCGGATGGCCTCGCTCAGCCGTCCGCGATGATATTTCTGGCCACGATGCTCCACGGCACACCTCGAATGGAGGAAAACTTGTAAGGATATCAGAAAGGCGCTTCCTGGAGGATGTGACCCGGAAACCTCACCCGCCGCTAGATCCTAACTTCATCAACCAGCAACGACACGCAGTCACACGAAGCATGAACTAGCTAAGGTTTTCCTTCGTGGACGTTAGTGTCCTTGGTGGTTAAAGATTTGGACCCGCCGTCAGAAGAACTCCACGAACGAGTCCGTGACTTCGGCGCCAGCGTTGTTAGCGATGCGTGTGGCAGCGCGTTCTACGTTCTTCATCAACCCGTCAAGGTAATCACGCGAGTGCGAGACGCTCACCACGCCAATCGTCGCCTGATTCCAAAGCAGACTAGGATCGAGTTCGGCCACAGCGACGTTGAACGACGAGCGGAGGCGATCTTTGAGACTACGTGTAACTTGACGCTTGTCCTTGAGTGAGTGCGCCGCTTCGATCCGGAGTTCGAGAGTAAGGAAAGCAATCATGGGAATATATACGGTAGCCCAAAACAAGTAGTGTCAGAGCGGCAAGTCACGCATAGGGACAGCCGCCCCCGGCTCTCCAACCGAGCAAAGCTCGGAACCCCCGAGTAATGCCGCCTGAGAAGCGATCTCAACTCATTGAGCCACAATGACTTATCGGAATCAGCCCAGCCCCGCCATCGCCTGTGCACAAAATTTCGAGCATTTTTCCCGCGCATCGTGCTACACTAGAAGTCGCTAAGTTTGACTCACAAGCAGTTGAAGGTCGGTATCGCCAACCAGCGTCACCCCCTCTACAGCAGCGAATCTTCTCAGCACATTTCAAGAAACAAGAAAAAGGAACATCAATGGCAGAACAAGGAACAGTGAAGTGGTTTAACGACGCCAAAGGCTATGGTTTCATCAGCCGTCAAAATGGCGAAGACGTTTTCGTGCATTTCTCCGCTATTCAAGCTGGCGGCTTCAAGAGCCTGCAAGAAGGCCAAACCGTGCAGTTCGACGTGACCAAAGGCCCCAAAGGCTGGCAAGCGGAGAATGTTACTGCTGTCTAGGGTACGCTCTTAGCGATAAACGATAACTAAGGTGCCCGAGGATTCGTAAGAATCCCCGGGCATTTTTGCGTCTGGAATCGCTCCATATCCGCATATCTATGAGGAAGGTTCTAAGGAAAACCAGGGACGGGTGGGCCACTTTAATTTCGAGAGTATGACACGGTTTTTCTCCAAAGGTTGACCGAAACGAACTGGGGGTGGCACGGTGGCTCAGCCTTCCGAGGCAAACCACACAGTGGTTGCCCCATCCTTCGCGGCTTTTTGCGAAGGGTGGGTGGCAGACTGATCGCACCCATGGGCGTCGCCTTTCACGCCGCATGTGCCCGAAGCGAAACCTTCCCCCAACCCTCATTCACCCGCACTGGCCCAGACTCGTCGAGAACATGGAAGCGATAACGGCTCCAGCGCCAATCCTCTGGTGTCGCCATCAGACCTCGCTTCACCGGATTGCGGTGCATATAGCGGAGTTTCTCCACCCGCTTCTTCTCTGTCTAAACATTGAAATCATGGAAGCGGGCCTGCCAGAACGGCGCATGCGCAGGCATCTCGCCAAACAGTTTGATCTGGCGCGGATCGCGCGGTTTCGTTCTCGGTAACAAGGCACGAGTCGTGCGCTGCTTCAATACTTGCATCATCGTGGAATGGATCCCGACCACTGGATCACCAACTAGCGAGGATATGTTCCGGCATGACGACATATCCCACTACTACAAAGCGGTAGCGCTGGCGGGTTTGCTCTAACACGGACGGTGAACGGATTTGGAAGGCAATCTCTGATTGCGGGTTTGGTCGCTCATAGCCAAGTCACAGTTACGAAAAACGAACAAGACGAATGCCTTGCATCAGACGAAGAGGGAAATTCCGTAATATGGGCGTCGGAGCGGGGCTCTTTCCCCATGGAACATGAGGAAATCAGATTGAATCCGTATACGCAGGAATGGTTCTGCGTTGCGTGCGGTCGTACTTCAGACCACATTAATGAAGAAGATGCCCGTGTGGAATTGGAACTCCACGAGTGTCGATCGCCAACAAGGAGCAGTGGGAAGTGAAAAGCCTCGCGCGGGCTTTCATGAGAAACTTCAAATGGCTCAACCCAGCGGTTTTCGACAAGGAGAAACACCGCGTGGAGAGATCCAAGAACGATGTAAGACGCAGTACCCGCCTGTCATTGCAGATCCCGGTTGTCATCACCTCCCAGGATTTTCGTGAGGAATGCAAGACTGTAGTTGTCAACGCTCATGGTTGCGGCGTCATTGTCCACCAGCGGCTTAAAAATGAAACTCCGGTGGCCGTGAAACTGGTCTCAAATGGCCGGAGCAAGAAGGGTCGAATTGCGCTTGCCATCCCAGTCATTGACGATACCTCGTGGCTGCTGGGAGTGGACTTTGACATCCCGGAGAACTTCTGGGGAATCGAAACTCCCCCGTCAGACTGGTGCGTCTGACGGGAAAGCTCCCGCCCAGGTTCAACGCGGATTGGTCTGTTTTGACCATCTTTGTGCGTCGCCGACTGCGAGAATACAGTGGGACATTGCATAATCGTCGCGGAGCAAACGACAAATTGAAGACAGTCAAGAGTGTGGCGGTCATACTCAAGCGGGAATTTGATTCAACGATCAAGGAATGGCTGAGGCACGTGAAGCTAGTTCCGTCCCTGGTAGCCGTTCCACTCAGCGATGCGGAACGCGCGGTCCATCTGCCTAAGCTGTTCGAGGATGTGCTCAACCGCTTGCGACTCGCTAGGGGTGCCGAGCCGCTCCATTCCACCAATGCGTTCGCACACGGCAAACTACGATTCTCGCAAGGCTACTCTGTTCCAATGCTAGTTGAAGAATCGCGAATATTTCAGGTCACCTCATTCGGCACATTACATCGTCATCAGAACGAACTGGACCAGAATCGAGTGCTGTCAGACGTGATTATTATTGCGGATGAGGCGGATCGGCAACTCACAGAAACCGTGCGTAGCTTTATGACGGCGCAGCAGGACGCAGTGGCGTGAGCAAGACAAGTCGAGTGCTTAGTGCCCGCGCGGTTGTTTGTCAAGCGCAACAGCAGGGCTACTCGGTTGGCAATTTCTTCTCTAAGCAAGTTTGGAGGATAATAGCTGCGTCTCATTGGGAGACGAGGGTATGCGCAAAGCTTGGCTCATCGGCGTAGCATTGGCGGCGATTGCATTCGCCCTGTGGTCGAGTTACCCAAAGTTGTTTAGCCACGATCTTGAGTTAAGAGTGTACTTCCAAAATGTGAACGGTCTGCGTGCCGGGGCACCTGTGAGATTGGCAGGAGTTGAAGTCGGAAGAGTCACTAGCGTCCGCGCTCGTCCTGAAATGCAAGCCGCTCCTGCCGAAGTGAAGATGAAGTTGCGAACGCCTTACGAGTTAAGCATCCCCAATGACTCGACCGTATCGCTCGACACGGCAGGCGTGCTAGGTGAGACTTACGCCGAAATAAACGTATTGGGAACATCTAGTGCTCCCGCCAAGGACGGTGCCTTTTTGAAGGAAAAACCGACAAAATTTCTCACCACGCAAGAAGTAATTGAGAAGGTGGGAGACATTGTTAAAGACTTGAAGCCATGCGTGTCGCAAGGTAAGGACACGGCGACCGCTGCTCCGCCCCCGAGCCGACCCAAGAACCAAAAGACCCACCCCTAAGACTCTTCGCGTCCTTCTGGACTATCGGAGTACTTACTAGAGGGAGGATCGTAAACTATGCGGTTTCGCTCAAAACTGCTCCAGCCGCGCAGCGCTTCGGAACCCACGCTGACGAAAATCCACGATGTGTACATGACCCCGGGTGGTCGCGTCGAAGGAGAGGATCAAGCTACGACCAACGCCCTTGAAGGCGCGAGATCAATCCTACGACAGTCGGAGAAAACTGATAATCCACTGAAATAGCCAACTCGTGCGACGAACGGAGCGCCCGCCCTCGATTTTTTGTGCAGAATCAGTAATTATTGGGCAACAGCAGGTATTTTTTGTGCAGAAGCTCTACTTTCTGCGCAGGGCGAGATTTTTTGTGCCACAGCCGGGGTACCCCCACCCAAGGTTGGTCAGACGAGTAGATCCCGGCGGGGCGGCCGTACACCTGAGAGCCGCCCCTAAACCGGCGTCCTGCCCTTGAACAGCCAGATCAAATCAATGATCAAAATAATCACCACCATCAGCTCCAGCACAAACGCCCGGCTCTGGTGGAACTGCTCCACCATGAAGCGGTAGAGTTCCTCGGCGGTGTGGACTTTCTGGTTGACCAGGTTTTTGTAGTCGGTGACGCCGATCTTGGATGCGGCGACTTTGTAGAGGCGCGCCGAGAACATGTCGCTTAGGAACTTGATGGCATTGTCGGCGCGCTCGGTTAGTTCGTCCACATCGAGCAGGACGGTGTGCAGTCGGGTGGCGCGTTTGGCGGTGCGCCAGCGCGTGAGGATGCCGGTCGAGCCGCTGTCCATGAAATCGTAAACGCTTTTCAGTTCGCGCGTCAGCAGTTCGTCGTAGTGGCGGAATTCGAGGAGCTGCGAGTTGGCGTATTCGAGCAGTTGAATGACGGTTTCCGCACCGGCCGCGGAGTCATACAGGAACGCCCCATTCCAGCTGATCACAGCCAAGTCGTTCGGATAGTACGAAATTTTCGACTGCATGATTTCCTGCTGCTCGCCGTCGGAGAGCGGAACATTTTCCCCGCGGACGATCTGGGCGATGCGTCCACCCTGGGTCAAGAGCAGGTCGGCCGCCGACGGATTGCCGGCGATATCGCGCACGTGAAAGACGAAATAATCTTCATGGAGCCAGCTGTCGTAAAGCTTGATCAGCGCCGGGCGCGCGCGCTCGATCTTCTGTTTGACGATCTTCTGGGCGAAGCTGGTGAAATCGGTGTCCCAAACCCAGCGGCTGGCCAGACGGACAAGCGTGTCCCAGTCGCCAGAAAAGGGCAGCTCGAAGACGACGCTAAGCACGCCGTAATCGTAGTACTTAATCTGGACGTCAAGCCGTTCGCCGCTTTCAAGGATCAGAGGCTCGACCGGTTCAACGACCGGCGCCCGTTCGAAGCGTACATATCCAGGTGCAGGGTGCTTGAAGCTGGCCTCCTGCCGCCGAGCTCCGAAGATGTCGCGCAGGGCGTCGAGGTTGATCTCCTCGCAGACATCAAACTGGATCAGCACCAGGACCGATCCCTGCAGCGATTTGTTCTGGGCGACGGCAGAGAACGCTGCCGACGTTGGGGCTGGGACGGGGACTGGGGTTGATACGATGACGGTTGAGTTTGCGGTTTCCATAGAGTCAGCTTTCTGCTTTCGGCTCTTTTGAACTGCGCAGCGCGATCCGCGGTGCGACGGGGGACCGGAAGCCGCTACTGTAAGGCCTAGTGTCTATGTCTATTGTCCCAGAAAGCGGGCGGGATGGGGAGTGGCAGAGTAAGTCTATGTCTGTCAATAGGTTGCCGGGGGCTCTCTCACGGCTCGTGTGGGGACGGGCACCTTGCCCGTCCAACTTGAGCGAAGCACAAAAGCGCCGCCTGCGTCGGGCGAATCTAGCGCTTTCTGGCCAGCGCAAACAAAAGCGCCGCTCCAGTTGCGATTCCGGCCACAGCCAGCCCGGAGCGCTTCATGGACTTCTGAACCGCAGCCTCGTGCGGCCGCACCCAGGCGTCTTCGGGATAGTGTTGCGGCGCAGGGTCGAACATCGGGAACCCTTCCGGGGTTTCGGTGGCTTCGCGCAAAGCCATCTGCAAAACTTCGGCGAGGTGGAGCGCTTGGCGATCGGTCTCCTGCGCGATCTGCTCGCGGCAACTGAAACCGTCGGCGACGATGAGCCAGTCGGTGGGAGCCTGGCGGACGGCGGGCAGAAGCTCGAGTTCGCCGATGGCTTTCGAGATCTCGTATTTCTCTTTTTCGAAGCCGAACGCTCCGGCCATGCCGCAGCATCCGGGAGCGGGCGCGGTGAAGTTGACGCCCATGCGCTTGAGGACCGACTCTTCGGCGGTCATCTTCATGATGGCCTTGTGATGGCAATGCCCGTGGATAAGGGCCCGGCGCGGCAACTTGGGAAGCGGGAAATTCTTTGCGCGCTGCTCGAGAAATTCGCTAAGCAGAAAGACTTGCTTCGAGAGAGCTTGCGCGCGTTCGTCCTTGGGGAATAGGTTCGTGAGCTCGTCGCGAAAAACGGCGGCGCAACTGGGTTCCAAAACAACGATGGGCGTTGCGGCTTCGATTTCGGGGATTAGCTCGTCCATGATCTGGAGGAGCAAGCCCTTGGCGCGGTCAAGCATGCCAACGTCATAGAGCGGACGACCGCAGCAGAGGTGAGCGCGCGGGACGGTGACGTCGAAGCCCGCGGCTTCGAGCACTTCGACGGCAGCCTTGGCGGTCGCGGGAAGGAACTGGTTATTGAAAGTGTCAGCCCAAAGCAGCACGGAGTTGCCACGACGCACGTGGGGACGGACGCCCTCGGCTGTACCACGGAGCGAAGCTCCGCGGCGCTCCCACCACTGTTTAAATGTCTGCGGCGCAAACGCCGGAATACGCCGCTGGGCGGGCATTCCAGCGGCCAACTTGGCGAGATCGCGCAGGCCAGGCAGTTGGGTCGTGATGTTCACCAGCCCCGGCGCATGCGAGGCCGCTCTCGCCCACAGATCAATATTCGAAAAGGCCAGCGCATTCAGCGGACGCCGATTCATCTCGTAGTAGTGCGACAGAAATTCCGCCTTGTAGGTCGCGACATCGACCCCGACGGGGCAATCGCTTTTGCAGCCTTTGCAGGCGAGACACAGGTCGAGCGATTCTTTCACGGCTTCGTTCTGCCACCCGTCTTTGATGACGTCTCCCTTCGTCATCTCCCAGAGCAGATGGGCACGACCGCGAGTGGAATGCTCTTCGTCGCGCGTGACGCGAAAGCTCGGACACATGACTCCACCTTCGTCGCGGCGGCACCTGCCCACTCCAACGCAGCGCAGGGTAGCAGCGGCCAGGCTGCCGTGGTCGTCGGGAAATTTGAAATGCGTCTCGGGCTGCCAGGGATCATAACCCGGACCAAGGCGGAGATTTTCATCGAGAAGATAGGGCTCGATGAGCTTGCCCGGGTTCATCTTCCAATCGGGATCCCACAACGACTTGAACTCGCGGAAGGCCTGCATAATTTCAGGCCCAAACATTTTTGGAAGAAGCTCGGCGCGGGCCTGGCCGTCTCCATGTTCGCCGGAGAGCGAGCCACCGTAGCGCACAACGAGGTCGGCGGCCTCTTCCATGAACTGGCGAAACTTGCGGATGCCTTCGGTCGATTCAAGATCGTAGTCCATGCGGGTATGCACGCAGGCGTGGCCGAAGTGTCCATAGAACGACCCTTCGTAGTGGAAAGATTGCATCAGCCGGCGCAGTTCACGGAGATAAGCGCCGAGTTTGTTGGGCGCGACCGCGGAATCCTCAAAGCCTTCCCAGCGCAGCGGTTCGCCGGGAACGTGCGAAGTCACGCCCAGACTGGACTCGCGTACCTCCCAGATGCGCCGGGCTTGTTTCCGGTCGGTGAACAGGCGCAGGTTGGGAGGAGCCGCAGAGCGCTCAAGCGCCTCCATCAGATTGCGCGCCTGCGATTCGGCTTCAGCGGCGGTATTGGCTCCGAACTCCACGATCAGCCAGCCACCGCCTTCCGGCAGCAGGGCGAGGCCTTCGAGGTTCACGCCTTTGCGGCGGCTCGCGTCGACCATGATGTCGTCAAAACCTTCGAGGCCGATCGGGTGGTGCTCCATGATCTGCGGGACGTGATCGGCACAGAGATAGATATCGGGCCATCCAATGACGACGAGCGCACGAGCCGGCGGACTCTCGACGAGGCGGCAGGTGGCTTCGAGAACCGTGACGCAAGTGCCCTCGGACCCGACCAGCGCGCGCGCCACGTGAAAGCCGCTTTCGGGGAGCAGGTGGTTGAGGTTATATCCGGAAACGCGGCGCGGAATGTTCGGGAACTGGCGGCGAACCTGCTCGCCGTAGCGGTCGGCGATGGACTTGAGCCCAGTGTAGATTTCGGCGCGGCGGCCGCCTTCGCGAATGAAGCGGTCGAAGTCGGCCGCGCTAGTCGCCCCAACGTGCATGCGCTGGCCGCCATAGGTGAGGACCTCAAGCGACTCGATATTGTCGTCCGTCTTGCCGGCCATGATCGAGTGCACACCGCAGGAGTTGTTGCCGATCATGCCTCCGAGCGTGCAGCGGTCGTGCGTAGCGGGATCGGGCGCAAAGGTAAGGTGGTGCTTCTCTGCGGCCGCTCGAAGGCTATCGAGGACGACGCCCGGCTCGACTAGCGCTATGCGGCGTGCGGGATCGATCTCGAGGATGTTCGCCATGTACTTCGAAAAGTCGAGAATGACGGCCGAGTTACAGCATTGTCCCGCGAGTGACGTGCCTCCTCCGCGTGCGAGAAGCGGAGCGCGATGGTCTCGGCAGAGGGCAACTGTGGCGAGAACGTCTTCTTTATCGCGCGGAACTACGACGCCGATTGGAACCTGCCGGTAATTGGAGCCGTCGGTTGCATAAAGAGCGCGGCTGCCCGAGTCGAAGCGGACTTCTCCGCGAAGGTGACGGCGGAGAGAGGCTTCAAGAGCCGAGGCGTCGAGTTGCGCGGAATGGGCCGGGGGTGGGGCGATGTCTTGCGGCATAGGGTACAGAACATCTTCGAGTATGCGGGCGTTGGGCGCAAGGGCGTATCTTGTGTGACGTCGATCTTTCCGCTGTGGCCCTCTGTGTCCCCGGTGGTAAAGATTCTTTCCAGCCACCGAGAACAGAGAGGGCCACAGGGGGAGCCACACCGAGATCCGATTACCGCCAGGATCGTGTCAGGTAGTCCGCCAGCGACAGTATCAACAGAATTGCAAGAAAGAAGAAGCCGGAAACGACGACGGCGCCGGTCAGCTTTTCGCTTGCGCCTTTGACGTGCATGAAGAAGAGCACGACCAGCGTGGCTTTGATGGTGGCTATGAGGAGCGCGATGATGGGGTTGAAAGGACCGAGGTTCACGAAGGCAGCGCCGACGGTCGTTGCCGTCAGCACGAGCAGGGTGATGCCGATGGCGATGTAAAATCCTTGCGAGTGACTACTATGTTCTTCGTGTTCCGACATAACAATCCTTGAGCCTAGGAGTGCCTACTGATCAGATACAACAACGGGAACAGATAAATCCAAATGATATCGACCAAGTGCCAGTACAGGCCCCCGTTTTCTATGGGCGTGTAATAGCCGGGCGTGTAATGCCCCTTCCATGCCAGGACAGCCAGCACGCTAAACAGGCCGCAGCCAATAATCATGTGCAGGGCATGCATGCCGGTCATCGCGAAATAAAGTGAGAAAAAGAGCTCGGCTTGTTTCGGATTGACTGGGATTTTTTTCCCGTTGTCGTCGAACGTGTCCGTGAACTGGAACGTTGAACCAGGCACATGGTGCTTCTCGAACTTTTCGCGATACTCAAAGCCCTTGACCACCAGGAAGGTCAGGCCGAGCAGTACGGTAACAACGAGGTAGCCGACCAGCACTTTGCGCTTGCCTGCTTCCGCCGCTTTCACCGCCAACACAACCGTAAGAGAACTGACGATTAATACCGCGGTGTTGAACGCCCCGAGCGCGATGCTAAGCTGCTGGCTCCCGGCTGCGAAGGCGTTGAAGTAGGCGAGGCGGTAGATGAGGTATGCGCAGAACATGCCGCCGAAGAACATGATTTCAGTCACCAGGAACAGCCACATGCCAAGCGAGGCAGCGTTTTTCTGTTGCTGAGCGTCGGCGAAGTGGTGGAGCAGCGCCGGATTGTGCGCTTCGTGTTCCATCGTCGTAACTTGGGCCGTAGCTTGGGTCGTCACTTGGCCGGTGCTCGCTTGGCTATCGTGCAACGGGAGCCTCCAGTTCCTTGGGCGGAATCTCGTCGTAGTTATAGGCTTCCCAGGTGACGACGGGCGTCTCGTCAAAATTGAAGGTGGGCGGCGGCGACGTGGTTTGCCACTCCAGTCCAGCGGCGCCCCAGGGATTTGCCTCGGCGATCGGTCCGTAGCGCAGCGACCAGAGCAAGTAGATCATCGGCAGAAGATAGCCGACTGCGAGGATGCTGGCGCCAGCTGTCGAGAGCACGTTCAGCACCTGAAACTCGGGCGGATACTGCCAGTAGCGGCGGGGCATGCCGACATAGCCAAGGATGAATTGCGGGAAAAACGTCAGGTTGAAGCCGACGAAGACGAACAATGCCGAAAGTTTGGCCCAGCCTTCCGGATACATGCGCCCGCTGATCTTCGGCCACCAGAAATGCAACCCTCCTAGATATCCCATAAGCACGCCGCCTACCATGACGTAGTGAAAGTGGGCGATGACGAAGTAGGTGTCGGTGACGTGTACGTCGATGCCGATGGTGGCCAGTATGAGTCCTGTTAATCCGCCGATGGTGAACAGTCCGATAAAACCAAAGGCATAGAGCATCGGCGTGGCGTAGGAGATCGAACTCTTGTAAAGCGTGGCTGTCCAGTTGAAGACTTTGACGGCGGAGGGCACGCCCACGAGGAAGCTCAGGAGGGAAAAAACCAATGCGGCATAGAGCGATATGCCGGCCACGAACAAGTGATGCGCCCACACCAGGAATCCGAAGACGGCGATGGCGACGCTCGACATAGCGACAAACTTGTAGCCGAACACGCGTTTACGCGCGAAGCAGGCAACGAGCTCGCTGATCACTCCCATCGAAGGCAGAATCATGATGTAGACGGCGGGATGGGAGTAGAACCAGAACAGGTGCTGGAACAAGACCGGGTCTCCGCCGAGACTGGGATCGAAGATGCCGAGGTGGAAGAGGCGTTCGGCGGCCACAAGCACCATGGTGATGGCAATCACCGGCGTGCCGAGAATCATGATCAAGCTGGTGGCGTAGTTAGCCCAGATGAAGAGTGGGAGACGGTCCCAAGTGAGGCCGGGCGCGCGCATCCGGTGCACGGTAACGATGAAATTGAGTCCGGTGAAGATGGACGAGAAGCCCGCGATAAAGACTGCGAGTCCGGCTTCGACGACGTTGGTGTTGCTGCCAGCTGTGCTGTACGGGGTATAGAACGTCCACCCCGTGTCGACGCCGCCGGTCAGCATGCAGTGCAGGAAGATCGCGCCGCCTATGACGTAGAGATACCAGCTCAGCAGATTGATACGAGGAAAAGCGAGATCCTTGGCCCCGATCATGAGGGGCACCAGAAAGTTGCCGAGTATGGCCGGCACTACCGGGACGAGGAAGAAGAACACCATGACTATCCCATGCATGGTGAACACCTTGTTATAGGTGTCAGCCTGCAGAAGGTCGCCCTGCGGAGTAAGCAGTTCGAGCCGGATGAGCATGGCAAAGAAGCCACCGAGCATAAAGAAGGCAGTAACCGAGATCAGATACAGAATCGCGATACGCTTGTGGTCGGTGGTCAGCAGCCAGGACTTGAGGCTGCTCCCGTTGTTGAGATAGTTCAGCTTCGGAGGCTGATTCGCCGGGATTGCTGTGCTCGCTGCTTTACTGGCCATGACTATTGCACCTGCATCTTCTGGGGTTGCGCCGGGGAAGGGGCGGGCTGGTCTTGCAGCCCGGCGGTTCCCGTGGGTGGCTGGCTTAACGATTTGACGTAGGCCACCAGCGCGTTCAACTGTTCGTCGCTAATGATGCCCTGGAAAGTTGGCATCACAGGTTTGAAACCCTTTACGATCTTTGCGGTGGGATCGAGGATGGACTCACGAACATAGTTCTCATCGGCGATCACTGTGCGTCCGTCTTCGAGCAGAACCGGTTTGTTGTAGACACCGATCAGATTGGGACCGCGCCCCTGGACGTCGGAACGATGGCAGGTAACGCATCCGAGCGAAGCGAACAGCTGCTTGCCGGTTTCCTGCAAGGGTGCGGACGGCCCACCCGCCATCCACTGCGCGTAATCCTGCGGCGCCATGACGATGATATCGCCGCCCATTCCAGAGTGCTGGGTTCCGCAATACTCGGCGCAGAATAAATGATAGCGGCCGGGCTTAGTGGCATTGAACCAGAGCGTGGTGTAGCGGCCGGGCAGCACGTCCTGCTTGAGGCGGAATGCGGGGATGAAGAAGCTGTGAATCACGTCCTGCGAGGTCATGATGAGCTTGACGTTCTGGCCGGTGGGGACGTGGAGCTCGTTGATTTCGCGCTGCCCCTCCATGTGCTCGATCTTCCACATCCATTGTTTAGCAACGACATAGACTTCGGTCGCGTTTGCGGGAGGAGTGCGCTCCTCGAAAAATATGACTGCGCCCCAGATGAAGAAGGTCAGCATCACAAAGAAAGGGATGACGGACCAACTGATTTCAAGGACGGTGGAGCCTTCGATCGGATGGGCATCGCGGCCGGGCACGCGACGATACTTAATCGCCAGCACCGCGACCGAAATAAAGATGAGCGCGGTCATGAGGCCCGAAACCAGTAGCAGATAGATGTAGAGCGCATCCACCTGGCTTGCCATGGTCGAGGCCTGATCGGGCCACAAAGGTAGAAATTTCGACATAATTAAGTAACTCGCCCCAATTCGCTGTCCGCGCGCTGATCGGCAAGTCGAGCAAAACGACGATCGGCGCGGAACATAACGAACATAAACGTTCCCAGAATGAGCATGGTAGCCAGCCCCGCCAGCTTCAGGATGTTGCTGATGATAGCGCCGTATTTCCCAGTCCTGGGATCGTAGTGATAGCAGTAAAGAAGTACCTGGTCGCCGATGTTACCTATCCGATTCTGCGAGGCCTGCACCAATCCCAGGCGCAGATCCTTAGGAGGGAACTCGACTCCATAAAAGTATCCCGAAATGTGGTGGTCGGGTGTGAGCATAACGATCGCGGCGGCGTGGGCGTATTGCTCGGTTTTCGGATCGAACTGATATTCGAAGCCGACCGATTTGGTGAGCGCATTGATCTGGCCAGCCTTGCCGGTGAGGAAGTGCCAACCTTGATCGGCGTTCGCTCGACCGTACCGCTTGATGATGTCCCGCTTTTTTGCGGCGGCCATTTCCGTGGTCTCGCGCGGGTCGAAACTCACGGTGACGACGTCGAAATCCTTGCCTAGATCGAAGGTCAACGCCTTCATCGAACCGACCAGGCCTTGCAGAAGTTCGCTGCAGAGCATAGGGCATTGGTAGTAACCCAGGTTAAGGATGACGGGGCGTCCGTGGCCGAAGTAGTCGGCGAGTTTGACCGGATTGCCGAGTTCGTCGCGGAATTCGAGATCGGCGGGAACTTCGGCATTGAGATGTTGCTCGATGCCGACGAATTGGAGTCCCGGGGGCCGCTGGCTGGCAGGCGGAGTCATGATGCCGCCGCCCATCATAGGACCGCGCGCGCCCTGCGCCGATACAAGCACCGGGGCGACCGAGAGCATGAGCAGTAAAATTGCCACGGTAGTCGAGTTGGCGAAACTGCGTTTACTTCGCACTGCTTTTTCCCTTTCCGGTGGGCTTCACGACGGCCGCTTTGCTTGCCGTCGCATTTGCATCCACGCCGCTTTGCGGATACACGGGCAATCCGCGCTGGACGGTCAACTCCATGGCGCGCTCGATCGGAATGTGCGCCACGCCAGCTTTCTCATCGACCCAGCCGTAGCTGTTGAGCTGGTCTTCCTGATTCATCAGGAAGTCGCGAAACTGGCCACGCTCGTTGGTTTCGAGCATGGGCGCGCCGTTTTCCTTGAACAGTTTGTCGACGTCGTCCTGCGTCATCACACGCTCCATCGCACCTGACGACGAAACCAACGGACTTGCGGTAGTCATCTGCAACCGCTCGTATTTATCGAGGAACGAATACATGCCGACGATGATGAAATAAATGACTACGCCACTGACGACGAGCCCAATCATGAAGGCGAAGATGCCGCGCGTGCCCAGGTCTTCATGTTCGAACTCGGTTTCGTGGGCGGGGTGGCCTTGATTCAAGGGACCACTGTTCATCATATCGTCACTCATATCTCATCACCCATGCGACCGCTCCAGAAGTCTCAGCGTCTGCGGCGCGTTGACGGGCAGCAGCGGACGTGATCTCAGGTTGTAAAAGAAGTAGGCCATCCAAAGACCGCCGATGCCGGCGATGATCGTGAAATGCAGCCAGCTGAGGTGAAACGTGGGATGCGACGACGGTTCGATATGCCAAAAGATATCGACGATGCGCATTAAGATGAGCCATGAAGCGAGCCGAACCAGGGTGCGTGCTTTGCGCTTCAACTGGCGCGAGAGCAACAGCGCGAACGGCACGGCGAAGTGGAACACCACGAGGAACAGCCCGACCGTCTCCCATCCGCCATGCAGGCGGCGCACGTACCACGGAATTTCCTCGGGCAGGTTGCCGGCCCAGATGATGAGCCACTGCGAAAAATTGAAGTAAGCCCAGACCATGACAAAGGCGAGCATGAGCTTGCCGTGGTCGTGAACTTCGGTATCCGTGAGGTACTCGGACATCGGCTTGCGCTTGCCGAGGATGCTCTCGATCACAACCACAAAGCAGAAGGCGGAAAGCGCTTCGCCTGCGACGAAGAGCAAGCCGTAAATGGTCGATATCCAGCGCGCTTGCAACGACATCACCCAGTCGATCACTGCGAACGAAATCGTGAGCGAGTAGATGACAAGTCCGATGGAGCTCATGACTCGGAAACGCAGCGTGCTCTGGCCGGCGATTGAGTCCTGCTCGGTGGACCAGCGATTCAGGAAGTAGGCCATCCCGATCCAGATGGCGAAGTACAGGATGTAGCGCAGCAGGATTCCATTGAAATTGAGGTAGCTGTGCGCGATGTCGGCCAGCTTGGCATCGGAAGCCAGCTTATCGGGCTGGGCCCAGGGATAGAGCTTGGGCAAGTGCAGCAGAATCGGAATAAAGAGCACGAACATGAGGGGCAGCGTCATCATGCCCGATTCCAGGATGCGCCGAATGACGATGCTCCAGGCGCCGCCGACCAGGTGGTGAAGCATCAGGATGGCCATGCATCCGAGCGAAAGGCCGAGCCAGAACATGAAGCCAATGAGGTAGGCGAAATAAAAACTGCCGGGAGCAACGAAAGCGCCAGCGACGGAAACAACGGCGGCGATCGCGCCAATGACGAGCGACCGCTGCTGGATGGTTTGGGCCACGGGCGGCGCCATCAGGTCTGACTTATTCATCTTCACTGTGGCCGTGGTCATTTGGGCTCCCCTCCGGTTTCAGTGGCGGGCGGCGCGGGCTCGGCCTCGGGCAGCGTCGCTCCATTGCCGATGTCGCGGAACTTGGGCGCGGGCGACGGGACTTTCTGTCCAGCCGGAACGTCGGCCGACGTTGCATTCTGGCTGAGTTGCAGCGCGCGGATGTAGGCGGCGATGCACCAGCGATCGCGCGGCGCGACTTGCGCGGCGTAGTCGGGCATAACGCCGAAGCCATTAGTGTCGACGTCGAAGAGATAGCCGATCGGTGCTTTGCGCAGGCGGTCGACGTGAAACGACGGTGGCTGGCGGAAGCCGCGGGTGGGGATGAAGCCCTTGCCATCGCCAACGCGTCCGTGGCAGGGCGTGCAAGTGATGTTGTAACGCTCGCGTCCGCGGTCAAGAACTTCGCGGGTTACCGGGAACGGCATATAGTCGCCGGGATTGCCGCCGATTTTCCCGGTGTAGAAGTAAGTGTCCTCGCGGAGATCGCCCCGTGCGACCGTGCCTTCAACCGGCAAACGGGCGGAGCGGTCGTCAGCGAAAAACTCGCTCTTCGCCAGGGGCCGGTAATACGGCTGGATGTGCATGTCGATCCGGCATCCCGCGGTAATGGCGATCAGCGCCAGAAGTGCGGACAGAACTTTTCGGAGGTTGAGCGTCGTACCCATGGCTAGCTTGGCACCTCCGCGATCATGCGTGGAGCCAGGCCCGTGAGAAACGAGCGCGTGCGGGCGGCGTCATATTTCGGGTCGCTCGAAAACACGATCAGGAAGAATTTATTGTCCGAGGCCTTGGCGAACTCGGGCACATTGAACACTGGGTGATATGGCATGGGGAGGCCGTTCAGGGCTAACATGCCGATAACGGCGGAAAGTCCGCCGAACAGAATCGTCAGCTCGAAGGTCACGATGATGAACGATGGCCAGGAGTGAAAAGGGCGTCCTCCGATGTTGACAGGATAAGTGATAGTTGCGACCCAATACTGAAGCGAGTATGCCGATATCCCACCGATGAGTGCGCCAATCAGGACCACAAGCGGCACGCGGTTCTTGTGAAAGCCGATGGCTTCGGCAAGGCCCTCGATCGGGAACGGACTGTAGGCGTCGATCTTCTGGTAGCCCGCTTCGTGAGTCTTGTGAGCGGCGGCGACCAGTTCTTGTGCAGAGTCGAATTCGGCCATCAATCCGTAGATCGAAGCATCGCGGACGGGAGATTCATAGGTGGAAGAATCGCTCATTGCTTCACCTCCGTCGCTTCATGCACCTGCGCTTCCGGCAGCAAGGTGCGCAATTCGTAGATGGAGATCATGGGCAGCACACGTACGAACAGCCACATGAAAGTCAGGAACATGCCGATGGTGCCGAAGAACGTCATCCAGTCCCACTTGGTTGGGTAGTACATACCCCACGAAGAGGTCACGAAGTCGCGAGTCAAACTGACGATGACGATAATGAAGCGCTCCAGCCACATTCCGACGAGCACAACGAACGAGATGAGCCAGAGCCAACCGGTGGAAACGCGGAATTTCCTCAGCCAGAGAACCTGCGGGATGAAAATGTTGGAGGCGAGCAATGCCATGTACCAGCATCGATATGGGCCGTGAAGCCGGTTCCAGAGTAGGAACGAATCAAACTGGTTGCCGCTGTACCAGCCCATGAATGCTTCCATGCCATAGCCGTAAGCGACGATGAGGCCGGTGGCGAGCATGACCTTAGCCGCGTTCTCGAGGTGCCGCATAGTGATGAAGTCCTGCAGTCCGTAGATCGCGCGGATCGGAATCGCGAGACAAAGAACCATGGCGAAACCGGAATAGATAGCGCCCGCGACAAAGTACGGGGGGAAAATCGTGGTATGCCAACCGGGGACGAGGCTGACGGCGAAATCGAAGCTTACGACCGTGTGCACGGAGAGCACCAGCGGTGTCGCGAGTCCGGCGAGAAGTAAGTAGGCTGTCTCATAACGGTGCCAGTGCCGCGCTGAACCGCGCCATCCCATGGCGAGGAGTCCGTAAACGCGCTTGAGCCAGATATTGTCGGCGCGATCGCGCAAGGTGGCGAGATCGGGAATCAATCCCATAAACCAGAACACCAGCGAAATAGTGAGGTAGGTCGAAACCGCGAAGACGTCCCACACCAGCGGGCTGCGGAAGTTCGGCCAGTAGTTCATGGTGTTCGGATACGGAAAGAGCCAGTAAGCGAGCCACGGGCGTCCGGTGTGAACCAGCGGGAAGATGCCCGCGCAAGCAACCGCAAACAGCGTCATCGCTTCGGCAAAACGGTTGATGGAATTGCGCCAGGTCTGCCGCAGCAGCGCAAGAATAGCGGAGATCAGCGTGCCGGCGTGGCCGATACCGATCCACCACACAAAGTTGACGATGGCGAATCCCCAACCGATAGGGATGTTGATGCCCCAGATCCCCGTACCTTTGATGAATAGATACCCAAGGGCCATCATCAGCATGTTCAACATCCCGAACACAATCAGGAAGCCGAGGATCCATCCTAGCGAGATGGGACGCTTCAGCACGATGTTGCTGATCTTGTCGGTGATGGTGGAGAAGGTGTGGCCCGGTGCCATCACCGGCACTCGCCTGTCTGCCACGGGTATTTGCGTGTTCGTCGCCATGCCTTACCTGCGTTCCACTGATGCTTCTACCTTAGCTTCGAGTTCGGGGTTAGGGTTGCGGACTTCCGCCAGATACGTTGTGCGGGGCCGCGTGTTCAATTCGCCCAGGAGGGAGTAGTTTCTCGACTGCGCTTTCCACTTCTTGACCTGGCTATTCGGATCATTGAGATTGCCGAAGACGATGGCGTTGGCCGGACACGACTGCTGGCAAGCCGTCTGCAGATCGCCATCTTTGATCGTCGAGTCGGCGCGCTCGGCATCAATGCGATGCTCGCTGATGCGCTGAACGCAATAGGTGCATTTTTCCATGACGCCGCGGCTGCGAACGGTCACGTCAGGATTGCGCATGAGCTTGAACTGCGGCGTCTCCCAGTCCTGGAAAAGCAGGAAGTTAAATCGCCGCACTTTGTACGGACAGTTGTTGGAGCAGTAACGTGTGCCGACGCAGCGGTTGTAGACCATATCGTTCAGGCCTTCACTGCTGTGAATCGTCGCCTGCACCGGACAAACCAATTCGCAGGGCGCATTCTCGCACTGCATGCAGGGCACGGGCTGGAAAAAGCCCTTGGGGTTGTCACGAGGGCCGTTGTAGTAAGCGTCGACGCGGAGCCAATGCATGTGGCGGCCTTTGAGTGTCTGTTCCTTTCCGACCACCGCGATATTGTTTTCCGACTGGCAGGCGATGATGCAGTTATTGCATCCAACACACGAATTCAAATCGATCGCCATGCCCCATGAGTAAGTTTCCTTCGAATAATCGAAGGGCTTGTAGAGCGTGAGATCCTGCGGCGGCTCGCCTTCCTTCGCGAAGTTCGGTTCTTTCTTGTACTCCTCAAGGCTGCGCTCCTGCACTAGCGGACGCTCGCCGACAGGAGTTTCCATCGTCTGATAGCCCTGCGTGCTGGCGAGTTGATAGATGCCGCCTGTCGAGCGAAGTTGGGCGCCGTCGGCAAACCACGGAGTCTGACTGGTTCGCAGCGGATAAACGTCGAAGCCCGTGCCAGTGCCGACGCGGCCAGCGCGGGTTCGCCCGTAGCCGAGAAAGACAGTGATCGAGTTGTCGGGATGGCCCGCCTGAATCCAGACTGCGCCTTTTACTTTCTTTCCGTTGAATTCGAGCTCGGCGACGTCTTTGAAATTCAGCTTCAGCCGCTCGGCCATCGCGGGACCAATCATGATCGGATTATCCCAAGTCAACTTAGTAAGTGGTTTTGGAAGTTCCTGTAACCAACCGTTATTCGAGAAGCGGCCGTCATAGATCGAGGGATCGCGACGGAAGTTGATCTCGTAGGCGGTGCCTGGCGCGGATTGCGATGCCGGGAAGCTAGCGGCTTTCAACGCGACATTCTTCGGCGCGTAAGTTGTGCCTGCGACCCAGCCATCGTGCAGCGACTTGCGCCAGAAAGCATCAAAGTCAGCGCCAGGGTGCTGCTTCTGCCAGTAGCCCTGAATGAGGTCGTGCCCAGTAATGCCGGACTGCCCCGCGAGAATGGTGATGATCTCGTGTGCGGTCTTGCCGCCGTACAGCGGCTCGATCAGCGGCTGAACGATGCTGACCGTTCCATCGTAGGCGCGGGCATCGCTCCAGGACTCGAGATAGTGCGCTTCCGGCACATGCCACTGGCAAAGTTCAGCCGTCTCGTTGCGATGCGAACCGAGAAACAGTTTCAGATTGACGGCATTCGATTTCAAGGCCGAAGCGAATTCTAGTTCAGCGGGCGCATCGTAGGCGGGATTTCCGCCCAGAATCAGCAGCAGGTCAACCTTGCCAGCGCGTATGTCTTCCACAAGCAAGTGCAACGACTCGTTACGATTCACGGCGTTGGCATCGACCGGGTCGGTATAAAAGACTGTGCTTCCAACATTTCCCAGCTTCTGATTGATGGCGTGCGCGAGCGCATGAACAGCCGGAGGTTGATGATCGCCGGCGACGACAAGACTGGAACCGCGATGCGCTTGCATGTCCCGAGCCGCGCTGGCCACGAAATCTTTATGCTTGTCGACTTCCGGATTGATCTTCCGTATGTCAACGGACCGCTCAACGCTCTGTGGATTGCTGACGCCTGCGTCAATCCCAAACGATGCTGCAAGGCTCCGAGCAAACCATTCGACATCCGCCGCCCGCAGCGGCAATCGATGATCCGCCTTCATTCCCGTCGAACTCGGCGTGCTCTCGACCACGTACAGCCGGTTCATGTTCGCATCGGGATTGCGCCGCGCTGCGAAATCACGCGTGTACCGCGCCGAGCCAGGAAATCCAGCGTAGAGGAAGTCGGCATCCAGCGAAACGATGACGTCAGCTTTCGACAAGTCGTAGCGCGTCTCGACCGGCTCGCCGAAAGCCAACTTCGCGCCTTCGACTACGTTGTCGCGGCTGATCGGCTCATAAACGTGCCACTTCGCCTGCGGGTTCACTTCGAGATAACTGTGAATCTGCGCGGCCAGCGTGGGCGAAGAAACGCTCTGCGTCAGAATGCGGACGCCCCCGCCCGCCATGCTTTTCTGCACATTCATGGGGCCGCGGACCGCTTCCATGAAGCCATTCCACGAACGCACGTCGCCCATGTAGGTGATGTTTTGCGCCCGGTCGGGATCGTAGAGATCGAGAAGGGAAGCCTGCGCGTAAACGTCGGTGCCGCCGAGGCTCGCCGGGTGCTCCGGATTGCCTTCAACCTTTGTCGGACGGAACAAGTTGCTCTCGACCAGAAGCGGCGATGCGTAACCGCCCAGCGTGAACGCGGTCGCGTAGAACTTGGGGCGGCCGGGAACGACGTTTTCCGGCTGCCTCACATAGGGCACGATCTCAGTGATCGGCATCCTCGTGCAACCGGTCAACCCAGCGAGCGCCAGCGACGCGCCCATGGTCTTCAGGAAGCCGCGGCGCGAGAAATCGTCGAGCCACTCGGAAGCCCCTTTCGGGAACTCGCGATGGAGCATCTCCTGAAACTCTTCGCTGCCGGCCAGTTCTTCGAGGCTGCGCCAGTACTCGGGGCCGGTCGTGTCCTCGATTTGCTCCTTGAGTGTCGCGAGGTCAAGCTGCTTTCGCTTGCTCGGGCAGACGTCGGCTCCGACTTTGCTTCCGGCGGGTGTCGTTTTGTGCTCGTCCATACTCATCGTCGATCTTCAGTAGTTCTCATCATCCCGGCGCATCGCGATTTCCACCCGCCGTTACCGGTGGCAGGTGTTGCAACTGGTGATGTCTTTCACCGAACGAACGTTGTATTCCCGCTTCAAATCGTTTCCGAGCGTTTCCTGATCGGAGTAGGGCGTTCCTTTCACAATGACGGGCTCGCCAGTGGAAGGTTGCTCATAACGCATGTTGAAAACTTGTTCACGCGGGCGCAGATATTTCTCGGTATTGCGGTGGCAATCGAGGCAGAATTCCATCTGCAGCGATGCGTACTGATACATCAGCGGCATCTGATCAACCGGGCCGTGGCAGGTATTGCAGCCCACACCCTTATTAATGTGAATACTGTGATTGAAATATACGTAATTGGGCAACTGGTTGACGCGCGTCCATTCAAGTGAGCGGCCACTGCGGAAACTTTCGCGGACCGGCTCCAGATAAGCTGCGTTGGTCCAAATCTGCGCATGGCAGTTCATGCAGGTTTTGGTGGGCGGGATGCCGGCGAAGCTCGACTGTTCGACGGAGGTGTGGCAGTAACGGCAGTCGATGCCGAGCCCGGTAACGTGGTGCTGATGGCTGAACGGGACGGGCTGCGACTTCCTGACTCCTGCCATGGTGATGTATGGAGTGCGCTCCAGTTGCGCCAGGACCCAGAATAGCCCGCCCACGGCGAGAACAACCAGGACCAGAGAGGCCCGAGCGATGGCATTGCTGCTGCGCGGAAAGATCTGCATTGAATGTGAAGTCTTATATATATTACGGAATTGGCTCTCGCCGCTCCCGGCTGACCGCATTCGTATGAATTTAGGTACGTTCTGTCACGACGCACGTCACTGAAACAGGTGAGTATAACAGTTGATCGGCGAAATGTGATAGGTCGCGCAGCTTTTCTTTGTGCCAACTTGAGTGCCAATCTGGGGTTTCATTTTGCATAATTAAATCTTCAAGGAAATCCGCAAGCATTTCGTGGCCCTGACCGGACGTTTAGAATTTCAGGTTGCTGTATTGTGAATTCGTGTCTGAAAATTTAGCGCGGAACGAAACCTCAGCGCAGGTTCATGACGAGCAATTTTGGTTCCGTCATTTCCTGAATCGCGTCGCGCAAGCCCTCGCGGCCAAGTCCGGAATCTTTGATACCGCCATAGGGCATGTGGTCGATGCGGAAAGTGGGAACATCTCCGGCGATCAAGCCTCCAACTTCGAGTTCGTCGTAAGCCTGAAAGATGAGTTTGGCGTCGCGAGTGAAAAGTCCGGCCTGCAGACCGTAAGCGGAATTGTTGATCTGTTTCAGCGCGGAAGCGAAATCGTTGTAGGGCTCGACCGTCACGACCGGCGCGAAAATTTCCTGGCAATTTATTTTCATGTTGGGCTTAGTGCCGGTTAGCACGGTGGGCTCGAACAGAGAGCCTTTGCGATTACCACCGCAAAGCAGGCGAGCACCGCCGCGCACCGCCTCCTGCACCCAATCGGCAGCGCGGATGGCGTCGCTCTCGCGGATGAGCGGGCCAAGGTCGCTCGACTCGTCGAGCGGATCTCCGACTTTAAGTTTGCTGACTCCCGCCAGCAACAACTCGGTGAACTTTCCGTAGATGGAGTGCTCGACCAGAATGCGCTGCACGGAAATGCAGGACTGTCCGGCGTAAGCAAAGCCCCCGGTAACGCAGCGGTCGGCGGCGTAAGCGAGATCGGTATCGCTGTGGACAATGACGCCTGAATTCCCTCCCAGTTCGAGAACGACTTTCTTCTTTCCCGCGTTGTTCTTGATGGCCCAGCCGACGGCGGCGCTGCCCGTGAAGCTGATCAGCTTGATGCGTTCATCGCTGACGAGCAAACCCGAATCTTCGTTGGAGAGCAAAACCGCGTTGAATCCGCCATCCGGCCATCCCGCTTGCTGGATAACTTCCGCCAGCAGCAGCGCGGTGAGCGGCGTCTGGGGAGCGGGCTTGAGCACCACGGAACAGCCCGCGGCGATGGCCGGGGCCACTTTGTGGGCAACCAGGTTCAAGGGGAAATTGAAGGGCGTGATGCCGGCAATGGGGCCGAGGGGAAAACGTTTGATGATGCCCCAACGACCAGCGGTCGACTGCTGCCAATCCAGCGGCAAATATTCCCCGTAGCCGCGAACCGTCTCTTCGGCGGCGATGTTGAAAATAAAGACAGCGCGGTCAACTTCGGTGCGAGCGCTCTTGATCGGCTTGCCCGCTTCGAGAGCAATCGTGCGAGAAAATTCTTCTTTGCGATCGTGAATGCCGGTCGCAATCTGGCGCAGGACTCGTTGCCGTTCGAAGGCGGGCAGTCGCCGCGTGGTTCCGAAGGCCTTGACGGCGGCGGCAATAGCGGCGTCCGCATGTTCGCGGCGTCCCTGGTGCACGTGCGCGATGAGGGCCCCGTCATAAGGCGCGCGAACATCGACGATGTCCCCCTCCTCCAGCCACTTCCCGTCCAGGAAGAAACCATGGGTCGCAACTGGAATCACCGTCATCTCAGCCATGCCTTACCTCTTTCGAGCGCGCTCGCGATTCGCGTGTGACGATTCGCCTCTCACGATTATAGAACTTCGTGAGGAGTACGTTCCTGAGACCTGACACCTGCGACCTGAGACCTGGTTCATTTGCCAGCCTGCGGTTTGAAGCGGTCGTCGACCTCGACCTGATATCCGGCGACGAGGCGATTGGTTTCGTTGGCCATCCCAACCACGGACATCAACTCTTTGAACTGGGCATCGGTCATGCCTTTGTGTATCGCCGAGGCGGTGTGCGAAGCGATGCAGTATTCGCACTGGTTCGTGACCGAGACGGCGACGTAGATCATTTCTTTGGTGAGCGGGTCGAGTGCTCCCGGAGCCATGATCTCCTTAATGTCTTCCCAAGTCCGCTTGAGCATGACCGGATCATGCGCGATCGCCTTCCAGAAATTGTTGATCCAGTCGGTCTTGCGCGTGGCCATGATGTCGTCGTAGATGGCGCGCACTTCGGCGCTGGCGTCGTCGTATTCGATAAGGCCAAAGATGGACATGCGGTTCTCCGGAAAAAAGGTTTCAGGTTTCAGGTCTCAGGAAAACCCAAGGCGGCTCAGCTTTGTTCCTGAGACCCGACACCTGGGACCTGAAACCTGCTTCTCTCACGATACCCAGTCTAGAACTTTGTAGTACGCCCCGGCGAAGGGGAGAAACCACGGCTTGCCGTTGTACAGGCCGAGCGGCGCGCCGGGGAATGGGATCTCCGTGAACGGATTGTCGGTCTTTCCTTCCGCGATCCATTCGGCCATTTTTTTCCCTTGATACGTCGCCATGGCGACGCCGTGCCCGGCATATCCGAGCGCGAAATAGATGCCGTCGACTTGTCCGGCATGCGGCATAATGTCGAAGCAGAAATCGAGCGTGCCGCCCCAGACGTATTCGACTTTGGTGTCGCGCAGTTGTGGATAGACGTCGATCATTCCCAACCGCAGAATTTCGGCACTCTTGCGGATGGTCTGATCGGTCTCTGGGAAGAACGCGGCGCGCCCGCCGAACAACATTCGGTGGTCGGGGGTGAGGCGGTAGTAATAAAGATAGTTCTTGGAATCGTAGATCTGACGATTGCGCGGGCTCAGTTCGCGGGCCAGCGCTTCGGGAAGAACTTCGGTCGTAATAATAAAAGACCCAATAGGAATGATTTTCTTCCTCAGCGCGGGAGTCGCCGCGCCGGTGTAGCCGCTGGTTCCGACCAGCACGCTGCGCGCCCAAATCGCGCCACGAGAACTGTTAAGCCTGAAACCAGGCGCACCGTCCCGTGATTCGCGCTGAATGTTTTGCAGCCGCGTGCGTTCGCAGATCTGGGCACCGGCGCGCATGGCAGCCGCGCCGAGTCCGGCAACGTAGCGCGCGGGATTGAGTCCGGCTGAGATTTCGTCGACCATGCCGCCGTAATAAATGTCGGAGCCGATTTCGTCGCGGAGTTGGTCACGGGGCACCACGCGCAACTGGTGGTCGAATTCGCGAGAGATCACTCCAACCTGGCGGGCATAGTCATCGAAATGCGCCTGTTTGCAGGCGACTTCGAGGTGCCCGGTGCGGACGAAATCGCAGGCTATGTTCTCCTCTTTCACGATGCGCTCGACCGCGTCGATCGTTTCAAGCGAAGCGGCGTACATGCGGCGGGTTAGATCGCGTCCATACTTCGAGATGAGTTGGTTGACGCCGAGCTTTAGGCCGGTGAGCACCATGCCGCCATTGCGCGAACTCGCGCCCCATCCGATGGTTTCCGATTCGAGCACGACGACTTTCGCATCGCGTTTGGCAAGCGAGAGCGCGGCGGAGAGTCCTGTGAATCCGGCGCCGATGACGGCGACGTCAGCGCTTTCCGGCAATGGCTGCGCCGGGGGAGTGGGTATCTGGACGGTGGTGAGCCAGTAGTTGAGTTCCTGGGGCATTTCGTTTACAAGAATCTTAACCACAGGGAGCACAGAGGTACACAGGGGAACACAGAGGAAATTCCTTAGGTGTCCTCTGTGCGCCTCTGTGTACCTCTGTGCTCCCTGTGGTTAAGGTTCTTTTCCGCGGCCATGATAAATGATTCGGTTGCCCACTGCGCTGCAGGCTACAGCACCGCGGTCTCCTCAATCATTCGCCCTTCCGCGAAGCGCGAAAAGTTCAGCAGCGATGCGTCGATCAGATCGGTCGTTCCCTTCAGAATCAGATCACTCAGGATTTTGCCGATTGCGGGCGCGTGCATCACGCCGTGTCCACTGAAGCCGTTGGCGAAAAAGAAGCCCGGGACTTCGGGAGATTCTCCGAGAATCGGGTGATGGTCGGGTGTCATTTCATAGAGTCCGGCCCAGGCTCGCTTGGGATTGACCGCGAGATTTTCGAACACGGGCACGCGATCCGCGGCACGGGTCAGGATTTTCTCGATGAAGTTCGCGTCGAAATCAGTTTTGTAGCCGGGCGTTTCTTCGGGATCGTTCCACGCCAGTAGGAATCCGCGGCCCTCGGGGCGGAAGTGAAAGCCGGTGGACATATCGATGATCATGGGCGCGGTATGCGGAAACTGGTCAAACGGTTCGGTCGGAACCAGCATGCGGCGCAAAGGTTCGACGGGAAGCTCGATGCCCACCATTTTCGCAATCGGTGCCGCCCACGCTCCGGCGCAGTTGACGATCTTGCGCGTGGAAACCGTATCGCGGGTGGTCGCCACTTCGAAGAACGCGTCGTTATGAGTAGCATTGCCAGTAACGTTGCGCGTGATGCCAGTGACGTTCGCGTTCTTCCAGAGCGTGGCGCCGTGATCGCTTGCCCAGGTCATGAATCCGATCATGGCGCTGTAGGGATCGACGAACCCGTCCGTCGAGCAGAAGCTACCTCCCACGATGTCATCGCCGCGGAGCCGCGGGAACTGGCCGCGGATTTCGTCGCCGGCGACAAGGCGTACGTTCTTCAATCCCATGGCAACCTGCTTTTCGTAGTTGGCGCGCAGGTAGGCCATATGATTTTCATTGGTCGCGCAAAAGAGGTATCCCTGAGGACGGTAGTCGCAGGGGTACCCAAGACGCTCTTCGAAGCTCGCATAGAATGGGATCGAGTACAGCGACATCTGGATGTTGACGGGCGTAGAAAACTGGGCACGCACACCGCCCATGCTCTTGCCCGTGGATCCCTTGCCCAGCGCGGTCTCGCGCTCAATTACAAGAACATTCTTGCAGCCGGCAGCGACAAGGTGGTAGGCAATGCTGGAGCCGACGATCCCTCCGCCGATGAGAACGACGTCTGCGGTGTGCATTGGGCTTCGTGACGCGTCAGGAAAATGCCGCGGTAAAGCCAACTCCAACCAGCACCAGGAAGGCGAACCAGCCGAAGACCACGGCAAACGCCGTCCCCGTCTTGACCTTGCTGATACAAGTAATCCCGATCGCGGCCAAGGTCATGGTCCAGATGGCAAACACGTCAAACGGCGACAAGAAGCTGTACAGAACCGGATTCGCAGCCGGATCAACGAAGTATCCGGGATTGGTGGCGACGGGATTCTGAAATGTGAAGGCATCGCCGGCAACTCCGGCCAAAAGCGACACGACCGCCAGGATCGCTTTCAAAATGCCGGGCAGACTTGAATAGATGACCAGAGCAAAGAGTGTTTTAAACTTCACTTCCGCGCTCAAGCCAAATTTGAGCGTCGCGAGGAGGACCGCTGCCACGATGACGTACCACAGCAAAATCAGAAGAAAGAACCCGTACGAGATTGCCTTGGTCACAACGGTCCGCCCCTGCATGTTCTTCTCGCGCTGATCGGCCGGCAGGCGCTCGACCTGATCGGCCTGCTTGGGCTGAGCTCGAAGCTGATTCTCCGTGATTTTGCGAAAGCCAATTTTCTGGTCTGCCACATACACAAAAGCTAGGGAAACGATGGCGGAGATCAGAAATGGCGCCCACCAACTGGCACTCCTCCGGAGGTCAGTAAATGTCTTGCTGGGCGCGAAAAAAACATTGATGAGGCGCTGCCCTTCAGAGAGGGGCGCTGGTTCCTGCGCGAGCTGCAGTGGCTGCGATAGCTGCGATGGTACGGAAGGATTGGTGGCCATATCTTCTCCCTGAACAGGAGGAGATTGTAGTTTCCTTCAAGCGGAAGAACAACAGGAGGCGACAAAATACTTACGACACTGCCATCTCCGGTGTTGCCGCCAGCAGTTTGCGCGTGTAAGCGTGCTGAGGTTGGGCGGTGATCTGGTCCGTGGTTCCGATCTCGACGATCTTGCCCTGATACATCACCGCGATGCGGGTTGAGAGGTAGCGCACGACTGGCATGGAGTGCGAGATGAACAAATATGTGAGGCCGAAGTCGCGCTGGAGTTGCTGCAGAAGGTTCACGATCTGCGCGCCGACGCTGACGTCGAGAGCTGACACCGGTTCATCGGCAACAATAAACTTCGGCCGCAATGCGAGAGCGCGGGCGATACCAATGCGCTGGCGCTGGCCTCCGGAGAATTCGTGCGGATAACGGGACATGGCGGATTCATCCATTCCAACGGCGCTTAGAAGTTCCCGCACACGCTGGCGGCGGGCATCGCGGCTGAGACTTTCATGCATGATTTTCTGATGAAGAATAAGTGGCTCAGCAATCACGTCCGCTACGCGGTAGCGCGGGTCGAGCGAACCGAACGGGTCCTGGAAGATGATCTGCATGTTGCGGCGAAGACGCCGCAATTCGGAGCCGTTCGCTTGCAGCAGATCGATCCCATCAAAAAGAATGGCTCCCGTAGTCGGCTCGATGAGGCGGAGGATGAGGCGTCCAAGCGTGCTCTTGCCGGAACCGGATTCGCCAACCAAGCCGAGCGTTTCGCGTTCGTGGATGTCGAGGGAGACATCATCCACGGCGCGGATTTCCTCCGCACGGCGACTGCCGAACGGAGATTCGGCGAGATCGAAAATCTTGGTCAGGTTGCGAACTTCAAGCAGAGCCACAGCGTCAGAGTAGCAGCGGATTCCACTTTTTTCACCCCGCAATCATCGGCACCGCCGCCAGCGCCGCGACCATTCCGATGGTCCGGGCGCGGCTGAAGTGCTCGTGCAGAAAGATGCGAGCAAGCACAACGGTGACTGCGGGATAGAGCGAACTGAGCACGACCGCATCGTCCAGCCGCCCGATTTGAGCGGCGCGGATGAAGACGGCGCTGCCGGTGATGTCGAGGATCCCGGCAACCACGGCAATGGCCAGCACCGGCGTGGCCACCGCGCGCAGGTATCTTCCGAATAAAACGATAGCTCCCGTGACCAACAGCGAACCGACGCGCGAGCAGGACGCGGCCCACAATGCCGAGGCGTCGCCCGCCTGGTGAATGCAAAGATAAAAACCAGCAAAGCCGATTCCAGCCAGCACAGCCATGCCCAAACCTTCAGGACGCCCAGTATCACCTTCGGCGCGTGAGATGAGCCAGACACCGATTCCGGCGACAACAAAACCGAGCGCGTGCCGATAGCCCGGAAAGCCCTCCACAAACGCGGTTACGATGGTCGGTATCGCGGCGCCCACAACGGCGGCCACAGGCGCGACCAGTCCCATATTTCCGCTGGCCAATGAACGATAGAACAAAGCCAGAGCCGTGCCCCCGACCGCCCCGGCGATCAGCGACCAAACCAGACTGGCGTTTCCCGGAAATGGCGCGCGGGTTATCAGCGCAAGCGTGCCCATCAGGGCCATGCCGCTGATGTGAACGATGGCCGTGAACAGAAACGCGTTCGCGCGGCGCGCGCCCACTCCACCCAGGAAATCACTTGCGCCCCAGACACCGACTGCGGTCAGGCTATAAGCGGCAGGGATGTATTGGGCTGCGACGGACATGGGAGTTTGAGATTAGCACGCACGTAGGAACAGCCGCCCCCGGCTGTCCAGTCGAGCGCAGCTCGGCAGCTAAGCGGAAACTGCCTCCCGTTGCGCTTTCCCCGCCAGCAGTTGCCGCAGCACGTACTGGAGTATGCCTCCGTTGGCGTAGTAGAGAGCTTCCTGTGGGGTGTCGATGCGAACCACCGCCTGAAATTCCTTCCCGCCTTTCACGCGCACAGTAATTCTGCGGCCGGAAGAGAATTTCTCGACCACCTCGCGAATCCCCGCGATCTCGAAGACTTCTTCGCCAGTCAGCTTCAGGGTCTCGGCATTTTCTCCAGGCAGAAACTGCAGTGGCAGAATGCCCATGCCGACAAGGTTGGAGCGATGAATACGTTCGTAGCTTTCCGCAATCACGGCGCGAACGCCGAGCAGGCGGGGTCCCTTGGCCGCCCAGTCACGCGAAGATCCGGAGCCGTATTCCTTGCCCGCGAGTATCACGAGGGGCACTTTTTCCGCATAGTACTTTTCGGACGCGTCGAAGATCGACATCTCGGCGCCATCGGGCAGGTGGCGAGTGAATCCACCTTCAGTGATCACCATCTTATTGCGCAGGCGCACGTTGGCGAACGTGCCGCGCACCATGACTTCGTGATTGCCGCGACGCGATCCGTAAGAATTGAAATCCACCGGTTGCACGCCGTGGGCAATCAGGTATTTGCCGGCGGGACCATCTTTCTTAATCGAACCTGCTGGTGAGATGTGATCAGTGGTAACGCTGTCGCCGAGCACGGCCAGCACGCGCGCGCCCTTGACGTCCTCTATAGCAGATGGTTTGAGCGTCATGTCGTCGAAGTACGGTGCCTGCCGGATGTAGGTGGAATCTTTTTCCCAAGCATAAGTCTCGCCCTTGGGAACTGGCAGCCCGCGCCAGCGCTCGTCTCCCGAGTACACCTGGGCATAGCTCTTGCGGAACATCTCGGATGTAATCGCGGTCGCCATTGCCTGTTCGACTTCCTGCTGCGAGGGCCAGATGTCGGCGAGGTAGACGGGCTTGCCGTCTTTGCCCTTTCCGACAGGATCCTTCCGCAGATCGACATCGATGCGCCCGGCGAGAGCGAAGGCCACCACCAGCGGCGGCGACATCAGATAGTTGGCGCGGACTTCGGAATTGATTCGTCCCTCAAAGTTGCGATTGCCGGAGAGCACCGAGGCGACAACCAGATTCTTCTCGTCGATTTCTTTCGAAACTTCAACCGGCAGCGGCCCGGAGTTTCCGATGCACGTAGTGCAGCCGTAGCCGACAAGATGGAACTTCAGCTCCGCCAGATACTGCATCAGGCCGGCTTTCTCGAGATAGTCGAGGACGACTTTCGATCCTGGAGCGAGCGAGGTTTTGACCGTCGCGGGGACTTCGAGACCGCGCTCCACGGCCTTCTTTGCCAGCAGTCCGGCCGCCAGCATCACCGACGGATTCGATGTGTTTGTGCAACTGGTGATCGCCGCAATCACCACGCTGCCGTGCTGCAGCGCAACATTGCCATTCGTACGGATGTGTTCGTGGACGTTCGGGTCCTCGACACCAATTGCTATAGGATTTCCACCCTCTTGTTCCCAGTGGTTGACCTGCTTGTAGGCGGCCTCGGCCGGAGCGGCAGCAGCCTTAGCCTTCGGCTTGATCAGCGAAGGCAACGCCTGCGCAAACGACTCGCGTGCCTGCGAGAGCACAACTCGATCCTGTGGGCGCTTCGGTCCGGCAAGACTCGATTCGACGGTGGCAAGATCGAGACTCAGCAGCTCGGAGTATTCGGCCTCGGGCGTGTCGGCATCGTGAAAAAGCCCCTGCTCGCGCGCATAGGCCTCGACCAGCGCGATCTGTTCTTCACTGCGGCCGGTGAGTTTCAGGTAGCGCAGACTTTCTTTGTCGATCGGGAAGATGCCGCAGGTGGCGCCATATTCGGGAGCCATGTTGGCAATCGTCGCGCGATCGGCGAGTGGCAGGTCCTGCAAGCCTGGGCCAAAGTACTCGACGAACTTGCCGACCACACCGTGCTTGCGGAGCATCTCGGTGATGGTAAGAACAAGGTCGGTTGCCGTGGCGCCTTCACGCAAGCGTCCGGTGAGCTTCACGCCGACGACAAGCGGAATCAGCATAGAGACCGGCTGTCCCAGCATGGCGGCCTCGGCTTCGATGCCGCCCACGCCCCATCCCAGAACTCCAAGTCCGTTGACCATGGTGGTGTGCGAGTCCGTGCCAACGAGTGTGTCGGGATAGGCGGTCCGCTTGCCGCCTTCTTCATGTACAAAAACCACGCGCGCCAGATATTCGAGGTTGACCTGGTGGACGATGCCGGTGTCCGGCGGCACGATAGCAAGATTGCGGAAGCCGGTCTGCCCCCAACGCAGAAACGCGTAGCGCTCTTTGTTGCGTTGGAACTCAAGCAGCGCGTTCATGTCGAAGGCTTTGGACGACCCGAATTCGTCCACCTGCACCGAGTGGTCAATGACCAGTTCGGCGGGCTGCAACGGATTGATGAGCTTCGGGTCGCCGCCCAGGCGCTTCATGGCGTCGCGCATGGCGGCAAGATCGACGACCGCAGGGACGCCTGTGAAATCCTGCAGCAGCACGCGGCTGGGCGTGAAGGCGATTTCCTTCTCCGGCTTCGAATTCTTGTTCCACGCCGCCAGCGCGCGGATTTCTTCCTTCGTCACGTTGCGCCCGTCTTCGGTGCGGAGCAGGTTCTCCAACAGAATGCGCAGAGAGAACGGCAAGTGCCGGGTGGAGATGCCCTGCTTGTCGAGAGCGTCGACACGGTAGAGCTCGTATTCTTTGTTGCCGACCTTGAAAGTTGCGCGGGCGCCAAAACTATTCGCTGACATGATGGCCTTCCTTCACAAGCTCCGGCACAGGCCGGAAACGCAATGCGGACTCGTAACTAATAGTGTAATTCGTTTTCAAAGGCTGGTGTGGGGACGGGCGCCTCGCCCGTCCAAGCCGAGCGCAGCTCGGCAAGGATGCGGGCGACCCTGTTTGAGTTAAAGTAAGAGCCAACCATGAAGCAGACCTTGGGCCATGTAGCGCTGGTCGTGCGCGAATACGATGAAGCGATCGCATTCTTCACTCGCACGCTTAACTTCAAGTTGATTGAAGATACTCGTATGAGCGAAGACAAGCGCTGGGTGCTGATCGCTCCGCCGGGTTCTCGGGGCACAAGCCTGCTTCTGGCCCGGGCAGCAACGCCCGAGCAGATGAGCCGCATCGGCAATCAGACCGGCGGCCGTGTCTTTCTTTTCCTGCACACCGATGATTTCTGGCGCGACTACACCGAGATGACCGCGCGCAAAGTAAAGTTCACACGGCCGCCGAGCGAAGAACCCTACGGCACCGTCGCCGTCTTCGAAGACCTGTACGGCAATCAATGGGACCTCTTGCAGCGAAAAGCCTAGCCGGATTTGCCGGTTGAGTCATCATTTCGCTCTGAGGAGCAACACCGGCGCACTGATATTGTGCTGGACCCGACTGGCTGTGGTGCCCAGAAACATATCGGCAAGGAAGCGATGTCCGTGCGTGCTCATGGCCACCAGGTCGCAACCCTTCTCCTTGACCCATTTGATGATCTCATTCGACGGTTCACCGTAAGCCAGTTCGGCCTGAGCAGGAATGCCAACGGACTCAAACTCGGCCCGCACCTTTTCCAGATACGCGGTGTCTTCGGCAATCTCGGAACTGACCGCGTCCGGGCCATAGGTTCTGGCAGCCCATCCGTCGGCCACATGAAGCAGCACCAGACGACTGTGCGCGAGCTTCGCGAGCTGCTTGACGTGTTCAATGATCGCCCGGTCGGTCGTCGTCCCGTCCAACGTCACCAGAATGGTGCCGTACATGCTCGTCCGTTTCTGCCGGCTTATCGTTGCGACGTCATCCGCCGGCGATAACCTGCCACGCGGCTTTAAGCGAGTCTGGCAGGCCGTAGAAGTCCATCGCGGTGATCAGGATAGCACTGCCCCAACCCGCAACCAGCAGGAACCAACCGTTCTTCCAAGTCCCCATACGCTTGCCGGAACTCGTGAAGTGCAGCAGCGGGAGCATCGCAAACGGAAGTTGCAGCGCCAACACCACCTGGCTCAAAGTCAGCAGATCGGTAACGCTGCTGTCGCCTCGCAGCCCGATAATCAAGACTGCCGGCAGGATAGCCAGCGTGCGAGTAATGAGCCGTCGCACCCAGGGCTTGATTCGCCAGCGCATGAAACCTTCCATCACCACTTGCCCAGCGAGCGTTCCGGTGATGGTGCTGCTCTGGCCGCTAGCGAGAAGCGCCACCGCAAACAGCGTGCTCGCAGCCGCCGTCCCTAACAACGGCGCGAGCGTCAAATAAGCGACTCGAATCCAATCACTCTGGGCGCTGAACTTGACCACCTGCCCGCCTGATGCGATCACGCTTTCCTTCCCGAAGAACACCATCGCTGCGAGAACAAGAATCGCCGCATTGACGAAGAAGGCGATAGTCAGCGCCACGATTGAGTCAATCGTGTTGAACCGGATCGCGCTCCGAATGGACGGCTCGTCTTTCTGCAGTTTGCGACTCTGCACCAGGGCGGAGTGCAGATACAAGTTGTGGGGCATCACCGTGGCGCCGATGATGCCGATGGCGACGTATAACATGCCCACTTGACCAAAATGCGGTGACGCCAAAGCCCGCCCCATTTCCAGAAAGCTGGGATGGGTCTGCGGGAGAATAAAAATCTCAATGAAGTAGCACACACCGATGGTCGCGATCAGGAGCAGGACTATGGCCTCGATCGTGCGCATCCCAAACCGCTGCAAAGCCAGGAGCAGCAGCACGTCCAAGCCCGTGATGATGACGGCCCATAGCAGGGGAATGTGGAACATTAAGTTGAGGGCCACAGCGCTGCCCAGCACCTCCGCCAAATCACAGGCGCCGATAGCTACTTCGCTCATCAGCCAGTTTGGCCAACGGGTCCATCGGGGATACCAATCGCGACAGCATTGAGCGAGGTCCTTGCCGGTCACCACCCCCAAGCGAGCGGAAATTACTTGCATGAAGATCGCCATCAGGCTGGCGAGACCCACTACCCACAAGAGCCCGTACTTGAATCTTGCGCCACCTTGCAGGTCTGTTCCCCAGTTCCCGGGGTCCATGTAACCGACGCTAACCAGAATCGCCGGCCCTACAAATGCCCGCCACTGCTCCCAAAATCCAGCCTCGTGATGCGGCACTTCGATGGACCTGTGCACACCTTCCAAAGACACGTGGCCGCTACTCTGAGCGACGGAAGGCGGTGAGCCCAATCCCGCCGCTGCATTGATGTCCGTTGGTCCTTCTACCTTTCTCATCTGCCTCTGTTTCCGATTCGGCGGTTGCGAGAGAACACTGAGTCAACCAGAGTGTACGCCGCGATGTTAATGATAGTTAATTCTGATTTTAATTATTATAGAGGACGGGATGGCATTGGAGAAATCCACACCCTGTCTGTTGCGGGCCGGCCTAGAACGACGGTACGGACGGCAGTCCGGATAGCTAGCGTCTTGTCATAGTTGCGCTCGATCAAGCTGAGCTTTGCCCCGGGCCGGATGCCGCGCGCTTCCAGAAACTCCAACAGATGCCGGTCGCGCTCGTAGATCCCGCTTACGATATAGTTCTTCCCAGCTTCAGCTTCTGAGAGCAGCAGAAGGCCACGACGTCGCCGGCTGGCGGGACTCTCCAATTCGGTCAGGTTGCCATGTGGACACGCGACGCCACGCCCAAGTTTAGCAAGCAGCCTTGCCTCGAAATCGGGTGAGACCGCGTGTTCCAAACGTTCCGCTTCGTCGTGCACCTTGTACCATTCCATCCCGAAGATTTCGGCGAGCATGCGCTCGATCAGATGGTGCCGAACCGTCAGCTTGCGGGCAATTTTTTTCCCGGCAGCAGTCAGCCGAACGCGTCCATCAGCATTCACCCTCACCAGGCGATCTTTCTTCAGTCGGCGCACCGCCATGGTTACGGCCGGAGGCGAGACTTTGAGCCAGTGCGCGAGCGTGGCCGAAATGACGGCTTCCCCTTCACTCTCGGCCTCGAGAATCGCTTTAAGGTAGTCCTCTTTGGATACGGTGATCACGCGAATTCTATTATACGGCGTAGCATTAAGCACAGTTAACCAGAAGATTGCAGAGGTCAGAGGTCAGATTGCAGAGGCTCAGGCCTGCGGTGAGGGGACCTTTAGCGAGAACCAGAATTGAGTAGGTCTGAGTTTTCACCTCTGCAATCTGACCTCTGACCTCTCCAATCTATTTCGGTTTGACATCATCTTCTCCCGCCCCTACCCTTGAATGTCTCGACTATGAAAGTTCTCGTCATCGGTAGCGGCGGACGCGAGCACGCCCTGGTGTGGAAGCTCCGGCAGTCGCCGCGAGTCGCGAAAATCTACTGCGCGCCGGGCAACGGCGGGATCGCGGACGAAGCGGAGTGCGTAGCGGTAGATATAAGGAGCCTCGATTCCATGATCGCGCTCGCAAACCAGATCCAGCCCGACCTCACAATCGTGGGCCCGGAACTGCCGCTGATGCTCGGATTGGTGGACGAATTCACGCGACGAGGCTGGCGCACATTCGGCCCAACCAGAGCCGCCGCGCGGCTTGAAACCAGTAAGAGCTTTGCCAAGGAATTCCTGCAACGCCACCGTATTCCCACCGCTCATTATGCGATTTGCGATTCTTCGGAACAGGTTCGCAATGCGCTGCCGCACTTCCATGCTCCGATCGTGGTGAAGGCAGACGGGCTAGCTGCCGGCAAGGGCGTGGTCATCGCCAAGAGCAAAGATGAGGCCTCGACCGTTGCCAATGAAATGCTCAGCGGCAGGATGCTGGGCGAAGCCGGATCGCGTGTGGTCTTGGAAGAGTTTCTCCAAGGCGACGAACTTTCGTTCCTGGTCGTGAGCGACGGCGAGCGAGTTGCGCCGCTGGTCGCTGCGCAAGATCACAAGCGCGCGGGCGATGGCGACACCGGCCCGAACACCGGCGGCATGGGCGCCTACACCACGCTGACGATCGTCGATAACCAGATGCGCGACTGGCTCGTCGCCCACATCGCGAGGCCCGTCGTCGCCGGCATGAAGGCTGAAGGAGCGGAGTATAAAGGCGTTCTCTATTGCGGCCTGATGATGACTGCGCGCGGCCCCATGGTGCTCGAATTCAATTGTCGCTTCGGCGACCCGGAAACGCAGCCCATTCTGATGCGCCTCGAAAGCGACTTGGTCGAGGCCATGGAGGCCTCTATCGACGGCCGCACCAGCGACGGCGATTTCAAATGGTCGAACGATGCGGCCGTATGTGTGGTGATGGCTTCGGGCGGTTATCCGGGGAGCTACGAGGCGGGCAAGAAAATTACCGGCCTGGAGGAGGCCGCAGAGTTGGACGGCGTAGAAATCTTCCATGCCGGCACGTCGAAGCGTGACGCCGCTTTCTATACTTCCGGCGGCCGCGTGCTCGGAGTAACGGCGCGGGCGGCGGAGTTGCAAACGGCGGTGCAACGCGCCTACGAAGCGTGCGCAAAGATCGGCTTTGAGGGCGCCCACTACCGCAAAGATATTGCGGCGAGGGCGCTGAAGAAGAACTAGCAGTCTGCGGGAGACCGCGGAATCAAAACATCCGTCACCGACGCATGGCTTCGTATCAGGGCATCGCTTTAGCGATGCCGCAAAAGTCTGCGAAATCAGCCGCCCCTTTAGGGGCTAGGCTGGAGGATGGAAGCAAACCAATCATGAGCAAGCCCCTCGTTTCAATCGTCATGGGCAGTGACTCCGACCTGGAGATCATGCGCGAAGCCGCGAGAGCTCTCGCTGAATTCGGGATTGCCTACGAGATGGATGTAACGTCAGCCCACCGCGCGCCCGACCGTACGGCAGACTACGCGCGGAAGGCCGCTGCACGCGGCATTCGCGTGATCATCGCGGGCGCGGGCGGAGCGGCGCACCTGGCAGGTGTGATCGCAGCGCACACAACCTTGCCCGTCATCGGCGTCCCGATCCCCTCGACTTCCCTGCAGGGTATGGATTCGCTACTGGCAACCGTGCAAATGCCCGCAGGCATTCCGGTAGCAACCGTCGCCATCGGCAAGCCCGGCGCGACGAATGCAGGAATCTTGGCCGCGCAGATACTCGGGCTCGCGGATGCTGTGATCGCGAAGAAACTAGGAGCGCACAAAGAGAAACTCGCGCGCGGTGTGGAAGAGAAATCAAGGAAGTTGAATTCGACGATGGAAGAATAAGAAAAACCGCGAACGAAGACGTGTGAGCGCGAATCACAATTTCAAACTCTTCAGATATTCCCGGAACTCCGCACCCAAATCTTCGCGCTTGAGGGCAAACTCAACCGTAGCTTTGAGGAAGCCGAGTTTGTCGCCGGTATCGTGGCGGCGACCCTCATATACGTACGCATATATCTTCTCGCGTTGCAGCAGTCCGCGCAGTGCGTCCGTGAGTTGCAACTCGCCGCCCGCGCCCGGCTTAATGTCGGAAAGCGTCTCGAACACCGTCGGCGTCAGAATATAGCGCCCGATCACGGCCAGATTCGAAGGCGCATCCGCGAGCTTCGGCTTTTCCACTAGGTCGAGAACTTCGTAGAGTTTGCCGCCGGAGCCCGCAACCTCTTTCGCCTTCAACACGCCGTAAGAAGAAATCGCCGGCCCATCGACAATTTGGGTCGCGATCACCGAACAGTGCTTCTCGTCGAACACATTCATCAACTGCTTGAGCACCGGCACTTTTGCATCAATGACGTCATCGGCGAGCAGCGTGGCAAACGGTTCGTCGCCAATCAATTCGCGCGCGGTAAGCACAGCGTGTCCCAGGCCCAGCGCTTCCTTCTGACGCACGTACGCCACGTGGATCATGTCCGAAATCTGGCGCACGATCTTGAGCAAATCGTGCTTGCCTTTTTCTTCGAGCATCTTCTCCAGCTCATAGCTGACGTCGAAATGATCTTCGATCGCGCTCTTGCCCCGTCCGGTGATAATGATGATCTGGTCGCATCCCGCTGCCAGCGCCTCTTCCACGCCATACTGAATGATGGGCTTATCGACCAGCGGCAGCATCTCCTTCGGCTGCGCTTTGGTGGCCGGGAGGAAGCGAGTGCCCAATCCGGCGGCGGGAAAAATCGCTTTGCGGACAGTTCGGATCTTGCGGCGGTCGCTATTCGTTCGTCGTTCCTGCATCGGGTTCCTTGCAGAGCAATTGTAAACTGCTGGCCTTTATACCTGGCGCACTGCTTCTTCGCGCGCTTCCAGCTCTTCCAGCAAATCGCGCAGCGTTTGCAGGATCCCTCCGGCGCTATCGATCTTTATCGAGAACTTCAGCGTCCCGTCCGGAGTAAATTGCGTACCCCGCTGCGATGCGACAAAGCGCGCCAGTTTCCCCGGATCAATCGAAGCATTTTGGCTGAACTTGATGTTCACAAATTCGCGTTTGCGTTCAATGGCATTTGCGCCGACCCGCGTCGCTTGCAGTTTAAGAGCGGCGTACTCAAGCAGGTTGCGAACCGCGCGCGGCGTCTCGCCGTAGCGATCAACTAACTCTGAGCGCACGTCGTGCAACTGCGACTCGGTCTCGACTCCTGCGACGCGCTTGTACATCCGCAACCGCTGGTTCTCTTCCTTTATATAGTCGGACGGAATGCGGATGTTGAGACCAAGATTGAGCTGGATTTCCGCTACTTCAACGCCCGCCTCGCCCTTCATTTCGCGCACGGCGCGCTCCAGCATCTGCGTATAAAGTTCGAAGCCCACAGCCTCGATGTGGCCGCTCTGCTCTCCGCCCAGAAGATTTCCCGCACCTCGCAGTTCGAGATCAAGCGCCGCAATCTTGAAACCGGCACCCAGGTCAGAGAATTCTTTCAAAGCAGCCAGACGTCGGCGCGCTATCGGCGTCAATTCGATTTCCGCGGGCAGAAGCAGGTAAGCATAGGCGCGCCGGTTCGAGCGGCCAACCCGTCCGCGAAGCTGATAAAGCTCCGACAAGCCCAGCCGGTCGGCCCGATTGATGATGATCGTATTGCACAGCGGAATATCAAGACCGTTTTCGATAATCGTAGTTGAGACCAGGATGTCAGCTTCGTGATGCATGAATTTCAGCATCACTTTTTCCAACTCCCCTTCGCCCATCTGCCCATGGCCCACGGCGATGCGGGCGTTCGGAACCATCGCTTGCAGCTTGGCCGCAATCTCCCAGATCGTGTCGATGCGGTTGTGCACAAAATAAACCTGGCCACCGCGATCGAGTTCCTGTTCGATCGCCGATTGGATCAGCTTTTCGTCCCAGTTCGCGACCACCGTCTGGATTGCCATGCGATCCTTTGGCGGCGTTTCGATCACGCTCATGTCACGCAGGCCGACCAGCGACATATGCAGGGTGCGCGGAATGGGCGTCGCTGACATCGTGAGCACGTCTACTTCAGTCCGCATCTGCTTGATGCGTTCTTTGTGGCGAACGCCGAAGCGCTGTTCCTCGTCGACCACCAGCAGGCCGAGGTCGGCGAACTTCACATCTTTTGAGAGCAGACGGTGGGTGCCAATCAGGATATCCACTTTCCCGGCTTCCACTCTTTGCAAAATTTCTTTGACCTGCTTGGCGGTCCGGAAACGGCTGATCATCTCGACCGTAAGCGGGAACGGCGCGAATCGTTGCTTGAAGGTCTCATAGTGCTGGAAGGCAAGAACAGTGGTAGGCGCGAGCACGGCGACTTGCTTGTTATCGCTCAGAGCCTTAAAAGCGGCGCGCATCGCAACTTCGGTCTTGCCATAACCGACGTCGCCGCACAACAGGCGATCCATCGGAAGTTGCGATTCCATGTCGCGCTTCACGTCGGCTATGGCCTGCGCCTGGTCTTCGGTCTCGCTGTATTCGAACGAATCTTCGAACTCCTTCATCCACTCGGTATCGGCCGGAAAGATGTGCCCGCGCGCGGACTGGCGCTGCGCATAGAGCTTGAGCAACTCGTCGGTCATGTCCTTCATCGCCTTGCGCACGCGGGCTTTCGTCTTGCCCCATGCCTGCGTGCCAAGATTATTCAGAACAGGCTTCGCACCCTCCGATGACCGATATTTCTGCACCAGATCGAGCCGAGTAAGCGGAACGTAAAGCCGCGCTGCGTCGGCGTACTCGAGCAGCATGAATTCCGCCGCGCCGTCGCCCTGGTTGATTTCCTTCAGACCTTGATACTGCCCGATGCCGTGCTCCACATGAACGACGTAGTCGCCAACCTGCAAATCGCGGAAGTCGGAGAGAAACGCTGAGACTTTCGATTTCTGCCGTTGCGGTCGTGCCGCCACCAGGTCCGATTCGTCGAACAGATTGCGCGCCCCAAAAATCGCGAGATGCGCTTCCGGCAAGACGAAGCCGTCGGGAAGGTAAGCCTTCAGCAGCGTAGTGGTGAGAACGTCGCCGGCAAAATAAGACGTTTCGTCGGCATAGCTTTCTCCGCTGCGGGTCCGGCTTCCCAGACGATACGAAGTGTTGTACTCGGTGAACATATCGGCGAGGCGCTCGACTTCTCCCGTATTGGGCGCAGCAAGAATTACCTGCGTGCCGCCGCCAACCAACTTCTGAACTTGCTCGATCATTGCGGGCACCGCGCCGTGGAAGCGCGTGGCGGGTTGCGAAAGAAAGGCAGCTTCCATTTTCCCCTCGCGCACCATCGCCAGATATTCAAAATCGGCGCCGGAGAGCGCCGCGGTTTTTTCCCTCCAGCCTTCCGGCGTCAAATAAAGATCAGCCGGACGAACCAGATTCCCGACGCCGCTGCGCTCGTGCGCTTCTTCAATGCGGGCCCAGACTTTGTCGAGCTCCTGTATCAGCGCCTCAGGCTCGTCGAGAATCACTCGCGCGTCCGGAAGCAAGTCGAAAATGCTGCGGTCGGCACCCGCCACCGGAGCGTAGAACTCCCAGCCCGGAAAGACTCCGGCGCCCGAGTCGCGCACGGCCTGCTCCACAATCTCCGCCGCTCCCGTAATGCGCTTCCCCGAAAGCCGCGCGTTGATGGAACCGAGCAGTTCTTCCGTGACCGGCGTTTCCGTCAGGGGCAGAAGCAGCACTTCATCGACCGGGTTTGAAGACCGCTGGCTCGCCGGGTCGAACTTCCGCATCGACTCGATTTCATCGCCGAAAAACTCGATGCGCACCGGACGGTCCGACTCTGGAGAGTACACGTCGAGGATGCCGCCGCGAGCAGCGTACTGGCCCGGCATTTCGACAACATCAGTTGCGCTGTAGCCGACCGTGTTCAGGTGCTCGAGCAGCTTCTCCAGGTCGAAAGACTCACCACGACGGAGAACCCGCGCCAGGTCGGCATAGTACTCGGCGGGACGAAGAAGAATTGTGGTCGCGGTCACTGGAGAAACGACGATCGCAGCGCGGCCCGTCGCGATCTTCCACAACGCCGTCGCGCGTTCTTCCTGAATCTCCGGATGTGGAGACAAATTCTGGAAGGGAAGCACGTCGCGAGCCGGCAAACTAACGACCGACTCCGGATCAGCGGCTCCGGTCAGTTCGCAGAATGCGCGCAGCACCGGCACCAACTCCTCGGCCGCGCGGTTATCTGCCACCACCAGCACAAACGGACGCTCGACCCTGCGCCGCAATAAAATAATGATCAGAGCCTTAGCCGACGACGACAGTCCAGTAACACTAATCCGCCCCGCGCTCTCCCGCAGATGAGAGGCGGCACGCAAAAAGGCAGGTAATTGTTCTACCTCCGCGAAAAGTTCGCGGACGAAGGGCAAAAGCATTTCTCTTTGATTCTATCAAGCCAGGCGAAATGGGGCCGTGCAGCGTCGGGTGTCCTGACGAAACCCCGCCTTCAGGGCATTAAGCAGGCAAGACGAAGCCTAAACGACTAACGACCAGCGACTAGAGACCATCTCGCTACTTCCGTAGCAGCGGTCGCGTAAGGCAAGTCGGCCCACCCGCACCATTGATGCAGATCTCCGATCCTGGAAACGTGCGCACGTCAAACCCCGCATCGCGCATGCGCTGGTTTGTCTTGGCGTTTTCTTCGAGCGCTATCAGGCGCTTGCCCCCGAGCGAGAGCACGTTGCAGGCAAGCGAGTCGCGTTCGCTGTATTCAATCTCAATCAGCCGAAACCCGCGCCCTTTAAGCAGTTCCACGGTCTCCACCGCCAGCCTCGGCAAATCGACCAGAATGGTTTGCTCATCGAGCATGCTCATCAACGACATCAGATGCAGACAAGCCGAAGGCCCCGGTCCATAAGGCAGCGGCGACGAAAGCACCTTAACATTCTTGGAGGAGAGCAGCGTCCGCATCTGCCCAATTCCCGCTTTGTTAGTCCGATATCCTTCACCGACGAGCAGCGCCCGAGAATCAAGCCAAACGATGTCGCCGGACTCGGAGACGCCGGGTGGCGATATCTCGCCAAACAACGGAATCCCAAGTTGCCCGCAAGAGTTCGCGTGCGCCTGCGCCTCTGCCACGCGATTCTTCTTCCCCGGATTCATCAGCACCAGACCATAGTCCGTGGCCAGCGAAGCGTCGTGCGCGTAGACCGCATCGAGCGTTAGAGATTTCGTCGGTGGCAGAGTCACCACCTCGGCTCCGACCTCGCGAAGCAATCCGCACAGAATCGCGTGCTGAGTCTGCGCTGCCGGAAAATCAGGAGCGTGCTGAAATCCTAGCTCCTGCCATGCCGCGGCTTTCACGGAAACATTCCACCCAGCATTACCTGGCGGACACACCATCACCCGCAGCAATTCTCCCGTCATGGAATGTCCGTTGAAATTTTCGGAAGGCATAGAAGAAGGCACAAAGACTTTCTGACGCGCCAGCAGTCTCGCTCCAAGAAGTCTCTCGTTCCAAGAATCTAAAGAAACGAAGCCGCAAACGCAATGCGCGGACCAAGGTCACAACAAAGACAGTCTCTGCGTGTTCGCCTCCGTCTCCCAGTAATCCACCTTGTCTCTTGCCAAACACCCTCCCGTGATATACATATCAGCGGTAACCCGTCCTAACGACGTGTTCTACGTTCAAGCAGTTGGTCATAAACCGCGCACTTTGATTCCCGCGTTCCGCGGCGACAGCGATAGTGATGCGGAAGTTCCCAGGAGCCCTATGAAAGCGTCTGCGTCTTTGTGTCTGTTCTGTTTCGCGGTCATATTCTTACTCGTCCCTCAATTTGCATTTGCCCAAGGCGCCGCCACCGGCGACCTCCACGTCAGCGTGAAAGATCCGAAGGGCGGCGTCGTGACTAACGCCACCGTCACCGTGCGAGATGTCGCCAAGGGCTTGGAACGCGCCGGCAGCAGCGACGGCCAGGGGGGTTACAGTGTGCGTCAGTTGGCTCCCGGCACCTATTCCGTCACCGTGGATGCACCCGGCTTCGCCAAAACCGAAGCCACCGGCGTCGCCATCACCGTCGGCGAGATGGCCGAGTTGCCTATCACTGTCACCATAGCGGGCGGCAAAGAAGTCATCGAAGTCAACTCCCAGGCCGAGCTGGTTGAAACTTCGCGCAGCTCCACCACCGACACCATCGGCCAGCGCCGCATTGACAATCTGCCGATCAACGGACGCAACTACATCAATTTCACCTTGACCGATTCGCAAGTCCTCCGCGATAACGCGCCCAACACCGGCGCCGCGCCCACTTCCGGCCTCAACATCAGCGGACAGCGCGCCCGCTCGAACCTGGTCAATGTTGATGGCGCCGACGCCACCGACAATTCCGTCAACGGCGTCCGCTCCACCGTCTCGCAGGAAGCGGTGCAGGAATTCCAGATCATCACCAACAGTTATGCCGCCGAATATGGCCGCGCCTCGGGCGGCGTGGTCAACATCATTACCCGCTCCGGATCGAACGACTTCCACGGCGACGTCTACGGATACCTACGCAATCGCAATTTCCAGGCCGTCAACCCCTTCAGCACCACGCGCAATCCTGCTTACACCCGGGTGCAGGGAGGCGTAGCTTTCGGCGGACCTATTAAGAAGGACAAGACTTACTATTACTTCGCCTATGAAACCACCCGCCGCCACGAGACGGGATTCTCCAGCATTGGCCAGGCGACAAACCTGCCGTATTACCAACTACAGAATTTTGACACGTCCACAACTGCGGGCGGAGGCATCTTTCCCAACTTGGGCACAATTCAAGTGACGAGCGATCAGGCCAACTTCTTGGGACCCGGACTGGCTCAGATCGCGGCCACCAACCCCGTTCTGTTCGGTCAACTGGCCCCCAACGTCGTGCCCTATGAATTCCTCATTGGCGCTTCGTCGGGCATGGCGCTGAATGGAGCGTGGCCGTTGGCCTTTACCGGGGGCAATCCGGGAGTCGGAGGCTTCCCCACCACCTGCTCAACGCCGCCCTGCTTCGTTCCGGCCTCCTACCAGTCGATAGGATCACAGGCCGGAAATTTTCCCGTCTTCGAAGGCACCAGTCTCTACTCGCTTCGCCTGGACCACAACGTGAGCAACAGCAACCGCCTCACGTTGCGTGCCAACGTCAGTCCCAGTACCGTGACTGGCATTGAAGTCAGCGGGCAAGACCAGCCCTTCGGTCAAAACGCCTACTCGCGCACTTCTCAACAAACCTACCGTGACGTGGCCGGCGTAGCGCAGGACACCTGGACCCTCGGCAACAGCAAGGTGAACGAATTCCGCTTCCAGTATGCACGTCGAGGTCTGAGTTATTTCTACAACACCAAGATCCCGGGTGGCGCCGACCCAGCCGTCAACATTCCCGGCTTCGCCTATTTCGGCCGCGAGCCTTATTCCTACATCCAGCGGGTCGAAAATCGATACCAGTTCACCGACAATTTCTCCTGGAGCATCGGACGGCACGATACCAAGTTCGGCGGTGACTTCAACTATCTCCCGATCACAGCCACCTTCACCGTGAACTACGGTGGCGTGTATGACTTCGGCTCCGTCGCCGCATATCCCAAGCCCTTCCCCATCCTGAATCCAGTGCAGGCTTATGGCGCGGGCATCCCTGGAGACTTCATCCAGGGCATAGGTAGTCCCAGCGACTCCTTCAGCAACAAACCACTGGGATTGTATTGGCAGGATTCCTGGCGGTTGCGCCACAATCTCACATTGAACTATGGAGTGCGCTACGACGTGGAATTCCCGCCCAAGTTCAAGCCCCCACAAGGACTGGCTCTTCCCGCCTATAACGCTCTCGGGTTGCAGAAAGGCATCCAGACCGACAAGAACAACTTTCAGCCTCGACTGGGCATTGCCTGGGACCCCAAGGGTGACGGCAAGACCGTAATCCGCGCTTCGTACGGGATCTTCTATGACCACCCCTTGCTCGGTCTTTATTTCCTGGGCGATGCCTCCGACGGCTCGAGCAGCGGGCAGTTGGCGTTCGCCGGAACGGGAGTGTGCAGCATCCCCACGGGCGCCACCAGTAACGCAGCCAACCTGAACGCGGTTCCCATCTTCCAAGGGCTCGTGAATCAGCCCCAGTGTGCTGCGTCGCCGTTCCCGCAGGCGAATGCCAATCTCTTCTACCTGCCAAACCAACAGCAGTTCCAAGCCTTGAATACTCCCCAGTCGGTTTTCCTCAACCAGCACTACCTCAACCTGGCCCAAGGAACTTTCCTGCCGCTGGGCTTCCAGCCCTTCGGTTATCCGCAGGCCAAGAACTTCGTTTACGCCTACTCGCAGCAAGTAAACTTGACCGTCGAGCGCGACCTCGGTGATGGCTTCGCGTTCAGCTTGGCGTACAACCTCAACCTCGGCCGCCACCTCAACCGTCCCATTAATGCGAGCACAATTCGCGGCGACTTGATGACAGCCAATTTCTTCGCCGCCTCGTTCGACGCGACTCACAACCCACAGCCAAATCGCTCTGCACCCGCCAGCCCATTCACGGTCAGCGGGTGTAATGTTTCAAGCGACCCCTTACCTTACGTAGATCCCGCCCTGACGAACTTCTTCCGTCCAGGCGGGCTGAATCCTTCGATCGCTGCCGGATTCTATCTGGCCGGCCAGGCTAATTGCGTCGGGCAAGCGCAGGCTCTTCTAGCGACTCTTCCTGGGTTCAATGCGAAATGCAACCCCGCGCCGCCCACATTCGATTACACCGGCTGCATCCCCTTCGGCGACATGGATGCCAACTACTCCAACGGGACGTCGAACTACAACGGACTGACCGCCAATCTCCGCAAGCGCTTCAGCAATCACTACGAGTTCCTGGCTTCGTACACTTGGTCCCACGCCATCGACGATTCCACCGACCTGCAGGCCACGCTCACCCCGCAGGACAGCTACTTCCCGAACGCGGATCGTTCCACCTCCACCTTCGATCAGCGCCATCGTTTCGTCTTCAGCGGCGTCTACCAGTCGGGCAGGCTTAGCGGCGACGGCTTTGCCAGCAAACTTTTCAGCAACTGGACAGTCGCTCCCCTGGTCGAATTCGGCTCCGGACGGCCGTTCAACATCCTCACCGGCAATGGCGACAACCTCCAGCTGTCTTCCCTCACCGGACGGCCCAACACCTTCGTAAACCCCGCGTGCACGTCGATCGGAAATCAGCCGGTCAAGTCGAAGTACTCTCCCACCGGAATTTTTCAGGAGCCTTGCATCCTCGGCTTCAACGGCACGCTCGCCTCCCTCGACGGCAACCTCGGCCGCAACGCCGGAGTCACCCCGTGGACCGTCTTCAACGATCTTCGCGTCGCCAAGCGCATCTACTTCGGCGAGCGCTTCAACATGGATCTCATCGCCGACATGTTCAACATCGCCAACCGCTACAACGTGGCGGCCGTAAGCCCGCTCTTCACCAATGCCGGTCAGGCCACCGCTTCTTACGACCCGCGCCAGTTCCAGTTTGCGTTGAAATTGAACTGGTAAAATTAAATATTCGGAGTCGCGCGCTGGGTTCGAAGGGGGTCGGCAGGTTGCTGAAAAACTCGATGTTGCGCTTGATTTTGGGTGGCGCGGCGCTTCAGCGCTGCGGTATCACCGCTTTTTTGAGCGTGGCTTCAGCCGCTGAGGTCACATTTTCTAATCGCAGACTAGTTTTTCCGCGCATTGCAAAGCCATCCTTCGCCGTAATCCTTCTGGCGTTGCTCTTTTCGACCTACGCCCTCGCCGACAGCGGAGCCGATATCTACAAGACGAAATGTTCGGCCTGCCACGGTAAAAACGGAGCGGGCGACACCATGCTCGGCAAGAACTTGAAGCTGCGCCCGCTGGGTTCGGACGACGTTCAAGAACGATCAGACGACGAGCTCTTCACCATCATCAGCAAAGGCAAGAACCGAATGCCGCCTTTTGATCGCAAACTTTCCAAAGACCAGATCCACGATGTTGTAAAGTACATCCGTTCGCTGAAGAAATAGTGCCCAACTAGCGGTGCCCTCGCGCAAAAAGAAAAGCCGCAACAAGCCTGCGGCTGTCCCCTCGCTTCGATCTCGTGCCGGCTCGCCCAGATTACTGGCTGTGCTTGTCCTTGTAGATGCTCTTGCTGATCCGGTTCTGCTGACGATTGATCCCTTTCTGCTCGGCCTTGGTGAGATGGCCGTTGTGCTTCGCCATGTCTTTCTGTTCGCGTTTCTGCACGCTGGTCTCGCGCTTCTCGAGATGAGCTGCCTGCGGAGAATTCAATTTCCCGCTCTTGACGCCGTTGCCAATGCGCCGTTGCTGGTTTTGCTCGCGGCGGTTCACTTGATTGACACGGGGATGACCAGGATCGACAACGCCCGGGCCGGCCCCCGAAGTGGTAGTTGTGGTTTGAGCAGAGGCGGAGCCGGCGATCATAAGTCCCCCGACTGCCAGAATTAACAGCGCGTTCGAGAATTTGTTGTTCATGTGGATAGAAACCTCCACCGGAAAGATTAGTTGCGCCGGGTCCGGATGACGAGGTTACTTAAGTGATAGCCCGCAAGTGACCAGGTTAGTGTGTGGTGCGGACACTCCTGTCCGCGGCCCTTGATCTAGGCCTCTGATCTAGTCGAAGTCAATCCTCTGAAATCCCAAGCCCTGCAACAGACTGCGGATCGTCGAAGCCGCATTCTGCTGCGCCGTTCCCAAAATGCCATCGGCCAAGGCGGCCTCTCGCATCTGACGTTCCGCCTCCTGTCGCACTTGCGTTTCCAGATTCGGATCGGTCGGCACCAGCACTCCAGTTTGCCGCGAATACACGCGGGTCTTACCGCTGTCGAGATGCGTGCTGAACACCTGCGCCGCAGGAAGATGCAAGTGAATCTGCTTGCCCTCCACTTTGACGTCGTCCGGCTTCAGATTCGAGAAATCAATTCCGGCGACAACCTCGCCGTGCACCATCATCAAGAGGCGATCTCCGGTCAGAAAATCCGGGAGGAGGGGATTTTCCTTCGCGCCGGTCACCAACTTATCCATGGTATAAACCACGGTCTCTAGCCGCTGCAGCCGCTGAATGCGATCGACCACATTGGGCCGGCTGACATCGATGCTGATGGTTCTGCCCGTCACCGCCGACAACAAATGGCTCAACAGCTCTCGCCCGGAATTTCGCGACAGCATCAACCATCCGAGCGAGCCGATAGCCGCTACTCCGAGGAGCAGCCCGAGGACGAGCGCGAACACAACCGCCGCGGACGATCGAGCAGACATACGAGTAGGTTTAGAAGACTGGACGCCTGCATCAGGATCGTTGGGCATGGAGCAAGATTACCATCCGTGGACTCTAGAACCGTAAACCAGATTCGAGGGTAGGGCTCTACTTACTTGCCCTAACTGAAAAGTGAGCGGTGGCTTTGGGTTTGTACCCTCCCCCCCCCCCCGATTTGCTGTAAACCATTGAAACATAAGTACTTAACTCCAGACTCTAGAAAACAATGGACTTAGCGTCGAAGTGGTCTGATCGGGCCCGACCAGGCGCATCGAGCGCGCGCTGCCTATCCGGTCTTCATTTTCGGGTATGGCGGAGGGGAGTGTCTATGATGGCGGTCACAGTTGTATGTGATAAAAAATCGATGGTCGATAGAGGGCGGAAGAAGAACGGCTGCTCCGGCAATCGAGGCCGAAAGCGGCGAAAGGGCGAAGCCTGAATCAGTTCGAGTTCAGCTAGTCCGACGGACCTGTAAAGCGTAGTAATGTTATCAGCCATCGGGCTATTTTTCCGGGGAACAGGGCTAGCTAGGTAGCCCGAAATACTGGGCTAAGGCTTTAGTTAGAACCGTTGACGCGACAGCCGTTCCGATTTTGAGCGCTCCGGATGACGCTTTGCTAATCATGTGGCCTAGCCACTTACTAGTCTGTTCACCAATACCCCGTTGCGGCGATTCATCGTTCTTAGTTGCGGTCTCAAGGTCGCTGAGGTCAGCCGAATCTATTCCCAGACTTGCCAGGTACGCCCGGAGGGAGTTGAAATCGCCCGGTACCACCGCAGTTACGTTTGATTGAGAGAATCCCTCGCCACCAGAAGCAACGTTGCCGACATTTCCGAATATTTGGGTGTGAAAGACTTGATTGACACGCTCTTGTGGGACCGGATGGACCCCGGGTGCAGCTTCCCCTGCATGAGGGGCTTCGGATTCGATTTCCAGAACGAAGTTTAGAGTCCGGTTTCGAACTGTATCGAGTATTCCAATAATTGCTCCGCGAGGTATGACCTGCCAGGCATTGACGCAGTTCATGTATTCATAGATGTCTTCCCCGATGTAGGCAACGAGATCGGCGGGCCAAGGAACGCGAAAAGATCCGGAATTTCCCTTGGATATAATATCGGCGAGCGCACTGATGGGCTCTCTCGAATGATGTGTGAACATCATTTCTCTAAATTTTTCAGGTAGGCAAGAGAGCGGAATTGGCGCATTGCGGGCGCCGCCGCCTCCCGGGCCAAAAGAATTTCCTTGGGACTCAACGCGAAAGCTCCGATAGGTGGGCAAGCTCTCCTTCTCGCCGTACCCATTTAGCTCAGAGTCCACCCATCTCTTTAACTCTGCGTTTCCTAATCTTGCGGCCAGCACCTTGCATTTACGCAAGAGATCGGGTAGATGGACTTTCGAATCCAGCGCCGCGTTCTGAATGTCTCTTAGGAGCGACATTAGTAAGCCATTCTACAACTGGCCGGGTCAGCAAGCGGAAAATGTCGGCATCGACCTACTCTCCTACACACTTTCACGTGCAGTACCATCGGCCCAGAGCGGGGCTTAACTTGAGGCGTTTTGCGGGCGTGAGCGAAGCGGGAGCCCTCAGCCGAAAGCCTGAGCGTTCCGTGCGAGCGATCCCAGACCGGGAACTGTCGAATGAGCTTCCATTTTCCCGGGGAGTGATATGATCGCGTGCTCGACGGATGAGCCTCCGACATAAGGATGCGATTATCAGAGAGGTGTTTGCCGTGATATTAGAGATCATCGGCTTTGTCGCACTGTATATCGTGCTGTATGCCGTGCTTGCACGATTCAACAAGGGCGTATGGGTGCTTCCGATCTATGTTCTGACCGTAACGATCTGGTATCACCCGGTCATCGACCATTTTACGATCCTGATATTGATCTTTGTGTTTGTGACGGCGGCATTAGCGGAAGGGAGCAAACGGCTAAGCACCGCGGCCATAACGGACGCCTTGTCGAAAAAGGAAGCCGAATCGAAATTCGAGGACATTTCCGATAGTCTCACTGAAGTTCGAGAAAAGCTCCGCTGTCTTGATTTCGTGCCCTATTCTGTATCCATTCGGGTCGATTGTAGCGCGTCGAAGCTTTGGGCTCTGTCGCAGAGCGTGGGCTTTTGCAATGGAAAGGAGTGGATCAACGGAGTGAAGCTTGGCGAAGCAAAGCTGGGCTACGAACTCCGTCGGGGGATTGGTTTTCAGGTGCTCTCTAGCGATCAGTACGGAGACCCCCACTTAGTGTATCGGACAGACGGCAAAGCACAGTATTTTCAGTCGGGATTAGACGAGCTCAGCAGGACGATCGAAGAATTTACTTTCGAAGATGTCAGAGATAATGCCCTCCCCGAGGAATTTAGAGTTGCGTTTGAGTCCATATCGGGGCCTAAGCACCCCGTTCTCTGTTTCGGGAGGCTTCTACCGGAAGCCAGGGATACGTACCAAATAGCAATCGAGGTTGACGAGGATTGGTGGAAAAACATCTCGGACAAGCCCGAGGCGGAATTCCAAATAGTTCGTAAAGGGGACGAGCACGGACCCTATGCTTCTATTTACCTCGTTCTTGCGCGTATTCCCAGAGGAGCGATTCATGGAGACGCGCCAGACTTGTGGACGCGAGAGCCTCTCGAAGAACATAAGGCTCAACTTGAGGCACTCGGTTGGACGTTTCTTGATCGCGGCCATCTGCAACACAAGTTTGTTTCGATCAGCCGACGTGAACTTGATGGCAAGTCATCCGTACGCGGGTGGTGGGATAGCGCGTAGACCTCTGAGCATGGCAGCCGGACTGTTTGTGCTCTCACAGACGGAAAAGGCCAATCTGATTTCTCAGACTGGCCTTCATTTATGCCGGCAACTACCGACTCTCCCACACACTCTCCCGTGCAGTACCATCGGCCCAGCGGGGCTTAACTTCCGTGTTCGGGATGGGAAGCCGGTGAGTCCTGGCGTGCACCAGTATCGGCGCTGAGAAACCTCGGGGCCGCACTCCGTGAAGCGGTGCCCTCAGACGTCGTGGCGCGATTCGCTCGCGGCTGCAGAGCCTTAACTACCAGCCCCAGCCGACATTCTCTCGTTATCACGGGAACTTGGTACCTTCGTAATCCTCCCCTCGCGAATTTGCTAGGGTAGAGCATGGACCCAGCAAATACTTCTAGGATGAGGAACCTTTCCATTTTCGCCACGCTGTTGTTCTGTGCCTTGGCCGCGAACTCATATGCGCAAAATCCCGTTATATGGACTGCCGCCAACAGCGAGACGATCCCGTTGGAGCCCGCCAGCCTGCACGCCGGGCGCGTCTACAGTCCCGCTGTCGGGGGCGGCGACATGCATGTGCAAATCGACTCCAGATACCCGGTCACCGTGGCCATGGCTTGGGCCGACGAATGGAACGCCGCCATGCGCCCCGGAGCCCCTGCGAATTTCAGCTTCCTCTGCGTGAAGGAGCATGTCACCAGCACGATTTACGAGTGTCATCTTCCCTCCGAACGGCCCATGATCATCACTTTCCGCGATGAGCGCAGGCCCGAGAAGCCCGTCCTCACCGCCATTGGCGCCATCCTCGGGCCGGGAGCGCGGCAATTCTTTTCCCCCAACGATCTCCACATCCAGTACTACCGTTGCCTTCAGCCTGAGTTCCACTGGCGCCGCATCCTCAACGAAAAATATCAGATCACGCCGGCACCCAAGGTCTACAGTCTGATGACTCCAGACCACGACGGACAGGAACTCAGCGTGAAGATCAAGTCGCCCATCCCGCTGACGGTCGCTCTGCTGCCATCGCATCTTGCTGATCAGGTCTACGACAAGACCGTAACCCTCACCGACGCCCTCGACCAAACCGGCTGCAAGGAACGTGGCGTCCAATCCATGAGCTTCAACTGCACTTTTAACGTCGCCAACGGCACGCAGACGCTGCTGATCCTCCCCGACATCGATTTTTCCGGCCATAAGAAAGCCACTGTCGAGGCCAACACGGTACAGTGCGTCGAGCATTGTGAGTTATTGAGCCCGCCTCCGAATCCGTAGAGTGGAAAATCGTGTGAGGGTTACGCCACCCTCGTCCTCCCCTGTTGGAAGGTTCGGGAAATCAGAACTGGAAGCTGTTCATAGAGCTCTCTCGCTTAAAATTGGTGAACAGCGAAAGCCTCATTTTTTCTGATGAAATGCTGCCCGTCATCCGTAACCAAAAGGAAAAGGCCAGTCAGATTTTCGCAGACTGACCTTTATTTATACCGGCAACGACCTACTCTCCCACACACTTTCGCGTGCGGTACTACGGGCGGGCACTACATTAGTGAGTCTCGACCAGGACTGCCGGCTTCGGCGTGGCCGGATGCGCCTCATCAACCGACACGAGCGTAGCATTTACAACCTTGTTTGAGTTCAGGGGCTTCAGTTTCGAAGACTTCAGCTCATAGCCTCCCTGTTCGGGAGACATAAGGACCAAGCGGCCGTGTCCTTTCATCGCACCGGCTACGAGCTCCACTCGAAGAAAGTATTCCTGCCCTGCTTTCATATCCAATTCCGTTCCAGACTGCTTGTCGTTGGAACGGAAGCTATGTTTCCCGGGATCGAGCTTTACCGTGAAGTAGCGGCCGTTCTCCATGCGGGCCAGTTCGGTTTCATCACAGTAGACGGAAGGCGCCAGAGCGCTACCCACAAACTGCTTATAGCGATAAACGTAGACTGTGGCTTTGGACGCCTTGGCGTCGGTTGCTTTTTGTGAATCCACGGTGGGTTCCTGGGCGATCGCGGCCAGGCCTGTGAAACAGATGATCAACAACCCTAGAATTCTAAGCGTGCGCATGTGGTCTCCATGACTTTTTATCGGTAGAATCGGGCGTTGGGACGCCCCATCCCGTCTTGAGATTTTCAAGACTGCTTAAAGATAGGGAGTGCTGCGATTCCTCTCAAGTTACCGGAGTACCATCGCTTCCAGCGACCGCCCGCGGGAGAATGGTTTGGGCCTGGACGGCATAGACAAGATCAAGATCAACACCAAAGTCAACAGCAGCGGACAGGAGTGTCCGCTCCACACAAGCAAAAGGAAAAGGCCATCGAGATTTCTCTCAATGGCCTTTATTTATGCCGGCAACTACCTACTCTCCCACACACTTTCGCGTGCAGTACCATCGGCCCAGCGGGGCTTAACTTCCGTGTTCGGGATGGGAACGGGTGGAACCCCCGCGGTAAGATCACC
>Ga0307477_10000072_pt1 | contig 147339 bp, 134 predicted proteins | sample atmos_gasesECM2C_FD_203316 | JGI IMG/M metagenome (GOLD analysis project Ga0307477, IMG submission 203316) | Hardwood forest soil microbial communities from Morgan-Monroe State Forest, Indiana, United States - atmos_gasesECM2C_515 | ecosystem: Environmental > Terrestrial > Soil > Temperate...
GAAGTCCACAACGTCTACAACACCACCATCATCAATCGCAACGAAACCCGCGTCAGCTACAACGGCGGCGATGGCGGTATCCGCGAGCGGCCCTCTCGGGAAGAAGAATCCTTTTCTCGCGAACGCCACATTGCCCCGGTTTCGGTGCAACACCAGCACATTCAGGAAGCGCGCGGCAATCGTGAATTGCGCGCTTCAGTCAATCAGGGCAGGCCTCCAATCGCCGCAACGCAACGCCCCGGATCATTTCGCGGCTCTGCTGTTGTTCCAGCAAGGGAAGCCGGCGGACGCTACGAGCCGCCAGCCAATCGGCGCGGTAATAACAATGCTGCTCGTCCCGATAACAATCCCAATCGTCCGCCAAACCCGGGAGGCAATGCCAATCGTCCACCTTTCGCTCACGCCAAGGAAATTACACCTCACGATCGGCCGGCTCCGCCGAACACGGGCAATCCCAAGCTCGACCAGAAATACAGGCAACAGCAGGACAGGCTCTACTCCAAACAGGCGCAAGAGCATCAGAAGCTCCAGCAAAAACAAGAGCAAGACCACCAACGCGTAGCGCAGCAAAATGCCAGTGAAGCAAGAAGGCAGCAGGTCGAACAGCGCCACCAGCAACAGACCCAGCAAATGGAGCAACGCCACACACAACAACAACAGAGGATGCAGGAGAGGCAGCAGCCGCCGCGCCAGAATCCGCCGCCTAAGTCGCCGAAGGAAAAGCCTTAACAGCCCGATTGCGGCAGGCAGGATGCGCACTCTAAAAAAGAGCCGGCTGGAAGCCGGCGCTACGAAAAGGGCACGACATTCCGGAATCTTCGATGTCGTGCCCCTACACGGACGGGAGCAGAGGGCGGAGCTTGCCTGCGGCGAGATCTTTCAAGGCGCGGAGGCGTCCGTCGAGTTCCGCGGGCGTCAGACGCCCCAGGCGGTAGAGAGTGCGCAGAAAATCCGGGGCCGGACGGTCGCCCTTGCGCGTGTTGCATTCCATACAAGAGGAAACCAGGTTGCGGTAGGAATTGCGGCCGAAGCGCGCGCGTGGGACGACATGGTCGAGGCACTGCACGTTAGCGGGAGTGCGGCGAAGGCAGTAGAAGCAGGCGCCGCGTTCGCAATCGTGAATGGTTTTGCGGAGCGCCCAGGTTTTCAGGAAATCCGTGGCTTCGAGGGCAGAGGCAGGAGGCTCTCCCGCGTCCCGGGAAGCGCCATTTTTGCCGGGGCGGACGGCGCGGATCTGCTCGGGCAGGCGCATCTCGACGAGATGGCCTGTTTTGCTGCGCTCGAGCAAGCGTAAAGCGCCCAGCTCATCGAGCCGGCGCACCGCCTGGCGCACCGGTCCGTTGGATAGACCCAGATCGCGGGCTACGGACATAACCGCAAAGTGCAGGCGGAGCTTGCCTACGACGAGGGAATGGCGCAGCAGATAGGAGTAGACGGCGCGGTCCCAGACGGTCAGGCCGAGACGCGGGGCGAGAACATCTTCAAACTGCATCCAGAGGAGTTTGGGGTTCAGTTTTTTGTTTAGCACGGTTTAGGTCCTGAGAGTAAAGAAGTTCACAGCAGGCGGCTAACAGGAAAAGAAAAGACAAAGACTCAACACAGAGAGCACAGAGACAAGAGCACAGAGAAAAGAGCACGGAGAACGCAGAGGCCGGAGCGCAGAGGACACAAAGAAATGAAAAAGGCCCTTGAACCCATTCCGCCCTGGGGTAGATTCCTTGTTGAAGCGCCGGAGGCGCGTCACTTTTTAGCCCAGCCGGTTAGGGCTGGGTTAAAAGGCGGGAGAATGGCGAGTACCGGAGGCGCGGCACGTTGGTCTCGAACTTGGCGGAAAAACAAAACGCCCCGACCGAAGCCGGGGCGTATTTTTCTACAGCACAAATTCTACCAGGATCGTACTGCACTTGTCAAGGAAAACGTTAGTAATGGCGCAGAATAGCGTAAGTGCCTAGGAGGCAAGGTGGCGAGTGGCGAGAAAACCTAAAGCAGATTCCTCACCGCCATTCCCGCGACAATCTTTTGCGCCCGCTTGCCGGGGGCAAACGCGGGACTGGGTTCGGAATGACAACCAAGGGAGGCATGTCTTCCTCGCCACTTCCTCAATCTCCTTTAAGCATCATTGTTTGGTTTTCTGCAGGCACTCGGCGCAATAGCCGCCGACTTCGGTTCGAGAGACTGTGACTTTCATCCCAAAGTCATGGGCGATCTGCTCTTTGAGCTGCTCGTAGAGCCGGCTTTCGAACTCGCGCACTTTGCCGCAGCGCAGGCACGCCACATGGATGTGGTCACGGGGTCCATGACTCTCGTAGTAGTGCCGGTCCCCGCGCAGATGGAGCAGGTCAAGTTCGTCAATCAGACCGTGCTTCTTGAGAAGATCAATCGTGCGGTAAACAGTGACGAGGTGCACGCCGGAATCAATTTTCTGCGCCCGTTCGAGGATTTGGTCGACGTCCAGGTGCTGCTTGGCCTCATCCATCACCTGCAGAATGACGCGCCGTTGCCGCGTCAGCCGAATGCCCAGCCGCCTAACGGCTTGTTGCAATCTACCGGTGGTTTCCGCTGTGTTGAGCCGCTCACCGGTGGAAACCCGGTGCGCTGGCGAGGCAGCCATGCTTCGCTCTCCGGACGCGCGGAAGGCCTTCCCGGCTAGGAATGAGGAGGCAGCAACCGCACGACATCATTGTACATAGCGTAGGCAATCAGGACCAAGAGAAACACGAGTCCGACTTGAATGAAGCGCTCCTTAAACGTCAGACTCAGGTCGCGGCGGATACCGCCTTCGATGGCCAGGAGCAGTATATTCCCGCCGTCGAGGATCGGTATGGGCAGCAGGTTCAGGATTCCCAGGTTTACGCTGATCAAAACCATCACGGAGATCACCGCCGCTGGGCCTTTGCGCACCGCATCGCCCGCAAGGCGGGTAATTCCGACGGCGCCCTGAAGCTGCTTGACGGAAACGCGTCCGCTGAAGAGTTTTCCTACCACCCCCAAGGTGTCCGCAACCATTTCGAGAGTCTTCCCTGTGGCAGCGGAAGCGCTCGCCGCGACGCCAATCCTGTGATAGGTGATATCGGGATCGGGTCCAACACCGATTTGGTAGTTGCTCGTGATCGCGTCCGTGACGCCCTGCTTCGGCGTCACCGTCAGGTGCAGGACTTGCCCGTTGCGCCGCACATCGAGCTGCAGCGGTTTGCCGCCCGAACCCCGGACGTAATCCACGAATTGGTCCCAGTATTCGACCCTTTGGCCGTTCACCGCCTCGATGATGTCTTTTTCATGGATGCCGGCGCGGTCCGCGGGCGCTCCAGGGAAGGTATCTCCGATCACAGCAGGTATCGGCAGGTAGCCAAGAATCCGGTCGATCGGCTCACCCTGCTTCACGGTGATTTCCGCGTGTCGCCGGACACCCTTATTTTCGACCTCCAGCTTGAGGGTTCCCCCGGCTGTGTTCCCCCGAATTTGCTCTTCGGCCTGCTCCCAGGTTGGATTCTTTACCTCATTAAGGGAGATAACCGTGTCACCCGTCTGCAAAGGAGCGGGAGTAGTCTGCGAGTTTGCGGGCAGGCCAACGATCTGCACGGGTTTGCTCAAGAATGCGGCGGAAGGCATGCCCGCCGCCATGTAATAGCAAGTCAACAGAAACACGGGGAAAACCAAATTCACTGCAGGCCCCGCAAAAGATATCAGTGCCCGCTGCCAACGCGGCTTGCTCATCAGTTCGTCCGGAGCGCCGGTGGGAGCGACTTTACCCGAATCCACCTCGGAGAGGTCCTGGCCCGCCATTCGCACGTAACCACCGAGTGGCAGCGCGCTCACGCGATAGTCCGTTGCGCCGTGCTTCCAGCCAAACAGCCGCGGCCCGAAACCAATCGAAAATACGTCTACGCGCACGCCGAAGAGTCGCGCCATGATGAAATGTCCCCACTCGTGCACCAGTATCATCACACCGAGCACCAGGACCATGCCGATTATCCAGTCCATGAACTTGCGCTTCCCTTCTTCGTTCGACCGCTTCAGGTCGTACTTGACTCAAGCTAAGATGCCGCTGCTACTGTCACTCCCAGCCGGTCCACTTCTTCCCTCGCCATTCGACGCGCTTCGGCATCTGCCGTGAGCACATCGCCTATCTTTTCCAAGCGCATCCGGGGCGTCCTTTCTAGCACACGTTCGATCACTTCCGGTATGCCCAGGAACGCCAGCCGCCCTCCCAGAAATGCCTCTACGGCGACTTCATCCGCGGCATTCAGCGCGCACGGCAGCGCGCCACCCTTTTTAAGAGCTTCTTTGGCCAGGCGCAAGCAGGGGAATCGCCGTGCAGAAACCTTTTCAAAATCCAGCCGCTTCAATTTCGCCCAATCCAGCGCCACCTGGTTGGATGCCACGCGCTCTGGATAGGTTAACGCATACTGGATGGGCATGCGCATATCTGTCGGTCCAAGTTGTGCCAGAACTGAACCGTCAACAAACTCCACCATCGAGTGAATCGTCGATTGCGGATGGATGACTACGTCGATCTGGTCGGGACGCATCCCGAAGAGGTATCGCGCCTCAATCACTTCGAAGCCTTTGTTCATCATCGTCGCGGAATCAATGGTGATGCGATTGCCCATGCGCCAGTTGGGATGAGCCAGCGCTTGCTCCGGGGTGACGCTTTCGAGGGCCTTCAATTGCGTCTTGCGGAAAGGTCCGCCCGATGCCGTCAAAACCAGCCGCCGCACTTCTCCGTGCGTTCCGCCTCGGAAACACTGATGTACCGCGTTGTGTTCACTGTCTACTGGCAGAATCTCCTGGCCCGCTTGCTTCGCCGCGGCCATAACCAGTTCGCCTGCTGCGACCAGAACTTCCTTATTCGAAAGTGCGACCGTCTTTCCGCGCTTGATCGCCTCGTAGGTTGCCTCGAGTCCTACGACCCCAACGGCAGCAGAGACGACCATATCCGCGGTCGAAACCGTGCCGACCGCCAACATCCCTTCTCGGCCACGATGAATTTCCGGCAGCGGCGTAATTCCCTTTGACCGCAGCCGCTCAGCCAGTTCGTCTGCCTTCTTTTCATCGCCGACGGAGACCAACTGCGGCCTGTGCCGCTCGATCTGTCCGACCAGTTCGTCCAGGTTCGCGCCTGCCGCCAGCGCCACCACGCCAAAGCGTCCCGGCAGAGAATCCACAACCGACAGACACTGCCGTCCGATCGAGCCGGTAGAACCCAAAATGGAAAGTCTTTTCACCAAGTTGCCTGCATTCAACTCCGCGCGCCGAAGATCCTCTGGGACCTACATTCTGGGCGAGTACACCAATGTCCAATAATACCAGACAACGGGAATCGCCAGAATCAGCGCATCGATACGATCGAGCACTCCTCCATGCCCCGGCAGCAGCCCCCCGGAATCCTTCACTCCCGCGCTGCGCTTGTACGCCGACTCCAGAAGGTCGCCTGCCTGCCCCGCCACATTCCCCGCGGCGGCCATGGCGAGCAGATGTGGCAGCGGGGCGCTCAACCAGCGCCCAAAGACTACGGCAACCAGGAGCGAGCCAAGGAAGCTCACCAGCGTTCCTTCCCACGTTTTCTTGGGGCTCAAGAGGGGCGCCAGCGGATGTTTGCCAACCGCGCGGCCGACAAAATAAGCAAACGTATCGCCGACCCACGTGATCACCAGTGCGAAGAGCAGAAGTAAAGGGCCTTCCGTTCCCAATCCGTGTAGGCGGATCGCAAACGTCAAGGGAAACGCGATGAGCAAAAGCCCGCTTGCGCTGATTCCCGCAGCTGGCAACGCCTCCACGAAAGGCCTTCTTGTCCACAACGTGAGTGCAGCAATTCCCAGGACGAACAAAAAGAAGGCCACCTCAAGCGAAGGCATCCCCCCGGCAAACCACTCCGTCTTTTGATACGCGATTAAGCCTCCCGGCAACGAATAAGCCGGCAAGTACACCGCACGCCATTGGACATAGACGAGGATCAGAGCACAAGTCGCTGTCCAGAACCGATAGGCGCGATGGCCGATCGCTTCACCCAGAGCGAAGTATTCAAAGAGAGCGAGAAGCATCACCAGCGCGGTGGCAAGCGAGACCATCGTCGTCGAGCCTCGCAGCACCAGGCCAACGACAAACGGAATCAGCAAAGCTGCTGTCGCTACGCGCTTCCAGGTCATCGAGCGCGAAGCCCCCGAAGAATCGATATGCTCTTCATTTTGACGGACTCATCCCTGCTCCATCTCATCATAATGAAGGAAAGAAATCACGCAGGAGGGTCGAAAAAAAAATCAGGGGCTATCGAAACGACAAACGACTACTCGCCGGCCACGCGCGCAGGCTGTTCCGGTACCGCCTCGCCTTCGCGAATTCCTCCGTAACGCCGCTCGCGCCTCTGAAATTCGACGAGAGCTTCGAGCAGGCGGGCGCGGTTGAAGTCCGGCCACAATGTCTCCGTCACAAAGATTTCCGCGTACGCGATTTGCCACAAAAGGAAATTGCTCACGCGCATCTCGCCGCTGGAACGAATGAGCAGATCGGGGTCAGGCAGCCCGGCTGTATACAAGTGCCGCGAAAGCTGGTCTTCCGTGACGCGCCCGGGCGTTCCATGGCCATTCCGCTCGGCCAAGAGGGCATTCATCGCGTCCACAAGTTCCGCGCGCCCCCCGTAATTCAGCGCCAGGCAGAGCACCATGCCCGTATTGCCCGCGGTCCGCTCCACCGCTTCGCGCGTGTCCTGCCGCACCCCTCCGGGAAGCTCCTCGATTCGGCCGAGGAAGCGCATCCGGATGTTATTCCTCTGGATGAGCGGCATCTCCTTGCGCAGATACTCCCGCAGCAGCGCCATGAGAAAATCGATTTCTGTCTTTGGCCGCCGCCAATTCTCCACCGAGAACGCGTACAGAGTGAGGGCTTCGACGTTCAACCGCGCGCAGGTCTCGATCGTGGTTCGCGCCGATTGCACTCCTTTGCGGTGCCCTGCCACTCGCGGCAGGCGCCGTCGCTGCGCCCAGCGGCCGTTTCCGTCCATAATCACGGCAACGTGCCTGGGCAGCCGCTCGAGATCGAGTTTTTCGAGAAGTTGCACTTCTTCGGAAGTTACTGGACCTAAGGCGCCAAGTGCGGTGATTTGCAGCTTCGTGTGTCGTTGGTTATGTGCCACAGCGTTCCTAAGCGCTTCTCCTTTATGCCGCAAAGTTAACATACCCTCCGCAGCGGCGCAATGCTCTGGTGCCGTGTCGTGCATCAGTGTGTGACCGCGGGTGCGGCGCTCTGGAAAAGTGCCGTGTAGGCGAGGACCAGCGTCAGGACGATCATGGCGATGGCCGTCACCCAGGCGATGATGTTGAAGGTCAGTGTGTTAACGTAGTCGCCCATCAGGTCGCGCCGGTTCACCAACAGCAAGATGAATATCACCACGACCGGCAGCCAAATCCCGTTGCCCACCTGGGAGAAAATCAAAATCTTCCATAACGGCGCGTGGGGAAGCAAAACGATGCCCGCTCCGACCGCGATCAGCACGGTGTACAGCCAATAGAAAATAGGCGCTTCTTTGAACTTGTGGTCGATTCCCGCCTCAAAACCTAGTCCCTCGCAGATCACGTGAGCGGTCGAAAGTGGCAGAATCGACGCTGCGAACAGCGAAGCGTTGAGAAGACCAAACGCAAATAGAATTCCCGCGCCCCTGCCTGCCAGGGGAATGAGGGCCTGCGCAGCCTGCCCCGCGTCGTTTATGTCGCGGTGGCCCGAAGCGTACAGCGTCGCTGCCGTGCAAACGATGATAAAAAACACGATGACCATGCAACTCACACTGCCGAACAACACGTCCGCGCGGGCCTGGGGATATTGGCGCGGGTTAACCTTCTTCTCCACAAATGCCGCTTGCAGATAAAAAAACTGCCAGGGAGCAATCGTGGTTCCGACGAGCCCCGTCAGCATGACCAGATAGCCGGACTGAAAACGGAGATTCGGGATAACCGTATGTTTGGCGGCCTCCATCCAATCCGGTTTTGCCAGGATCGCCGAAAAGAAGTACGCCAAATAAAACCCGCACGCGATGAGGAAGATGACTTCCACTTGGCGATACGTTCCCCGAAGCACCAGGATCCAGACAATGATCGCGGCGGTGGGGACCGCAATATATTTGTTGACTCCGAAGATCTGCATGGCGGCGGCCACGCCGGCGAACTCCGCCACCACGTTCGCAAGGTCAACGAAAAAGCCGGTAATCATCACAAAAAACGTCGACCGGAATCCGAACTCCTCGCGGATGAGATCGGAAAGACCCTTGCCCGTCACCACTCCCATGCGCGCGCACATCTCTTCCGTGACGTACAGTGCGATGGTCATCGGAATGAGCGACCACAGCAAGGCGTACCCATACTGAGCGCCCGCTTGTGTATAGACGGAGATGCCGCCCGCGTCGTTGTCCACGTTGGACGTGATGATTCCTGGCCCTATAACCGCAAGAAGCAGGGTGAGGCGACGGCGTAGTCCGCGGATGCGCTTCTGCAAATCCGTTCCGCGCGTCCGCAGACCCGCGACACCCGACGTTATGGTTCCCCAATTCATTTCCGCGTCTCTGTCCCTTCTCTATTTCTTCATCAGTCGTGACACCACGTCATCCACCGTGATCGTCCCGATCGGGTGTTTATCTCTGTCCACCACGGTAAGCATTCGCAGGTTGTACTTGTCGAACAGTTCGAACGCCTCCTTTTCATCCGCATCGACCGGGACGCTCAACAGCGGCTCGGTCTTCAGCTCCGCCAACTGTTGTTCCGGCGCGGCCAGCAATAGCCGCGCCACCGCCACCGTGCCGGAGAATTGTGCGGCGCTGTCCAACAGCACGATGGTGTCAAGTTGGTCGAGATTTACATCCTGCGTCTGTATCCATTGGAGAACTTCTTCACGAGTGGAGACTTCTCCGACAAAAACAAACTCCGGATTCATCATGCCTCCCGCGGTGGCCGGATCAAATGTGAGCAGTTCGCGCACCTCATCCGCTTCCTGCCCCGGCATCTCTTCCAGCAATTCCTCCGAAGTCTCCTTGGTCAGTTCGGCAAGCACGTCCGCCGCGGCATCCGGCGCCATCTCCTCAAGGATGTCGGCCGCCTTTTCCGGATCCAGCTTTTCGACGATTTGTGTCGTCAACCGCGCATCGAGCTCGGCAAGCACCGCGGCAGCGGTCTCTTCATCCAGCGAAGCGATGATTCCCTGCCGTTCTGCAGCGGACAGGGCTTCCATAATCTCGGCTAGATCCGCCGGGTGCAGGTCTTCCAGCTTCTCGTGAGTAATGCGCAACTTCACGCGGCGCAAAGGATCTGGCTCGATCAGGTTGACGAACTCCCACAGAATCGCGCGCTGCGGCAGCTTGCTCTGTAATTTGCGAATCACGCCGGGGGATACCACTCCTTGCAGCAGTCTTCGTACTGCGCCTGGCAATCCAACATCGACCTGCGTGAGGCGCAGCTCCACGGTACCGTTCGTGCGAAACTCCACAAGGTCAACGTCATTCACTCGCACAACCTTGCGCCCACTGGTATCGATAATTTGCTGGTCCAGCAAGTCCTTTTGCACCGCCAGCCACGCCTCGTTGGGTTGATACAGTGCGAGGGCGCGCTCGCCCACGCTCAGCCGCATCGTTCCCGGCGCCACCGAGGCCACCTGATCATGACGGGCCACCAGCGGCTGAAATTTTCCGCGGGAGAGTAGAAAATAGGCCACCCGGTTCGCCTGCTCCGCGGGCTCGATGAAAAATTCCCGCACGCGCCCTACGAAATTACCCTGTGCGTCATAGGCTTCCGCACCCATCAACTCCGTCGCATAAAGTTGCATACGCTAACCCTTCCCGCGTCCTGACAGATTGCAGCAAAGACGCGCTCCCACTCGACTACCCGCGACCAACAAAAAACCCGCGAACCGGAAAGCCGCGGCCGCGGGCAAGTGCCTCATACAAATGGACTTACCTCTAGCCCGGCGTGAACCCTCCCCACCCAACTCCTTGCGCAGGACCCGGAACTAATCTCTCGATGCTCCCCGCCCCGCTACGACTAGGGCCAGGCTCGAGTTCGCTGGATGCGCTCATTGCTTGAGAATTCACTCCGAAAATGTTGACCGCTTCGCGGTCAACAATGCAGTGATAAGCCGGGCGCGTTACATTTGTCAAGAAAAGAATGCACTTCGAGGTAATTTTTTTGAGGGGAAGACCCGTTTTGGCCATCACTTCGCCTTGGTAAAGACCATGTCGCGCGGTTCCTCGTTCCTGCGGCGGCATTCTTCAGCGTATAAGGCCAGATAATTCTTCAAAACATAGTCGTGCGGAGAGAAACCCAATTCTTTTGCGGCCTGGTCGATCGCCTCCGCAGGCCCTTCCAACTCCACAAACGTCCCAATCGGCGTCTCGTCCAGTTCGATCAATAGCCCCTGAGCCCACCGCGCAGTGGGGGGAAGCTGAAATGTCGTGCGGTATTTTTCGTAGCGAAACCATCCGCGCATCCCCAATCCTTCGAAAATCTTCGTTAAATTCGCGGCGTCGGTCACTTCGACTTCAATCTCTTCACGAACTTTGTGACGTCCCGCGGCCACTACGCGTCCTTCCATACTTGGTGCTGCTTCCAAGGGCATCGTCGGCCGCTTGAACGTCAGCATGACGCGCCGCAATCCGCTGCCCCTGCCCTTCTTCGCGCGACCCTCCGGCGTTTCCGTTCGAATCCTAAGCAACTGCCCGTGCTTGGCCAGTCCGCCGTGTGGCGTATCGAAAATCACATTCATTTCGTGGACGCGCCCCGATCCCGCTGTGACCGGACGTGCCTTCAGCCGTTTGAGCTTTTTCCGGAGAAGTCCGGCATTCTGAACGCGAAGCTTGATTTCCGTTTCGCGAGCCATTGGTCCGCCTAGTCCCTATTTCTCACTGGAACATTCTACGGCGCACAATTAGAGTATAGCGGACACAACGCGCTTCCTCGGCCTGACGACACCTTTTCGCGGCCGCTACGACTACTTGCGCGAGATTGCTTTGGATTACGCTTCTTTGCTTACGCAGTTGGGAATATGCGCATGAAACGCGCCACTGTGCATCCATGAGTGACCCCTCCACACCCCTGATGCAGCAGTATCACGCGATCAAAACGCGCTACCCTCATGCTCTGCTTCTTTTCCGGCTTGGCGACTTCTACGAACTCTTTTATGAAGACGCCATGATTGCCGCGCGCGAATTGCAGATCACGCTCACCTCGCGTAATCGTGAAAAGGGCCAGCCCATTCCCATGTGCGGCGTCCCTTATCATGCCGCCGACGGCTACATCGCCCGGCTCATCCGCGGCGGCTTCAAGGTCGCCATCTGCGACCAGATGGAGCAGCCCGGTCCCGGCAAGAAGCTTGTTCGTCGCGAAGTCGTTCGCGTGATAACGCCCGGCACTGCCACCGACATCTCCGTTCTCGACGCCCGTGAAAATAATTTTCTCGCCGCTGTCGCGAAACACGCTTCCGGCTCGCCCATCGGCCTCGCCTTTGTGGACCTCTCCACCGGCGAGTTCCAGGCTACTGAATTTTCCGGCCCAAAGGCCGAGGAATCACTCCGCGATGAACTCCAGCTGCTTCATCCTCGCGAGACCCTCCTGCCGCGCCCCCAGCAGCTTTTCGAAACCGCAAGAACGTCGCTGCTCGAAGGCGCCGGTGGCGTCGAATCCCGCCTTGAAGACTGGGTTTTCCAGCACGACTACGCCGAGCGTATTTTGCGGGAACAATTTGGTGTCGCCGAGCTCACCGGTTTCGGCTTGGATGACCACGTGCAGGCGCTCGCCGCTTCGGGCGCTATCGTCCACTATCTTCGCGAAAATTCCGCGCGTGGCGTTGACCGCTCCGCGGTCACAAATCATGACGAAGCGCCCAGCGTGGAAGCGCTTCGCCACCTGGACCGCGTTCGCTACTACGAGCAGCACGAAACACTCGTTCTCGACCCGGTCACGGTCCGCAATCTCGAACTGGTCACCCCGATTTTCTTTGAGGAAGCCAGCCGCAGCGGCCCAACAACGCTAATCGCCGCCCTCGATGAAACCGTCACCGGCATGGGCGCGCGTCTCCTGCGCGCATGGATGCTCCGCCCCTTGATCGACCGCGAAGCCATCGAAGCCCGCCTCGGTGGTGTCGCGCATCTCCTCCAGCAAACTGTCGTTCGCGGCGAAATTCGCAAAGAATTGCGCGGCATCCTCGATCTCGAGCGCCTGACTAGCCGCATCACACTGGGCCTTGCCACTCCCCGCGAGCTTGTCGCTCTTCGCAGATCGCTCGCGCAGCTTCCGGTGCTGAAAAACTTTCTTACCCCGCCGCCCGCGGGCGGTAGCGAACTCCTGCGGCATCTTCACTCAGAAATCGATGAGCTCACCGACGTCCGCGAGAGACTCGAACGCGCCATCGCCGACGAACCTCCCGCCCTCGCCAGCGAACCAGGCATGATCCGGACCGGTTATCACGGCGAACTCGATGAGCTGCGCGATCTCAGCCACCATAGCAAGCAGATTATCGCCGCGATGGAAGAGCGCGAGCGCAAACGCACGAACATCGGCTCGCTTAAGATTCGCTTTAATCAGGTCTTCGGCTACTACATTGAGATTTCGAAACCTAACCTGCATCTCGCGCCGGCCGACTACGAGCGCAAACAAACCCTCGTCAACGCAGAGCGATTCACTTCTTCCGAACTGAAGGAATACGAGCGAAAAATCCTCGCCGCGGACGAGCGCATTCTCGAAATCGAGCGGCAGCTTTTTCTCGACGTACGCTCTGGCGTCGCAGCCAAAGCCGCGCGCCTTCGCCGTACCGCCTCGGCCGTCGCCCAGCTCGACGTCCTCGCCGCATTCGCAAAGCTGGCTGCCGACCGCGGCTATATGCGCCCGCAATTCAACTCCACCGGTGAGCTTCTCATCGTCGCCGGCCGCCATCCCGTCGTCGAAGAACTCCTCCGCCAGCGCGGCGAACGCTTTGTCCCCAACGATCTCTGCTTCGAGCCCGGCCGCCAGCAGCTCCTGCTGATCACCGGCCCGAACATGGGCGGCAAGTCCACTTATTTGCGCCAAGCTGCCCTCATCGTCCTGATGGCGCAAATGGGTTCGTTCGTGCCCGCGCGCCAGGCCCAGCTTCCCCTCACCGACCGCATTTTCACGCGCATAGGTGCGAGCGACAATCTCGCCCGTGGCCGCTCAACTTTTCTCGTCGAAATGAGCGAAGTTGCCGTCATTCTTACGCAGGCCACCCCCGCAAGTCTCGTCCTCCTCGATGAAGTGGGCCGCGGCACCGCCACCTTTGACGGCCTCTCCATCGCCTGGGCGGTTGTCGAGCATCTTCAAAAACACATCCGCGCGCGCACGCTCTTCGCCACCCATTATCACGAACTCACGGAACTCGCAGAGCTTCTCCCCACGGTGAAAAACGTCCACGTCTCAGTCAAGGAGACACCCAGCGAAATCATTTTTCTCCGCCGCGTGGAACCCGGAAGCGCCGACAAGAGTTACGGCATCGAAGTCGCACGCCTCGCCGGGCTGCCCCGCAGCGTCATCGAACGCGCCCGCGAAGTCTTGAAGAAGCACGAACAGAGCGAACACGAGCTCAGCGAGACCCTCTCTCCCGGCGCAACCGATTCGGCGAGCGGCAATGGCAATCAGCAGGCCCTCTTCACTCCGCTCGACCGCGCCGTTATCGACAAGCTCCGCGAGGCCGACCTCGACCAGCTCAAACCCATCGACGCCCTCAACCTATTGGCGGAGCTGAAGAAGCAAATTTCATGAGCGCTCGCCCAATGCTCATACTCGGCTTGATGTCTGGCACCTCCGCCGACGGCATGGACGTGGCTCTCGCCCGCGTCTCGGGCGTGCCGCCAAGGCTCGATGCGAAACTCCTCGGCCACACTTCCGTCAGTTTCCCTCCGGCAATCAGGAAGGAAATTATTCGCGTCGCCGAGCAGCAAACCATCACGGCCGGCGAACTCAGCCAGTTAGATTTTCGTCTCGGAGAATTATTTGCTGACGCGGCTCTTAAGGCCTGCGGGCGTTTCCGCGTCTCACTGCGCCGCTTGTCTCTCATCGGAAGTCACGGCCAAACGATCTTCCACCAAGGCCGGCCCGTTTCGTTTTACGGAAGCCCTACCGCCTCGACACTCCAAATCGGTGAGCCATCCATCGTCGCCGCCCGCACCGGAATCACCACAATCGGCGACTTTCGTCCCGCGGACATCGCCCTCGGCGGTCAGGGCGCGCCACTCGTTCCCTACGCCGACTATCTCTTGTATCGCGACTCCAAACTCGGCCGCGTCTCGCTCAATCTCGGTGGCATCGGCAACGTCACGGTGCTTCCTCGCAAAGCGAAACCTTCCCAGGTCTTCGCCTTCGACACCGGTCCCGGCAACATGCTCATGGATGCGCTCGTCCATCGCTTCACACACGGTCGCCAGCACTTCGATAAAAACGCGCGTCTCGCGTCACAAGGTCGCAGCCTCCCCGCACTCCTTGACGAACTCATGCGCGATCCTTACTTGAAGCTCGCTCCTCCCAAGAGCACCGGCCGCGAGTACTACGGCCACGATTACGTCCAAAAGCTACTCGCCATCGGTCGGCGGCATCGCGCCAAACCCACTGACCTGATACGGGCCGCCACCATCTTCACCGCGCTGTCCGTCGTCGACGCCCTCAATCGGTTCGTCCTGCCAAAAGCAAAAATTCACCAGCTCATTGTCTCCGGCGGAGGCGCGCACAACCCGCTCATCCTCGCGCAGCTCGCCGCCGCTCTTCCCGGCATAGACGTCTTCCCATCCTCTCGCTTGGGCATCCCCGTCGACGCGAAAGAGGCCTTCGCTTTCGCTCTCCTCGCCTATGAAACCGTTCATCAGCGCCCCGCGAACCTTCCCTCCGCAACCGGCGCACGAGGTCCCGCCGTTCTCGGTAAAATCTCTTATGCCCCGCCGCGCTAAGCTTCTCGTTCCTTCTGTCGTTCCGATCGCAACGAGGAATCTCTCTTCTCCGTGTCCTCTGTGCCTCCTCCGTGCTCTCCGTGTTAAGTCTTATTCTTCGCTTCTCCTTACCTCATTACTCCTCAAAATTTGTCATTCCGACCGGAGGGACGGCGCTTCATACCATCCCGGACAGATATAAGGCAAGCGACTACCGCAGCGCCCTCGCAATTTCCACAACGGGGATCGCACCTTCCCGTAAAATCTTCCATTCATCCCCGTGCAGCTCGACAATCGTCGAAGGCAGCGCCGCTCCCGTCTCTCCCGCGTCCAGGACCAAGGGCAGGCGCTCGCCCAGTTGCTTCATCACCTGTGCCGCATTCGAGCATGCCGGAAACCCCGAAATATTTGCGCTCGTTCCGGTGATCGGCCCGTCGAATTCCGCGACCAGCCGGCGCACCACTTCGCTCCGTGGCCAGCGCAGCGCGATGCGCCCTGTATTTGCCGTAACCTTTAGCGGCAGCCCGTAGGACGCATCCACAACCAGCGTCAGCACGCCCGGCCAAAATTCCTGCGCCAGCCGCAAGAAATTCCGTGGCGTTTCGCGCGCGAGTAACGTGGCCTGCTCCATCGAGTTCACCAGAATCGGCAGCGCTCGAGTCTCCGGTCTCCCTTTCACTCTGTAAATCTCGTCCACTGCCGCAAGATTAAACGGGTCGGCCGCCAGTCCGTACAGCGTGTCCGTGGGAATCCCGATTACACACCCGCGGGCAAGGAAATGCGCCGCATAGCGCAGCACGTCCGGTTCGGGGATTTCCGTGTTGACGCGCAGCAATTCAGCCGGCAACTTTTTGGCCTTCGGCGAAGTCGTAGTGCCATCCTGCAGCGCTCCGCCCGCGCTGCCCTAATTTGGGCACGCTACCACACGCTCGTACACGGCGCAATAAAAGCTTGTGATGCAACTGCCTGGCGTTCTCGACAGTGGTGTCCGGAGAGGATCTAGCCCCACGTTGGCCGACCAAGTTAGCCTCCCAATCGCGAAATTTGGTACGCTCCCTTGTAATGGCTAGTCCTGGTAAAGACGCCCGTTTGGCCCGCCCTTCGAGCGCACCTGCGATTCTCTCGAGCCGGGACAATCGCTGGCTGAAGACTTTTCGCATGGCCCTCCGCGGCGGCCTGCCCACCGAAGCCGGCTGCGTCGGTGTCGAAGGGGTCCGGCTCGTCGAGGAGGCTCTCCGCTCCGGCTGCCGCATTGAAGCGGTCCTTTTCAGCGAAACGGGCGAGCGCCATCACGAGCACCTCGCTCCTCTCATCGACCGGCCCGAAATCGCCTTCCCTTTACTCCGCACCACGGATCGCCTCTTCGAAGGCCTCGCCGACACGGAACATCCCCAGGGCATCGCCGCTCTTGTGCAGCCGCGCACCACCTCTTTCGACAACCTCCTGCGCACTCCTCCGTCCGCCTGCGCGCCGCTTCTAGTCGTCCTCGCGGGTGTGCAAGACCCCGGCAACGTTGGCACGATTATCCGAACCGCGGCTGCCTTCGGCGCCACCGGCGCTGTGACGTCCGCCTCGGGGCAATCGGGCACCGCCAGCCCCTTCTCACCAAAAGCTTTGCGCGCCTCGGCGGGGGCGGCCCTTCATCTGCCCATCCTTCCCGGGATGTCTCTTCCCATTCTGCTCACGCAATTCAAAATCGCTGGCGTTCGCACGCTTGCCTCGTGCGTTCATGACTCGCAAGACAGCGAGCGGCCCCCCCTCGCACCCTGGGAAGTTGACTGGTGCGAACCCGTCGCGTTGCTCGTCGGCAACGAAGGCGCAGGTTTGCCCGCAGAGGTCGAGGGGAGCGCGGATGCCCGCATTCGCATTCCCATGGCCAGCGGCATCGACTCTCTGAATGCCGCCGCCGCGGCCGCAATCCTCTTCTACGAAGCCGCGCGCCAGCGAAACTCTCTTTTGACACCAGGTATTCGGAAACCGTGAGCCTCTTCTCCAAATTTCCTCATCAAACGGCCGAGCCCGATACACCCGCGGCCCACCAGCCCCTTGCCGAACGCATGCGTCCGCGCACGCTCGACGAATTCATCGGCCAGGAAAAACTTCTTGGCCCCGGCAAACCGCTGCGCGTCCAAATCGAAAACGACAACCTCGGCTCGATGCTTTTCTGGGGGCCGCCCGGCTGTGGCAAAACCACTCTCGCACGCCTCATCGCGCGACTCACGCGCTCGGAATTTATCTCCTTCAGCGCCGTTCTTACTGGTATTAAGGAAATCAAAGAAGTTATGGCTGTAGCCGAGCGCCAGTCTCACGCCGGCCACCGCACTATCGTCTTCATCGATGAAGTCCACCGCTTCAACAAAGCCCAGCAGGACGCCTTTCTTCCCTACGTGGAAGCGGGCCACATCACCTTCATCGGCGCCACGACCGAGAATCCTTCCTTCGAAGTCATCTCCCCTCTTCTCTCGCGCACCAAGGTCTACGTTCTCGACCCCCTCCCTACGCCGCTTATCGTTGAACTCCTTCGCCGCGCCGTCGCCGACAAGGAACGAGGCCTCGGCGTCGACCGCTCTGCGGTCGCAAGTGAAACGAATAGTCTCGACGCCGGCGAGGACATCCTCTTCCGCATCGCTTCGTTCGCCAACGGCGATGCCCGCACCGCCTACAACACGCTGGAACTCGCCGCTCGCGGCGCGCGTCCCGATGCCCAGGGCGTCCGTGTCATCACACGCGAACTCCTCGAAGATGTCCTCCAGCGCAAGCTCCTGCGCTACGACAAAGCCGGCGAGGAACACTACAACCTCATTTCCGCCCTCCACAAATCCGTCCGCAACTCCGATCCCGACGCCGCGCTATACTGGCTTGTGCGCATGCTGGAATCTGGCGAAGATCCTCTTTACCTCGCTCGCCGCATGGTCCGCATGGCCAGCGAAGACATTGGCCTTGCGGAACCCGGCGCCCTCGCGGTTACCCTCGCGGCCAAAGACGCATTCGATTTTCTTGGCGCGCCCGAAGGACACCTGGCCCTCGCTCAAGCTGCCGTCTATCTTTCCCTCGCGCCCAAATCAAACGCCGTCTACACCGCCTACGGTGATGTGGCGGAAGACGTGGGCAAGACCGAAGCCGATCCTGTACCTCTGCACCTTCGCAATGCCGTCACCGGGCTGATGAAAAACATCGGCTACGGTGAAGGCTATAAATACGCCCACAATTTCGAAGAGAAAGTCACTGATATGTCTTGTCTGCCCGGCAATCTCGCCGGCCGCGTCTATTACAAGCCCACGGACCAGGGTTTCGAACAGCGCCTCCATCAGCGCCTCGACGAAATTCGCAGGCTCAAAGTTCGTAGCAAAACAAACTCCCCTGGTGAAAAATGAAGCGAATCGCATCCATCCTGACGTTTGCCGCTCTTTCCCTCCCGCTCGGCGCGCAAAAACCACCAACGCGTCCAAAAATCACCGGCATCGACCATGTCCGTGTGTACGTCACCAACATCGACAGGTCACGCGAGTTCTACTCGAAGCTGATGGGTGTTCGGTGGGAAGAAGGCGTGTGCTACGACAAGTCTCGTCCGTGCTTTGCAGTTGGGTGGGGTAAGAATCAAACAATCCGGCTAGAGGAAGCGCCGGATTCCGAAATAAAGAATTGGATCGCCGAGATCGCCTTCTCAACCGACAACGTCGAACAAATGCGCAAATACTTGGCCTCGCGCGGCGTACAAGTCAGCAAGATCTCAAAGTACTCCAACTCAAACAGCAACCAAGCTTACGAGACGCATTTTGAGGCCCACGATCCGGAGGGTACCCCGATTTCGTTCATTCAGAGATTCGCCTATACGATTGAACATCCAGCTTCAACGCGTCTTCAGGATTGGCCCACCTTCACTCAAGAGCTAAACGTGCGAATCTTGCACGCCGGCTTTGTCGTGAAAGACCTCGAGCGAATGAAAAGGTTCTACATCGATCTTCTCGGCTTCCGCCTCTACTGGCATGGCGGCTTCAAGGATGACGGCACTGATTGGTACGAAATCCAAGTCCCTGACGGCGACAATTGGATCGAATTCATGCTCAACATCCCTTCCCCTGCCAACCACAAAGAACTCGGCGTTCAGAATCATTTCTCGCTTGGTGTCACCAACATCAAGTCGGCTTTCGATCTCTTGGTGGCCCACGGCCTGAAGGTCACCGACGACAAACCCGAAATCGGCCGTGACGGCAAGTGGTCTTTCGATATTTACGATCCCGACGACACACGCGTGGAGTTCATGGAGTTCAAGCCCGCTCAGAAACCTTGCTGCCATCCTTACGAAGCGGCCCATCCCACCCCATGACCTGGACCTGCCCCTGTTCTCGTAGCCGTTTCCGCTGGCTTCGCCGTCTCTGCGCGCTCGTCTGCGCGATTGCCGGCTGTTGCTCCCTTCCCGAATCCCGCGCGCAAAATATCAATCTCGACAAGCCGCTCCAGTCCATCGACGAAGACATCACCGGCTTCGCCTACGCTCCCGACGGCCGCATCATCTACTCCGTCCGCCGCCTGTTCAAGACCAAGCTCTATGATCTCCAGCGCGACGACATCTGGCTCCAAGAAAGCAACGGCAAGCGCCGTCGCCTCCTCGCGGGCGAAAAATTCATCCGCGGCAACGCGCCCTTCACCTACATGGTCGGCTCCTACCGCTGGTCGCCCAACGGGCGGCTTATCCTCGCCCAGCTTTTCACCACCTCCGTCGTCGACGACTCCGGCAAAACGGAAGACGCCTTCATGAATGTCGTCCTGGACGACAACGGCAAAGAGATCCGCCTCGGCGGCCTGGACAGCGTCATTAAAGATTCTTCCAATGCCGCCTGGCTCCAGGACAATTCCACCATCATTTATCTCACCGAAGTCGTGAAGCCCCACGTCCTCTCCTCCTTCAAATACATCAACATCTCCACCGGCCCCGCCGGCCTCGCGTTCGGCGGACGCACCTTCCTCGACGTGGACTACCTCCCGCACACCAACATTGCCATTGGCGTGGAGCGCGACCGCAATCTTGCAGGTCCGCCGCGCCTCCAGCGGCTCGATCTTCTCGCGCAGAACGACAAAGAGCTGGCCACCCTCGACGGCTACGAAGGCGGCATTTCCATTTCCCCCAGTGGGAAGAAAGTCGCTTACTACATCGACAAGGAAGTTCTCGAAGTTCGCGACCTCGCCGCCCCGAATCTGGTCGCCCGCGTGCGCATCGGCTTCGGCACATTCCAATGGTCCCCCGACGAAACGCGCATCCTCTTAAAGCGCGCCGTCGAGAGAAAATCCGGCGACCTCGTGTGGATTGACCTCCCTCCTCTCAGCGCCGCGCCAGCCACCGCGGCAAATCAGACCATCCCGATCAGCCAGCCCATTCCCATTTTCATCCTTCACGGCCTCACCTTCCGCGATTTTGCCATTTCTCCTGACGGCCGTTTCGTCGCCGTCATCGCCCCTGGCAAGCGCAATCTTCTCGTCTTTCCTCTGCCCCAGCGCTAACGTTCGGGCGGATGATGCCGCCCCGACTCTTGTCGGGGCGTTCTCTCTTCGCCTCTGTAGAGGCCGGGCTTCAGCCCGGCTCTTTTCTTTGCACTGTCCAAAAACAATTCGGCCCGCGCAGCATCGCCACGCGGGCCATTTCCAATCTCTCTTGGCTTCTGTAGAGGCCGGGCGGCGCCTGTCCCGACTCCGTCGGGAGCCCGGCTCTTTTCTCAGCTCTGCATCAATTCAGCCCATCAACAATCGCGCCCTCTTTTTATGCTCCATATAAATACACGCATCCTCGATAACAATTAGCCCCGCCGCCCGCGCCTTCTCGGCTGCTGCCTCATTTTCGATCCCCAGCTGCATCCAGACTACTTTCGCTCCCACGCGAATCGCACTCTCCGCCACCGCCGGCACCTCCTCCGCCCGGCGAAAAATATCCACCACATCGATCTTCTCCGGCACCTCCTCCAGCCGCGCGTAGCTCTTCCCCCCGAGCACTTCTTTCTCATTCGGATTCACCGGAATAACCTGGTAACCCGCCGATTTTAAGTATTTCGCAACGCCATGGCTCGGCCGCGTCGGATTCGAAGACAAGCCCACCACGGCAATGGTCTTGTAATTCTTCAGGATGTCGAGAATGGGATCGGCGCTGACCTTCGCGCCTTCCGGCAACAAGACTCTCATGGCGATTTCACTATTCTTCCTCTCTCTTGCTTGTCATCCTGAGGCCATCCGACAAGGATGGCCGAAGGATCTCAACGCTCACTTCAATTCAGGCGTTTCTCGTTTGGCGTTTTTGGTTTTTTCCTTCAATACCTTCCTAAGCTCATCCACCTCTTTTTCCTGGAGCAACCGGTACCTTCCCGGCGGCAGTCCCTCCAAATTCAGCGGCCCTAATCCGATCCGCTTCAGTTTCTCCACCGGATGTTGCTCCGCGAAAAGCACCCGCCGCAGCACATCCCTCTTCGAATCCCTCAGCGTCACCTCATACCAGAAATTTCCCGCCTGCCCGCTCCGATGCGATCGGAGCCCGCGCGCGGCGTCCGGCTGGCGAATCATTCGCATCCTCGCGCCCATTTGCTTCCCGAGCCGCTCCAAGTCCTCCGCCGTCAACCGCCCTTTCACTTTCACTTGATACACCTGCGGGAGATTTCCCCAATCGCGCAGCATCTCCGCCGCCAGATCGCCATCATTCGTCAGGAACACCAATCCTGCCGCCGCGTAGTCCAATCGCCCCACCGGGTAAACGCGTTCAGCGAGCCCCCGTAAACAATTCCTCAGCGTCTTGCGTCCCTCGGGATCCGCCATCGTCGCCACCACCTCCGGCGGTTTGTTCAGCGCGAGGTACACGTGCCGCTCTTCCGTTCGCACAGCTTTTCCCGCCGCCTCGATCCGGTCCGTCGCCGGATCGGCTTTCGTGCCCAGCTCCTTCACGACTTGCCCGTTCACGCGCACCTGGCCGCTCAGGATCAATTGTTCCGCGTGCCGCCGCGAAGCAATCCCCGCCCGCGCAATAATCTTCTGCAATCGTTCCTGCATGTTCTGGATTTCGTTTTTCCGGAGCGGTCTTCTCGTTAAGGCGCCTTCCGCTCTCTACGCTCGTAACGAAACCCTGTCATTCCGAACGGAGCGGGCGGATTATTTTTCTCTTCCATCGCTCCTGCGATGGATCCGCCAGCGTAGTGAGGAATCTCTCTTCGATCGCTCCTGAACTCTGCGCCCTCTGTGTCTCTGGGTTAATTCTCTTCTTTCTTCATTCTCCCGCCGTTGCCGCTTTCGGCAAATTCTCGTTGTCCGCTCCCGGCATCCCTTCATTGTTCGCCGCTGTTTCTTCCAGCAACTCCTCGCGCGCTTCCATCTCCGCGCTCGCGGAGCTCTCTGCCGCATGCTCCCCGATGCTCGCTTCGTTCGTAAGACCTTCATCCGCCGGCGCGAACCCTTCGTCGTTTCCGAGCGCCTCCCGCGCCAGCGCCTCAAACTCCTTGAGGCTCGGCAACTCATCCAGGTCGCTCAGCCCGAACCGCATCAAGAATTCTTTCGACGTCTTGTACAGAATCGGCCGTCCAATTACTTCTTTGCGCCCCGCGGTCACAATCAGCCGCTTGTCGAGCAGCGTCTTCAGCACGCCCGAAGTATTCACTCCGCGAATTTCGCCAATCTCCGGACTCGTCGCCGGCTGTTTGTAGGCAATCACCGCAAGCGTCTCCAGCGCCGGCATGGTCAGCCGCAGCGGCGGCCGCAAACTCTTGATGAACCGCCGCGCCACATCGTGCTGTTGCGGCTTCGTATACATCTTGTACCCGCCAGCCACCGCGCGAATTTCGATCCCGCGCTCTTCCGCTGCGTAGCTCGCCACCAGTTCATCCAGCGCGGCCTGCACCACCAGCTTTTCTTCACCCAATGCTGTGGCCAGTTGTTCGATCGTCGCCGGCTCGTCCGCCGCGTAAATAATCGCTTCCAGCGCCGCTCTTCTTTCTTCGTTCGTCATATTTCTTGTGGCACAGCCGCTCCTGTTTACCCTGACGCAGGAAGGGGCTGTGCTCTTCTTTCTTCTATCTGTGTAGTGGCCGGTCTTCAGACCGGTGATTTTCTCTCTTTCCGCCCCACCCCAAAATTGTCATTCCGAGCGGAGCGAGGAATCTGCTTTTCGCTCCCCTCTTCATCTCATTACTCGCTACTTTCTTCTCTGTGGTCTCTGTGTCCTTTGTGAGCTCTGTGCTTAATTCCTGTCCTTCTGCTCTACTGATACTGCTCGTCGATTTGCCGGATTTCCCCGCTCTCATCGAACACCGCGTCAAACATCTTATGCTTCCGCAGCACGATCGCTCCAAACTGCTTTTCCTGCGCCATCGCGATGGCCTGCATCCTCACCATCTCCAGTACCGCCAGGAACGCCACGATCATCGCGTGCCGCGACGCGCACGCCTCAAAAAACTCAATCAGATTCACCGTACTCGTGTCGCTCGCCAGGATCTGCCCGCGCAGCTGCGCCATCATCTGCGCCACGGTGAACTGCTCGTGCTGCAGCTCGATCCGCGAAACTTCTCTCTTCCGCTCCACCACCTGCTGAAACACTTTGATCAAGTCCATCAGCGATACGACCAGCTCGCCCTCGGTCCCTTCGTCGTGATAGAGCGACTTGTCCGGCCTCGACCACACGTTTTCTTCGATCTGCTGTTTTTGGTACAAAAGCTGCGCTGCGTTCTTGTACTTCTCGTGCTCCACCAGCCGGTGCACCAGCTCCGCCCGCGGGTCCACCTGATCTTCCGGTCCCGCCAGCGGGTCGGGCGGCAGCAGCATCTTCGACTTGATGTAGATCAGCGTCGCCGCCATGTAGATGAAGTCCGCCGACACATCCACGTTCAGCTCTTCCAGCTTGTGCAGATACTCCAGGTATTGCGACGTGATTTTCGCAATCGGGATGTCGTGGATATTCATCTCCTGCTTCTTGATCAAATCAAGCAGCAGGTCCAGTGGCCCTTCATACATCGGTATCGTTATCTTGTACGGCGTCGCCATTCTTCCTTCTTTTCTCTCTCCTCTTCCTTTTTTCTTTCTTGCCCTTGTAGGGCCCGCCTTCCTAGGCGGGCCGCTCTTTTCTTGTAGTGGCCGGTCTTCAGACCGGTGCTGTTCTCTTTCTTCTCTGTGTCCTTTGTGCTCCGACCTCTGTGCCCTCTGTGTTAAATTCCGGTCTTTTTTCTTATGCCCTCGCACTTCCCGCTGAGCCATCAATCTCTTTTCTCTTCTTCTCCCACCCAAAGACCGCCTCTCTCACCCGCTTCATCGTCTTCTTCGCAACCTCGCGCGCCTTCTTCGACCCTTCGTCCAGAATCTCTAAAACACCTTTCTGGTTGTTCTCCCACTTCACTCTTCGCTCCCGCACCGGCGTAATCCATTCAATCAAATGGTCCGCCATCTTCGCCTTGCACTCGATGCACCCAATCCCCGCTGTCCGGCACCCCTGAGCCGCCCATTGCAGCGTGTCTCTCGTCGAGAACAGTTTATGCCAGTCATACACCGGACACACGTCCGGATTTCCCGGATCGGTCCGCCGCTTCCGCGCCGGATCGGTCATCATCACCTTCGTCTTCGCGCGAATATCTGCGTCACTCTCGCTCAGCGTGATCGCATTTCCATAACTCTTCGACATCTTCCGCCCGTCCAGCCCGGGTACCTTTGGCGTAAGAGTCAGCTTCACCTCGGGCTCCTGCAATACCGGCTTAAATTTGACCATATCGGCTACAGCTCCGGCCTTGAGTCGCTCGATGGCATTATCAAACCCTATTTCCAATATACGCACCCTCACGCGAGAGGAAAATTCGGCCCACTTCTCCGCACCCAAGGGGAAATCGAGTATGGAGAGTGTGGTTCCGGGGATGCCCAGCGCCAGATGGAAGTTTCCGCAAAGCCCCGCTGCACTCTTGCTTCGCAGCGCCTCATTCAGTTCAAGTCCATAGAAGAGGTTGAATCGCCGCACAATTTCCCGGCTGATCTCCACATGCGAAACTTGATCTTCCCCCACCGGCACAAAGAGCGGTGCGCCTTCTTGGCTGTAAATCACAATGTCGGCCGTCTGCAGTGTCGGATATCCAAGAAACCCGTAGGTGTGCAGATCCTTGTCCCTGATATTCTCCAACGCCTCTTTGTACGTCGGCACCCGCTCCAGCCACCCCAGCGGCGTCACCATCGACAACAGCAAATGCAATTCCGCATGTTCCGGAAGGACCGATTGCTGAAAGATGACCGACTTCTGCGGGTCCAGCCCGGCCGCCAGATAGTCAATCATGATCTGCAGCGTATTCTCGGCAACCGCCGACGTATCTGCGTAATCGCTCGTCAGCGCATGCCAGTCCGCAATAAAGTAGAAGCAGTCATAGCTGGGATCGTTTTGCAGCCGCACCCAATTCTGCAACGCCCCAAAGTAATGCCCGATGTGCAGCCGCCCCGTCGGCCGCATCCCGCTGATGACGCGTTTTTTTTGTAGTTCAGATCCCAAAGTCAACCCCAATAGTTGCTCGACGATTTGCGCCTAGGGGAAGTTGAGATCCTTCAGCTACCCTCGTCGGGTAGCTTCAGGATGACAGCGCTAAGGCGCGGCCCTACAGCTTTCGATGGGTTCGATGAACCGGATACTGTTCCCATCGGGGTCGCTCACATACATCTCCCGATTTCCCCACGTCTGGTCAACCGGTCCAGTACCAATTCGCACCCCTCTGGCGACAAGTTCAGCGTGCAAAGCATCCACATCCTCAACCAAAAGGTAAACCACGCCACCCGAGACTCCGTCACCTGAAAATGAGGAAACGTGCAGCCAGGTTCCATCGCGCGTGAAACCCATGTAGCAGGGATCCGGCCTGCTTTCATCCACTCGATAGGCGAATTCCCGCCGGTAACCCAGCCGGTTGCAGTAGAAGTCCTCGGCTGCACGGGAACTCGCAACACGCAAAACAGGAATCGAAAGCTTGAACAACACCCAGCACCTCTATAGCTTAGCGTCCTACTTCCTGGCGCCGCCGACGGAAGCCATGGTGACATCTTGAACCTTCGCCGTCTTTTCCAGCAGATCCCGGGCGATAATCATCCGCTGCACTTCGCTGGTCCCTTCATAAATCGTGGTCACCCGCGCGTCGCGGTACATCCGCTCCACGTCCGTCTCCCGCGAATAACCCACGCTCCCATGAATCTGCACGGCCTTATACACCACGCGGTTCACCATCTCGCTGGCATACAGCTTCGCCTTCGACGCCATCGACCCCAGCCGTTTGCCCGCATCCTTCAGCCACGCCGCGTAGTACACCAGCCCGCGCGCCGCTTCGATCTCTGTCTGCATGTCCGCCAGCATCCACTGAATCCCCTGAAACTCGCTGATCGTTTTCCCAAACGCTCGCCGCTGCTTCGCGTACTTTACCGATTCGTCGAGCGCGCCCTGCGCCAGTCCCACCGCCAGTGCCCCGATGCCAATTCGCCCGCCGTCGAGCGTACCGAGCGCAATCTTCAGCCCTTGCCCTTCTTCGCCCAGCCGGTTTTCCACGGGAACTTCACAATCGTTCAGTACAATCTCCACCGACGGCGAAGACAACTGCCCCATCTTTTCTTCATGCCGCCCAACGCGAAAGCCCTTGAAGCCCGGCTCAACCAGAAATGCCGTCAAGCCTTTGCCACCCGCGTCCGGGTCGGTCTTCGCAAAAACAATGAAAACGCCCGCCACGCTGCCGTTCGTCACCCACGTTTTCGTGCCATTCAACAAGTAAACTTCACCGGAATTGGGGGTCGGAGCTTTAGCTCCGACATTTCCGCCACTACCGGACCCGGCTTTAGCCGCTGAGGAAATGCCTTTTTCTTCACCGGAATTGGGGGTCGGAGCTTTAGCTCCGACATTTCCGCCACCGCCGGATCCGGCTTTAGCCGCTGAGGAAATGCCTTTTTCTCCGGCTCTCACCCGACGAGCTGTTGCCTGAATCCCCGCTGCATCCGACCCCGCCTGCGGCTCCGTCAGGCAGAACGCGCCAAGAATTTCTCCCGTCGCCATCCGGCTCAAATATTTCTTCTTCTGCGCCTCTGTGCCGAAACCAAGCAGCGGCACTTGCACGGCCGAATTCGTCACCCCCAGCGAAGTGGCCATCGCCGCATCCACGCGCGCCACTTCTTCCATCATCAACACAAACGACACGGTATCCAGTCCCGAGCCGCCCCATTCTTCGGGAGTCATCATCCCGCAGCAGCCGAGTTCTGCCAGTTTCTTGATCTCTTCGGTGGGAAAGCGCCCTTCGCGGTCGCGCTGTCGTACCGTTGGCCGCACCTCGGCCTCCATGAATTGGCGGACGGTATCGCGAATCAGTTTTTGTTGGTCGTTGGGCGAAAAATCCATCGTGTAATTGTACGCGTCAAGCGCTTCGCGCTTGCCAGAAAAGAGGTACGAAGAATGCTAACACGGAATGAAAAGACGAGGTAAAGGGGTAAGGACGTAAGGAGATAAGGAAAAGGCCGAGAAGCAGCCGCAAGCGTTTCTCGGAAGCAAGGCGCGTCCACCCGGGGCCTTCAGCGCGTCCCTTGTTTGCGGGTCGGGAGCGGAGCCCACTCAAAACGTTCAGAAGCGTTTGGCAAGAAAACCGCATCTTACTTAGGAAGAAAGGAGGGCTTTGATGTTAAACCTAGACAATCCTCGGTGTCCTGTATGTGATCACGCGTTGGACATCGTGATTGACCCCAAGACCGGACGGCAAAGCGTGAACGGCTGCACCAACCCAGACTGCCCATCCAACCAAGTGAACCGCTAAAGGGAATCAGGCCCGAAGTTGGCGAGTGGGGCGGGCTTCTGAATTGCGCGGCGCACCCGGCGGCGAGCGCCCACAATCAGGTCTCTGAGGGCCGACCTTAGTAAGTCGGCCCCTTAACGCCGGGGTCCGAATCACCCCTCCGGTGATCAAATGAAAGGGCTATCCTTCCCTACAGCGACGATTGCCAGAAGGTCAGTCCCACCTCTCGATGGAGCCGTTCGGGCGCACCGTTTGTGCGATGCGCTTTGGATGCGTCGTGTCCGGAACACGATGGCAAGACGACCGATGCCCTGAACGTCGCCAAGGCGAGTCCCTGGTCGTCTGCACTACTGGCTTCGGGACTCTTTCACTAGGTAGGCCAGAATTTTCTTCATGGCTACACCTCCATGTCGGAGGTCCCGACTTCACCTTCATTTTACTCCTGGTGTCCAAGTGTGGACAAGGCGGCTGGCGGCTGTAGCGGATTCGGTCACGGCGTGAGGTCTCTGACGACGTGGACGAGGGCAGCGACGCACGATAAAGCTGTGCCGCGATCGCATTTTTGGCCGAGGCGCTGGGCGCGACCTGGATGGATCAGGTTGCGGAATTCTCTGGCGAGTCTGGTTTCGGTCGCCGTGTCCGACTTGATGATTCCGAGCCTTGCTGCCACTTCCGTGTAGTCATGCAGGTCCCACCGTTCGAGGTTCGCGTCGGGTTGCCGCGTGAGTGCTCCGCTTGTGGTGAGAGCTGCTGCGGCGGTGATGACGTCCGCGGCGGGGCGTTGCTGAACGGACCAGAGGAGGAGGGCTTCGATCGTGGAACCGGCGAGAACGGTTGCGGCCTTCCACTCGCCGTTTGACAAGGCTCTGTCGATGCGGCCGATGTCATCTCGTAGGTTTGTTCGGAGTTCATCGTCGGTGATGAAGTTGAGTTCGGATGTGCCGGGTGCGGGGGATTCGTCTGGACAGTTCGCGAGGGCCGCGCGGATGTGTAGGAGCGGATTGTGGGAACGGTGGAGGTTGAAGTTTAGAAGGCTGTGGCCGGCGTTCTGGTTAGATGTCCAGGTTGAGAGTATTTCCCTCATTGTGCCTTTGGCACGGATGAGTGATCCGTAGGTTTTTTTGTCCATCGTGAGGAGCTCGTCCGGGATTTGGTCGACGAGCTCGAGGACGGCGGAGAGTCCTCCCGCTCCGATGCTGTTCATCCTCATGTGTTCGCCGGGTTGTTGCGAAGTGATGCTGTCGATGAAGTCAACGACTTGGCTGGGGACTACTCGGGGCATTGGATACCTCTGAGAGGCAGTTCTACCAGAGCGGTGTCCACGCGGCTAGGGCCAGTATTTGTGTTTGAGGTAGAAGCCGAGCAGGGTAAGGAGGAACGTTAGGACGGAGGTGATGACCATCAGGGGAATCTTTTGGAGTAGGTTTTGACTGAGCGGGGAGGGTTCGGACGAAGGGCGCAGGATGACGATGCTGTGGTGAGAGCCTGTGGCCCATACCGTGATGACGGTGGCGAGGGAAAGGAGCCCGATCGCGATAGCCCATAGCGGCGGCGTCTGCCTGATGATCAGGAAGATGACGGGTATGGCGGCGGCGAAGTACAAGAGCATGGAGAGCGCGCCGACCAACGTGCCATGCGACTTGGCGAGGGTGGCGAGCCACCGATTCCGGCGCTCAAAGATGGGCGAGAGTTTGTGGAACATTCTGAGTTTTTCGTCTCTTGTATAGAGGCTGAGGTTTAGTAAAGCGCCCCATTCGGTGAAGGTGACAGAGGCGGTGTCCCGCCCTGTTCTTTCAACGGTGACAAAGAGGTAGGTTGTTTTTTTCGCGATGTCGCGCAGCTCATCGACCTCATCGCAGATTTTGTCTTTGGTCGAGATGGTGAGTTTGGTCTTGGTGTCCTTTGGCGGCGGTGTCCGTGGTTCTGCCGGGTTGTCGACAGAGTCGACGAGGATGCGGACGATTTCTTCGATGTCGTCAAGGAACAGGCGAGCGGGTGGGAACTCGTCGGGGACTTGTGGTTCTCTCGTTCTGATCGTCACGTGCGCATTTATAGCAGTACGAATGGCGTGGTGTCCACGCGGCTAGCGAGTTTGGCGGGTGGCCGCGCCTTAATTCCGAAAAGCGCTTTTGGGCGGGTGGCCGCACCTTAATTCCGAAAAACGCCTTTGGGTGGCCTACCCTTTGCGGTTTTCAAAGGGTGGGTCTTTCTCTTGTCCCTTTTCTAATTTCGAATTTCCAATTTCTATTTTCGAGTTTCTTAGCGCTAGCGTCGCGGCGGTTTCGGGTGGCGGCTGGACAAGCTGGCAAGCCGGAAGTGATCGGCATATAGGCGCCATTGATGGTTTTTCTTCCGGCTTGCCCGTTAATCGAGACTTGAATCCGAACTAAGACGTGGCCGCTTCGCCAACAAAGGCCCGAGCCGTCTTGGGCTGAGGACGCAGCAGCAAATAGAATGCGACGATGTGGGTGATCATCAGCAGGGGCACGTAGATGATCGGGATCGCGTACGCGGCGCCCAACTGCCCCGCCAGCGCAGGAAGGCCAACCTGGGTGGCGTGGTAATAGTCGAGGATGAGGTCAATCGTCCCAACGAGGTTGAAGGCGACGACGAAAAGCCAAAAGAGCGGACGTATCCTTACCGTGAGAAGCGCAAGGATCGCCAGCACCCCGGTTGCAAAGTCCCAGTAGGCGGCGAACGTGGCGAAGCCAGCGACGGGCAGATTCGGGCCGACCACGCCTGGAAGGATAAAGACCAGCCCGAAGAAGCGGAAGCTGTGCAGCGTAGCGATGGCGCGTTGCGCAACTACCAGGTCCATCGACTTTAGCCTGGGCATGATGTACACGCCGAAGCAAAGCAGCCACGCGACATAACCTAGAATAAGATGCAGACGGAAAATGGTTTCCGGTGACATTTGGCCTCCTATCGGATTAGCATCCCGAGCGGCAAGAGTGGCCCGACCGGAATGAACTGCTCGTCCATGAGGTTTTCCTTGGAGAGAGGTAGGCTTTCGATGAGGGCGCGAGCCTCCGCCACGTCCTTGCAGTTCAGTAGGAAGATGACGCCCTTGCCGTCGCCGCGCGTGAACCACTGCTGAATCTTGCCATCGAGATACAGGGGAACGGTCGCACGAATCTCGGCGGGCATGATTTTCATGACTTGCTCGAGAGTAACCCCCGGTTTTGGCGAAAGGATCGTCAGCACGCCGGTGATCTTAGGCTGCGGCGGTGTGGACTGGCCTTGCGCCACGGTAGATAGGTAGGACATTTCAATGTTCATTGTTCAGCTCCTTTGATTCCTCGCGGAATTTGAGTTGGTACCACTGGGTACCACACCCTTTAGACGCAGCTACAGAAAAAAGGTTGCATCCGCAAAGCACAAAATTCTTTTCACGCTTACACTCTTGATGGTACTATACGGTACCGGGGTCGGCAAGGAGAGGGTGATGGCTACAGCGTCGATGTCAAAACGCCGCCAGGAAGCCGGCGACGAAACCGCGGTGCGCGAGCGCATCCTTGCGGCGGCCTTTGCGGCGTTCATGAAGAGCGGCTACGCAACGACCAGCACGCTTGAGATCGCAACGCGGGCGCGCGTTTCGAAGCGAGAGCTTTACGCGCTAGTTGGCAACAAACAGGAAATGCTGATCGCCTGCATCAACGAGCGCGCCAAGCGATTGGACGTGCCCGCTGACCTGCCCGTACTGCGCGATCGCACGACCCTAGAGCAGGTGCTGGCTTCTTTCGGGACGAAGCTCGTCCGCGAGGTGAGCGATCCCACGGTCATCGCGGTATTCCGACTGGCGATCTCCGAGGTGATCCAGGCCCCCGAGGTGGCGCGTGCGCTCGACTCTACAGGACGCGAGAGAAGTCGCACCGCCTTGCGTAAAATCATGGCCCGAGCCCAGGCGTCCGGACTGCTCACAGGACATCCTGCCGAACTTGCCGAGCAGTTCGCCGGGCTGCTCTGGCGCGATTTGATGGTCAGCCTGCTGCTCGGCGTCGCCGAGCGACCGAACCCCCGCGAAATCGCGCGCCGTGCCCGCGACGCCGCAGCCGCCTTCTTGCAGCTTCATCCGCTACCGAAGGACGCGCCAGCTGCCTGACGCAGCACCCGAGGCCCGAGCATGTCGCGGGTGGCCGCGCCTTAATTCCGAAAAACGCCTTTGGGTGCGCCATCGCTCTTATCGAAGGCCACCCGGGAAGAGAGATTCTCCTCGCAAAGGGCACTCGGAGGGGCGGCGGTCCTCGACTGCGCAGGCCGACGCGTTCGCAAATGCGAACGCGGAAGAAGGAATCGGCCTGCTCCGCTCGGAATGACAATCGTGGAGTGGGCGATCATGATGCGCGGCCACGGTTCTTCAGCTTGTCATCCCGAACCCAGTCGCACGGTTTTGGCGAATGGGGGTGAGGGATCTGCTTTGGACAATCCGTCATTTGGTATCGGTGCGGAAGTTTCTCGGCCAGGTCTGCCCAGGTCGGATTGTTCCGTTTGATGAGCCAGATTTTCTTTTCCCGCCTCCAGTCCTTGATTTCTTTCTCTCGGGCGATGACTGCGCGAACGTCCGAGAAAAATTCGAAGTAGACCAAGCGGAAGATTCTGTACCGCGTTGTGAATCCGGGGATGAGCCTTTGGCGATGTTCGACCATGCGAGGTTCGAGGTTGCCTGTCACGCCCGTGTACAGGTTGCGGGAACGACTAGCGAGGATGTAAACACAGTAGGTGCGGTTCATGTCCACCGGCCAAAGACAGACTTCGAAGGATAAAACCAAAGGCAGACTTCTCAAGGGCAAAACACAAAATCAGATCCCTCGCGCCTATTCGCAAGCCACGCGACTGGGTTCGGGATCACATGCCAAGGATACAGCTTAAGGTGCACTCGTGCCCGAAAGGACTCAGGCCTCTCGGCCGCGTCGGTCCTAAACCCGGCGGCAAGAATATATCGCAGGCCACGAGGACAGCAGCAAAAACCTAAAAGCGGATCCCTCAGCCCCGTTCCCGCAAAAACCTTTTGCGCCCGCTTGCCGCAGGCAAGCGCGGGACCGGCTTCGGGATGACAGCTATCCTGCATCGTCGAAACCGGAAGGCCGGAGCTTGCAGGCGGCGAGGGCGTCGAGAGCGCGGAGGCGCGCGGCAAGTTCGGCGGCGGTCAAGCGGCGCTCGCGGTAGAGCGAGCGAAGAAAATCCTCGGCGAGGCGTTCGCCTTTCTGTGAATTGCATTCGAGACAGCAAGAGACGAAGATGGGAACGATCTTCTTCTATCGCAAACATTAGTGATGCAGGTCTTGCTGATGCTCAGACTCGGCAGGGTATCCTTTGCCCCGAGGTACTAACAGGCTGACCAGGATCCAAGAAGTCAGCCCGCCAAGAGCCAGGTTCAAGAAAAACCTGTGCGCGCCCATGGGGTGCAGCCACATTAGGAGCCAATGAGTTGTATTGAAGAGCAGAAAGAATGTCGCAAGTTGGAGCAGCACCCTTTTCGTGGGGGCTTGTGGCCAACTGGCTCGCTCGGGTTCGGAGGGGCTCTTACTTATCATGCGATTCATGTATCACAGTTTAAATAATTCCCGCAGGCGCTTGGTTTGCGCCCGGCTCACGGGAATCTCCGTCTGCTTCTTATCGCTCATTTTCAACATGTAGCCGGCCTTGAACCACGGCACGACTTCTTTGATGTGATGAATATTCACCAGATACGACCGGTGCGGCCGCCAGAACGAATCCGAATCCAGCGCTGCGTGCAATTCTTCCAGCGTCCGGTAGTTCGACGATCCTTCGGCATCCCGCGCCACCATCGAAACCGATCCGCCCTCGATCGATGCGAACACCAAAGCTTCGGCATTCACGAGCAGCAGCCGCTGCTGAGATTTTACCAGCAGCTTCACCGGCTGCGCCGCCTGCTTCGGCGCGCCAAGCTGATTCACCAGCTGTTCCAGCTGTTCCAGCCGCTCCGTCGTGGTCGTCTGCGAATCCAGCATCTTGCGCGCGCGCGTAATCGCTTTTGCAATCCGCGCCTTGTCGAACGGTTTCAGCACATAATCCACCGCGTTCACGTCAAACGCCTGGACCGCGTAATGATCGAACGCCGTCGCAAACACCACGTGCGGCACTCTCACCTTGCGCTCTACCAGTCTCTTGAGCACGCCAAAACCATCCAGCCCCGGCATCTGCACGTCCAGAAACACCAGGTCCGGCGCGTGCTCCTTGATCAGCGCAACCGCTTCGACGCCGTTCTTCCCCTGCCCGATCACATTGATCTCGGGAAATCCCTTCAACAAGAATGCCAGCTCTTCCCGCGCCGGCTTCTCGTCATCCACAATGATCGTATTTATGGCCATCTTCTTTTTTTTGCGCAGTGACGCTCTTCAGCGCGCCATCTTTCCTCTCAAGCCGAACACTTGCACTGAGTATAGGCGCACCACGCATATCCGGGCAATTTTTCCTGGCGTGGACGCATCTGACTGTGCTGTTTTGTCGGCATCCGCTACTATGTCACCGATCATTCTCGAGGAAACGATGCCCAAAAGAAAATTTGCCCATGCCAAGATCCTGCGCAGCAAAATCATTTACAAAGGCCCGGTCTTCGGCGTTCGCCGCGATGAAGTTATAGAACCCGGGGGCTTCCGCGCTACCCGTGAGGTCATTACCCATCCCGGGTCCGTCGTTGTCCTGCCCCTCCTGCCGAACGGCCGCATCCTCCTCATCCGCCAGTACCGCCATGCCACCCGCCAGTTCCTCTGGGAACTGGTCGCTGGCCGCATCGAGCCTGGCGAAAACCCCCGCCGTGCCGCCGCTCGCGAACTGATCGAAGAAACGGGGTTTCGCGCCAAACATTTCCGTGTTTTCCTGGACGTTTTTCCGACGCCAGGATTTCTTGAGGAAAGAATGTATATTCTCCTCGCTCAGGAACTTACCAGTGGAGATGCGCGGCCAGAGATGGACGAGAAAATCATTTCACGCGCCTTCACTCGCTCCCAGCTGAAACAAATGATTCAGCGCGGAAAACTCCGCGACGCGAAATCCATCGCCGGTCTCTTGTACTATTTTTCCTTCCTTTCCCCGCTTTCGGCTTCGAAACGCCCGCGTTCCTGAATCGATTTTCTACCTAACCTTTTCTTCATTTTTTCCAAAAAACAGCATTTACTCTATTGACGAAACTTTCTGTTCTGGTACACTCGCCGAAATTGTGCTCGTGGCGATGGAGAATTTTTCTGGTGCGCATCGCGGTCGGAACCGAATGAAGCTCCGCAAGGAGGTTTAAGGAAGTGCTAGGAAACGTTAAGTGGTTCAATAATTCGAAAGGCTACGGATTTATCGGGAGAGATGACGGACCAGATGTATTTGTTCACTACTCTGCTATTGTAGGAGATGGTTACCGCACGTTGCAGGAAGGAGATCCCGTCGAATTCGAGATAGTCCAGGGACCCAAAGGTCCCCAGGCTGCCAATGTCGCAAAAGCGGCTGGCTAATCGAATCAGCACTGATCCGGCCGGCGGAGAATGTCCCACTGCCGGCCCTTTTTGTTTTCAGACGTGACTAGCTGCCTCTCCTTCGTTAACTTCCTCTATCCAGGCTTATAATCGGTCCACTATGGACAACAAACAGATCGCCCGCATCCTCCGCGAAACCGCGCATCTCCTCGAAATCGACGGAGCCATCATCGGCCGCTACCGCAGCTACGAAAAAGCCGCTGAACTCATCGACGGCCTTCCCGAATCCGTCGCCGCGCTGGTGAATGAACCGGAAAAACTCACGGAATTACCCGGAATCGGCGACCGCATGGCCGAGCATCTTCAGGAAATCGTTAAGACCGGCGATTATGCTCTCCGCAAAAAACTCCTCAAGAAATACCCGGTAACCATCCTGGATCTGCTGCAACTCCAGTCTCTCGGCCCGAAAAAGGTGGCTTTTCTCTGGTCCAAGTTTAAAGCCGGTACTGTCGCGGACGTCGAAAAACTCGCCAAGTCCGGCAAGCTTCGCGACCTCCCCGGGTTCGGCGAAAAGAGCGAACAAAACATTCTCAAAGCCGTCGAAGTCTTCAAGAAATCCTCCGGCCGATTCCACATCGACGTTGCCGAAGCCGCTGCCTTGGCGATCGTCGCTCACATTGAAAAAGCGGGGAAGGCCATCGACTCCGTCACGCCTGCTGGCTCGCTGCGGCGGGGCAAAGAGACTGTGGGCGACCTCGATCTTCTGGTCTCTCTCGCAGACGGCCACACTTCGCAGAAGCAAGTGGACGCCCTGGCCAAGCACATCCTTGGCTTCCCGGGCATCGACCAAACCCTCGCCCACGGCGAAAACAAAGTCAGCTTCACGCTGGAAAATGGCCTGCAGGTGGACGTTCGTCTGCTGGAAAAAGAAAGCTTTGGCGCTGCCCTTCTCTATTTCACCGGGTCCAAAGAACACAACGTTTCTCTCCGCGGGCGCGCCAACGACATGGGCCACACCCTGAACGAATATGCCTTGGCCACACTAAAAGGAGAAAGACCCGTCGCCCGCCGCACCGAAGAAGAAATCTACTCGAAGCTAAAGCTCGACTTCATTCCGCCCGAGCTTCGTGAAAACACCGGCGAAATCGAAGCCGCCGAAACGCACAAGCTGCCGCATCTCCTGAAGCTCGAAGACATCAAAGGCGACCTGCAGATGCACACCACCGCGAGCGACGGCAAGAACTCCATCGAGGAAATGGCCGAGGCCGCCCGCAAGCTCGGTCACCAATACATCGCTATCACCGATCATTCGCAGGCCGTCACCGTCGCCAACGGCCTCGACGAAAAGCGCATGGCGGCGCACATCAAGAAGATCCACTCCGCCAACGATAAAGGCCTCGGAATTCGCGTCCTGGCCGGTGCCGAAGTCGACATCCTCAAAGACGGCGGGCTCGACTACTCCGACGAAATCCTCGCCCAACTGGACGTTGTGGTGTGCTCGATCCACTCCTACATGAACCTGGACCGTGCCGCCATGACCGAACGCTATCTCGCCGCCATTGAGAATCCCTTTACACAAATCATCGCGCATCCTACCGGCCGCCTTCTGCTCCGCCGCGACCCCTTTGACTACGACATGGAGAAGATTCTGGAAGCCTGCGCGAAGCACGGCGTCGTCATGGAATGTAATTCCTACCCCGACCGCCTCGACCTCAAAGACGTTTACCTTCGCATGTGCAAAGACCGCGGCGTCAAAGTGGTCATCTCTACCGACTCGCACAACACCGCGAATCTCTCCTTCATCCGCTACGGCGTCACCATGGCCCGCCGCGGCTGGCTTGAAAAGCACAATGTCATCAACACTCTCCCTACCGAGCAATTCCTGGCTGCTCTGCGCGCCAAGCCCGGCGCGGCACACAAAGGGCATGCTGCCAGGGGAAATCGCTAGTTCGCCTAGAGATTTTTGTGACAGTTAGCCCCTGGGGGGTAACGAGAAGGTAGTGGGTCAGTTTCCGGTTAGCCGACCACCCGGAAGGTGGCCGGACCAGTCAATACAAGCGCGTTTATCGCTACAAATGCTGAGACCAATCGACTTTTCCCGTCTTTCGAGTTTTGCTGATGATTCAATTTGACTTGCCTGGCTTACGCGGGTCTTGTGTGGCATCCACGTAGTCGGTCGAAGATGGACCGAACCCAGTAATCTGAACAACAACGGGTTCGTCACCAGTCTCTGCGAAGTGATTCCGAGATGGTGGTTCGGTGTAGAAACTACCCGGTGGCAGAGCCTTCAGTTTGGCCTCTTCAAACTTATCACCGTAGCCGATATGCCATGTGCCGGAGATTACGGTCGCAACCCTGTCGTCACGATGGGAGTGGGCAGCGATGCGCGTATGTGCCGGGACGCGAAGCATGATGGTATATACGCCCGCTTGGTCTGGATTGCCCTTCAGAACAACGGTCTGGATTCCGCCAACGCCTGAGCTTCCCGTGCCGGGATTGCCCACTTGCGGGAACTTGTATTCTGTAGGAGTGAGTCGTTCTTCGTTTGCGCCGCCGTCAGCACTACTTGCAACTGGATGAGCAACCACCGGACCATCAAGGAAATTACGAATCAACGCGACTGTGTAAGCTGGTCGTTCTTCCATCAGCCAATGCCCTGAGCCCGCCACGACCTCCTCTTGCACGTTAGTCGCTACATGACGCATGATCACAGCCTGCAAGGGACCGAAGGACTTCTCTCCACCTACCGCCATCACCGGCATCGTTAGCTTCGTTTGTTCGAAAACCTTGTTGTTATTGGCATCCTGGGAGAACGCAGCAAACTGAGCGAAGCCGGCCCGCATTCCGCCTGGTTGCGCGTAAGTGGCGGCAAAGAAATTTCGGGTGGCCTCGTCCGGCTTGCCCGGGTCGCCGGTGAAGTCATTCCATATTCTGTCAAAGTAGATACGCTCCCGGCCCGCCACAAGCCGCTCTGCATCCGGTCCATGGAAGTTGAAGTGCCAAACGCCGGGATTTAGGAGAATCTCGTTCCAGGGTTCAATCCCGGGAATGGGTGCGTCCATAACAACCAGTCGCTCGACCTTATCCGGATAAGTCGCAGCGTAGGCGTATGCCACCATGTTGCCGATATCGTGAGCAACCACAGATGTTTTGTCGTATCCCAACGCGGTCACAACGGCACGAATATCCTTGGCCTGAGTCTTTTTATCGTAGCCATCGGCAGGCTTGGAGGAACGCCCAATGCCACGGAGGTCGGGCACCACTACCGTATGGTCCTTCATGAGATCTGCGGCCAAAGGAGCCCACGAGTCGCTGTTTTCAGCGTACCCGTGGATGAGCACCACTACGGGCCCGCTTCCGCCCGAACGCACAAAAATGTCTGCCCCTTCCGGGCTGTGTATGGTTCTTTGTTGAAAGCTAGAGGGCAAGGAAGGGGGAGTTTGGCTTGAAACTGTTGTCACTGCAAAAAAAGCTACGGCGAGGCAACGTAGAATCATCGATATCTCCATACACGAAAACGGTCGGTTTGTTCGGAGGCACACGAATTTGAACCGCGCGTCGCGTTACGGATTGTAGACCACAGGCATTCTTTCTACCATCTCGACTCAAACCGATCGGTAACGAGAAGTCGGCTTGTAGGAAGTGATCGCGATTGCTCCCGGTTAACGGGCTAACCGGAAACTGACCCACTACCAACAAGAACTATCGTTGAACTTTTCTCCGGCACTTGACGTATATTTGATCAGAACGCCATTCGATCCAGATTCCGACCGTGTCGGAACGGAGGCCTATGACTATGAATCTGCACCGCTTGCGCGCGACCGCCCCTCGGGCCGGGATCGCCTTTGTAGCCCTCCTCGCCGCAGCCGTTCTCGCCCCCCTCGCCCACGCCGAGGAATGGACCAAGTCCTACACTATCTCCGGCCGTGCCAACGTTCGCGTGGACACCAATGACGGCAGTGTCCGCATCTCCACAAGTGATTCCAAGCAGGTTGAATTCGTCGTCGACTACGACGGGTATACGCTTGACAAGAACCTCCACATTGAATCGCGCCAGGATGGTGATCACGTCGAGATCAGTGCTCGCGTCACCGGACACTGGGGCTTTTCCTGGGGGGGCAACCATCGCAGTATTCGAATTGGCGTACGCATGCCAAGAGACGCGGACCTCCGGATTGATACCGGCGACGGCTCCGTGGAAACACAGCCCCTCAGCGGCAACCTCAAGATTCACACGGGCGATGGCTCCGTGAGATCAGATACAGTCAATGGAGGGGTGGACATTGACACTGGCGACGGCAGCATCACGCTCGAGGGCGCCAAGGGCGACGTGCGCCTGCGCACCGGCGATGGCCACATTGACGCCCGCAACATCGATGGAAAGCTTGACGCTACCTCTGGAGACGGTCATATAAAGATCGATGGCCGCTTCGACGCCCTTAATATCAAGACTGGAGATGGCAGTATCGACGCCCACGTTCTCCCAGGCTCCAAGCTCGTCTCCAGCTGGAACATCCACACCGGCGACGGAAGCGTGGACCTCATCCTTCCCAGCGAACTGCAGGCCAATATTGATGCCAGCACCAACGACGGCCGCATCAGCCTGGGAATCCCGGTAACCGTTGAAGGCACCTTCAGCAACTCACAGATTCACGGGAAAATGAATGGTGGGGGCCAGCCCCTTACAATTCATACCGGCGATGGCTCTATCCGTCTCAGCCGAACTTAGCTCTAGCGCCCAAACACGCCAGAAACTACTCGTAGCGCAAGGCCTCTACCGAATCGAGGCGAGCAGGCTGATCCCCACGCCGAGCAACACGCCGATTGGTTCTCTCATAGCCTTCTCTGCGTGCAATGGGGGTCCACCATTTCCGAGATACCGTAGAGGGCCGAAAAATGGAGGACAAGGGTCACTGAGGTACAATGCCGCACCGGGGCAAAACAATGCAACGCGGTGGATCACATCCTCGGGGCCTTCGGCTGATCGCAGCCTTCAAGATTTTCAAGGGCCTGACCTTGCTCGTCGTGGGTATCGGCGCGCTCAAGTTATTGCACAAAGACATGGCCGCCCAGACAGAGCGGTGGATAGAAGTGCTTCGGGTTGATCCCCACAATCATTACATCCATTGGGTGTTCGAGAAATTATCGATTCTTGACGCTCGAAAGCTCAAAGAGCTCAGCGTGGGGACTTTTTTCTACGCCGCTCTTTTTCTTACCGAGGGCATTGGCCTTGCTCTCCGCAAACGCTGGGCTGAATATTTTACGATTGTCTCGACGTCGTTATTTATCCCCCTCGAAGTCTATGAACTGGCGAAGCGCGTAACTCTCGCGAAAGGCATCCTGGTGCTGGTCAATGCCGGCATCGTCGCGTATTTGGTGATGGAGCTCCGCCGAAACGGCAAGAACGCCTGACATTTCCAAGAAAGGCCGCTCACTTAACCACGCGCGCGGATGTGTTCGCCGTCAATTTTGCATTCGCATCCAAGGCGATCGGGCGCGATTCACGATACGATCGTTCGGCGGCGATCGAGACGGCCAGGGCACGAAGGCCATCTTGCGCGGTAACACGCGCCGGTTCGCCCGCGATAATGGAATCCACAAAGTCCCGTAGCTCGTTCCGATAAGCATCCGTAAAACGCACGAGCCAGTGATCCACTACGTCATGGGAAGCGCCGGCACCCGTCAGGACCAGTTGCGCTGTTTGCTGCAGATAGCCGACCTGAATGGCCGCCTTCGAACCAATGATTTCCGTTCGAATGTCATATCCGTAGTTGGACTTCCGATGAGATTCGACGTTGCCGATTCCGCCACGCCCAAATCGCAGGTTCACAACCGCAGAATCCACGTCGCCGAACTCGGCCAATTCCGGGCAAGCCAGCACACTGCCAAAGGAATGAACTTCGACAACTTCGTCGTTCATCAGCCACCTTGCGAGGTCAAATTCGTGAATCATGGCGTCGAGGAACAACGTCCCATTGATACCGTCTTGGAAGAAGCTTCGGGGTGGTGGCTGGCGGTCGCGTCCGATGGACTTGACTAACACCGGATCTCCAATTTCGCCGTCGGCGATCATTTTCTTAGCCCTGGCATACGGCGGATCGTATCGACGCATAAAACCGATCTGGAATTGAACTCCGGCTTTGGCAACGGCGCTTGCAGCACTCTCCGCTTCTTCCATGGAGAGTGCCGGGGGTTTCTCGCAAAAGACGTGCTTCCCTGTCGCGGCGGCCGCTCGCGTGACCGGCGCATGGAATCGGGATGGCGCCGCTACAACTACGGCGCCGATATCCTTTCGCTCGAGCAGGGTTTCCCAATTCGAATAGTGGTGCTCGACCTCGAGACCAGAAGCCACTCGCTCCGCGCGTGCTCCATCCGCGTCGGCAACAGCGATGAGTCGAGCCGCGGGAATCGCGCGACGCAAATTCTCGGCGTGGCGCCTCCCCAAGGTACCAACACCAATCACTCCCATCCCCAGTTTGTTCATGGCGTAGCTCTTCGAATTCGATAGATTCAAGCCGGTTGGAAAATCCCACTATGCCATCGTCCCTGTCAAGCTTTTGATTGACAGCACGAGCGAACCAGAGTAATAGCGAATCTCAATTGCAGACCGACTTCTTCCACAACTAGCGGCAAGTATGGGAGAGATCTTCATGTTTGATCGCAATCTGAATGGGGCGTCGCGGAACTGGTGGACTCCTATCCTGAAGGACCTTCACTTTTGGGTGCCCTTGATCGTGTTGTTAGCTGGCTTGATCGCTCTTCGATGGATTCGCTAACTCGAGGTGAAAAGAAAAATGGGCTCTGAAGCCGTTGTCACAACGGTAGAAGCTTCGCGCCTGCGAAGTTTGCAGGGTGTAGGGATTCTTTGCGGGTTCGCCGCAGGCGCGTGGCTAGGAGCCGCCGAAGCGCCCACGAAACTGGTGACGGTGGGCGTTTCTCCCCTTGTGATCTCCCTTATCATGGTGGTGGGCGTGTTCTTGGCACGGTGGAGCGTGCCAGCTCTCATCCGAGGCACCTCGCACATCGGCGCAGACGTGCGGCAAGCGCCCCATCTGATCGTTTGGGCGGTGCTCGCGGGCTGCCTGTGGGCAGTCGCCAATACGATGACCATCTTTGCAATTCGTGATATTGGCCTCAGTATCGCCTTTCCGCTGTGGAACACGAACAGCCTCCTCGGGATTTTCTGGGGATTCCTCCTATTCAACGAATTACACCGGGCCGGGTGGGCACGCTGGTTAGGTGTGCTGGGGGGCGCGCTTGCGATGTTCGCGGGCGCAACCTTGCTCGCGATTGCTTCTTCCAACCAGGGCCCCGCAGTACACGCCATGCGAGGCGTCTCCGCAGCGCTGGGCGCCGGAATTCTCTGGGGGACGATGTACATCCCCTACCGGAAAGCATATTTGACCGGAATGAATCCACTTTCCTTCATCGCCTTCTTTACCATCGGGGAACTCGGGATGATGACGACCCTGGCCGTGAGCTATACGGGCGGACCCTTCATTTTATGGCGCGAGTTGGTGAGCGCGAAGGATGTGCTCTTCTGGTTGATGCTCGGCGGTTTCATTTGGGTCATTGGGGACCTATTCCAGCAATACGCCGCGAAATACGTGGGAATCAGCCGGGGAGTTCCCCTGTCCAACACAAATCAACTGTGGGGTTTGGCGTGGGGGATTCTGGTTTTCGGCGAGTTGCATGGCAGAAGCCCTTCCCTGTACGCCTATGTGATCGGCGGATCAGCCTTGATGGCGGCGGGCGCCGTGGCGATTGCGCTCTCTTCGGCCACCGCCAAAGAACATGAGCGCTGGCATGAAGCAGCAGAACGCGAAGGCCGGCGCTATGGCATCGAAGCCAAATATGTGCAGGCAGGACTGGAGGGCAGGCAAGGCGTCGAAGGAAAGCATTCGCGGACGTGGATCGATTGGCTGCTGGTGCTCGCTGCTACCGGGATCTTCGCCATGTTTGCATCATTAGGGCGCGTTCCCCAAATTGCGGTGAATTGGAGTGCCGTTGTAATCCTGTCTCTGGCGATGTTGGCCTTCTTGCTCGCGTCCGGAATTGCCTTGTGGAAGATCACGCGGTTCAACTGACATTCGGCGGTGAGCCGATTCCGATCCGGATCAAGAAAGCAAAACCGGAACAAATGATTTGTAGTTTAATGAAGGGCGAGCTAGTGGGAGCAATGCTCTATGGTTTCCGCTCGTCTATGCGCTGCGGTATGCGCTTTTCTAAGTATTCTTGCCGCCGTGGAGGTTCGAGCCGCGGATTCGAGCGATTGTACCGGAGTCGTGTTGGACGAAAATAGTGTCCCGGTCGGGGCCGCTAAAATAAGACTTGAACGTCAGGGCGGACAGGAATATCGGGCGGAGACGAACGAGGCAGGGCGATTCACGTTCCAGAATCTTCCCGCCGGAGACTATAAAGTAGAAGTTCGCAAGGAAGGCTTTTTCTTACTTACAGACTTGGCTGTCAATCTCCACACTGGGAACAATGAACTCAGTTTGACCCTGAACCACGCGCAAGAGCTCCATGAGCAGGTGCAAGTTACCGTCCGGCCGGATCAAATCGACCCTCAGGAAACATCCCAACGATCGACGATCACCGCGCGGGACATCCGCGACATTCCCGTGCCGAACACACATGTTCTCCAGCAAAGCCTCATCGCCCTGCCGGAGATCGTGCAGGACCATCAGGATAACATTCATGTGGCAGGAGCGCGTTCGGGAGAGACGCAGTATTTGCTCGATGGATTTGAGATTGGAGACCCGGTGAGCGGAGCGCTCACTTCGCGCTTCAACGTGGATGCAACCCGAGCAGCGGTAGTCCAGACAGGGCGCTTCGGAGCAGGTTACGCACATGCCGGGGCGAACATTTTGAGTCTTGAAACCCCAGACGGAGACGACCGATGGCGGTTCGGGACAACCAACCCAACCCCGGGCATCAACATTCAGGAAGGCGCTCACCTGGGAAACTGGTACCCACGATTTACGTTTTCCGGACCGATCGAGCGTGGACGGTTTTGGTTTTCCGACTCGGTCAGCCTGCTGCACACTTTCTCCGTCGTCAAACAGCAACCGGCTGGCGCCAACACTTCGGAAGAGTGGGCGGGAGACAACCTGCTGCGGCTGCAATACAACGTAACGCCAAAGAACATTGTGCACGCCAGCTTCCTTTATAACAGGGCGCAAGACACGAACCTGGGCTTGGACGCGCTCGATCCGCAATCAACCACGCTGACCGCGGAACAGCGGCGAGCTTTCGTGTCGGTGAAAGATCAGGTGTGGCTGCACGACACGCTCTTGGAACTTGGCGTGGCAGGGGACAGCGGAGTATTGGACTTTACTCCTCAAGGCGCAGGGCCGTACATCCTGCTTATCAACGGGACGAACGGCAATTTCTTCGAGCATTTGCATCAACGAGGGCGCCGGTTGCAGGCGGTAGCGAGTGTAACGGCAGCGCCGCGGCATTGGCACGGTACGCACCAAATCGCTTCAGGGCTCAACGCGGCAGGGTTGATCTATTCGCAATCGGCGCAGCGCGGGGAGATCCAGGCACTGCGAGCGGACGGGACGCTCGTAAGACAGTCCACTTTTGCGGGACCCGCAAGCCTGCGACTATCGAATACGCAAGGTGGGGGTTTTGCGCAGGATACGTGGTCGGTTTCGAACCGGCTCATCGTGCAAGCAGGCTTCCGGGCGGACTGGGATCGGTTTACGCAAAGCGCCATGGCCGAGCCGCGTCTCTCGGGTAACGTGCTGCCTTTCGGAGATGACCGCGCGAAGCTCTCGCTCGGCTGGGGAATCTACAATGCGCCGCTGAATTTGTCGCTGATCGGGCAGGCCTTCGACCAGCGGCAGAACGACGCATTTTATGACAATACGGGAAAGGTGATCGTTCTCGCGCCGGTGGTTAGCCAGTTTGTGCTTCCTCCCGGCGGGTTGCAGCAGCCTCGCTTCACGATTTCAAGCGCAGGATGGCAGGAGAAATTGGGGCAGAAGACGCTCGTTGGGGCGGAGCTGCTGGCCCGGAATGGCTACCACGGATTTGCTTACGTCGACCAGCAACCGTCGCAACCCGGAGGAATTTTTCTGCTGCAGGATCACCGGAAGGACCGCTATCGCTCGGCGACATTTTCGATACGGCATGTCTTCTCCGAGACGACAGAAGTGTACGCCGCTTACACGCGATCGCGCGCGCGCTCGAACGAAGTGCTGAACCCTGCGCTGGGTTCCATTTTCTATGCCGCGCAGCAGCCGGGGCCGGTTGTGTGGGATGCGCCCAACCGGCTGCTGACGTGGGGATGGACGCCGACGCACGTATGGGACGTGCAGCTGAGCTACCTCTTCGAGTATCGAACGGGGTACCCCTTCAGCGTCATCAATCTGCAGCAGCAATTAGTGGGCGCGCCAAACTCGGCGCGTTTTCCGGGATACGCAAGCTTGAATCTTGGGCTGGAGAAGAAATTCGGATTCCGCGGATATTTATGGGCGGCACGGATCGAGATGGTGAACTCCTTTGCCCGGAAAAACCCTGACACGGTTGTGAACAACATCAACGCGCCAAATTTTGGCGCTTTCTCCGGCGGGCAAGGAAGAGCGTTCACCGCGAGAGTGCGGTTCGCAGGGAGAAAATAGAGCTAAAGAGATTGCTGCCGAGGTCCTTCAGTTCCCTCCCCCCGTTTGCAAATCTGGGGGTCTTCGCGCATCATTACTGGTTTGTTTAGGGATGCGGAGCGCCAACTGCTCGCGTCACTCGCGGTTCACATCACCGCTGTCGATCACGCCGTGATCGCTCACTTTAAGGAGAGAGATGGATAAGCCCGCTAAGATTGCGCCGCCCAGAGGGAAACTTGGAATTCTCACACCCGGCATGGGCGCCGTCAGCACGACTTTCATGGCCGGAGTCGAACTCGTGCGAAGAGGCAAGGCGCAACCCATCGGCTCGCTCACTCAGCTCGCCACCATCCGGCTGGGCAAGCGTACCGAAGGCCGTTCGCCGCTCATCAAGAAATTCGTTCCTCTTGCCAAGCTCGAAAATATCGTTTTCGGGGGCTGGGACATCTTCCGCGACAACGCCTATCAATCGGCTGCCAACGCCGGCGTGCTTAATCCGCAAGACCTCGAAAAAGTAAAAGGCTTCCTCTCCGGCATCAAGCCCATGAAGGCCGCCTTCGATCACGAATACGTCAAGAAGCTGAATGGCCCCAACATCAAGAAGGGCAAGAATAAATACGAGCTCGCGCTGCAAATCAAAGAAGACATCGAAACTTTCCGCAAGAGGACGCGCGTTTCGCGCATCGTCACCTGCTGGTGCGGTTCCACAGAAATCTTCCTTAAGCCTGAAGAGGTTCATTCGACGCCGGAAAAATTCGTCGAGGGCATGAAGTCGAATCATCCGGCCATCGCGCCTTCGATGCTCTACGCCTGGGCTTGCATTACCAGCGGAGTGCCATTTGCCAACGGCGCTCCCAACCTCACCGTGGATATCCCCGCCATCCAGCAGCTCGCTCTCGAGCACAACGTGGCCATCGCTGGAAAAGACTTCAAGACTGGCCAGACGCTTCTGAAGACCGTGCTGGCGCCCGCTTTCAAAGCGCGCATGCTGGGCCTTAATGGCTGGTTTTCCACCAACATTCTCGGCAATCGAGACGGCGAAGTCCTCGAAGATCCCGGCTCCTTCAAGACCAAAGAAGAATCGAAGCTCGGCGCGCTCGAATACATTCTCCAGCCGGAACTCTACCCGCAGCTCTATGGCAAGATGCACCACAAAGTGCGCATCAACTATTACCCGCCGCGGGGCGACAACAAAGAGGGCTGGGACAACATCGACATTTTCGGCTGGCTCGGCTACCCGATGCAGATCAAGGTCGACTTCCTCTGCCGCGACTCCATTCTCGCCGCGCCTATCGTTCTCGATCTCGTTCTTTTCCTCGATCTCGCGCAGCGCGCTGGCATGCGCGGCATCCAGGAATGGCTTAGTTTTTACTTCAAGTCGCCGATGACCGCTCCGGGGCTCTATCCCGAGCACGATCTGTTCATCCAGTCCATGAAACTCAAGAATACCCTCCGCTGGATGATGGGTGAGGACTTGATCACGCATTTGGGGCAGGAATATTACGATTAATTCGCAGGGGCGCAGCACGCGGCGCACTTCTCATTCATTTTTTCGATTGGTTGGCGTCATTTTTCGATTTGACGGTCGCAAGAGCGGCGCGATAACCTACACCCCGATGGACAGTCACTGTTCGCCCCAAAAGTCATCAACAGAGTTCAATTCATCGCAAATCGAGGAGATTCATGTCGAACGAACTGCGCAATTTCCTTGCTCTTTCCTATGACGAGCTTGAGCAGCTGAACCTGAAGGCCAAAGAGCAGCGCAAGAATCGTGTCGCCGCCCACAAGGTTCAGGAAGACCGACTGAAATATCTCACTGACGAGAAGCGCATCAAGGCCGTAACCGTGCTCTTCAGCGACCTGGAAGGCCGCTTGCACATGCTGGACTATGACAAAAAATTTCTGATCAAGAGTTGGGACAATCTCACCTTCGATGGCTCGTCGATCCGCGGCTTTACCGCACAGCGCGAAAGCGATCTGCGCCTGGCAATGGACTGGGGCGCCTTCTACTGGGGCCCCGCCGATGTCTTCGGCCCGGGCAAGGTGCTGGTCTTCGGTGAAGTCATTGACAAGGATGGCTCGCCGTACTCAGCAGACATTCGAGGGCTCCTGAAGAGCTACGCCGGTGACCTGCATGAGAAGAAGGGCTATACGCTAAACGCTGCCAATGAAATCGAGGGCTTCCTCTTCAAAGGAGCGGATGCCGAACGCCGCTACTATGAAACGCTCAAATTTGAATATGTGAACACCGGAGGCTACTATCATTCGCTGCCGGGCGACCCGCTCCGCACCTTCATCGATACGACCGCGGAAGTGCAGCGGTCCATGGGTTTTCAGAACGAGAAGGATCACCCGGAGGTAGCGCCATCGCAGTTTGAAATCAACTACGGCTACGGCGAAGTGGTGCAGGCAGCGGATCAGATCCAGCTCTACAAGCTGATCTGCCGGCAAGTCGCCACCAACATGGGCCTGACGGCTTGTTTTTTGCCAAAGCCGGTTGTCGGGGTCAACGGCAGCGGCATGCACACCAATGTTTCAGTCAGCAAGAACGGGAAGAATCTCTTCTGGGATCCAAAAGGCGAGGAAAAACTCAGCAAATTTGGCTGGGAGTTTGTAGATCGTATCCTGACGCACGGGAACGACCTCTGCCTGGTGTTCAACTCCAGCGTGAACGCCTATCGCCGTCTCGATCCCCACTTCGAGGCCCCCAATCAGCTGAACGCCTCGCCCGTGAATCGTGGCGCGATGGTGCGCATCCCTATCGGCAACGAGCGCAGTATGCGCACAGAAGTGCGCGCGGTGGCTCCTGACGCAAATCCGTACATGGTGATGTATGCCATCTTCAAGACCGGACTCGACGGAGAAACCGCCAAGATCAAGGATCTTCGCCAGGCGAAGCGCTACCTTCCCGACAACATCTATACGGCCATGGAGGATTTTGAGAAGGCGGAATGGTCCACGAAGCTTTTTGGCGCTGACGTAAAGAGCCGCTACGCCGAGTTGAAGCGCGCTTCCGCAGATCGCTGCCCGCGTCTCCTGGGCACGGTCGTAAAAGCCACGGAAGTGCAGTATCACCACGAGGTTTACAACCAGTTCCTCTGGAACTTGTTTTAAGCCAGGAGTTTCTCGAGCGGCTCCCAATAGTGAGCTTTCCATCCCGAAGCCAGGACTTCCGCCTCGCCTTTAGGAAAGCCGGTATGGTCAAATACGATCTTGGTCCCGGAGCCTTGCTCCACGAGGTCGAACTTCGCAATCGAATAGACGCCCGGGTCCCAGCCGCCCGTTCGCCAGGCCTGCACGATTCGCTCGTTCGGCAGAAGTTCGACGTGTCGTCCCGTGATGTACCCGCCGAAGAGCGCGAACGCACCTCCCACTTCACGGCTGATCTCCGCGGGCTTGTCTCCCAGGTGCATGGCCTGCAAGACTCCACTGAGCTGTATGACCTTGTCGAACTGTTTGGCGTCGGTAAGCGCTTCGTAGACGCGCTTCCGGCTCGCTTTGAAAACGGCCTCTTGGTGAATGGATTCCGCCGTACGAGAAATCTCCTCGCTCCCAGCAAACCGCGCCGTTTGAGGGCTGTCGGCGGATCCCAATGCAATTCCAGCGACGCCGAGCCCGGAGAAGAATGCGCCCAGGCGCACGGAAAAATCTCTACGGGTGAAGAGGTTGGAGATCATGAAATGTCCCTCTTTTCTGTGACGCGCATCGAATGCGTTCTTCAAGGCAGCGCAGTTTTCTATATTGACCGCATTGTATACATCAGGTGGCGTGGCGTTTACAAGGGTCGATCCAACAGCCTTATTGGATTCCGCCTGAGTAGACAACAGGTTCCGGCTGATACATTCTCTTCGCGATAATGAAATGATTTGACTGGCCTATTCACAACTTTTTGTTGCGATGCTCGACGAGTTGGTGCAACTCAGCGTCGCTATATAGGCAGGCTGGATTAGGATTCCGGGCTACCCCATGCCATTCTGCGGTTCAGGGGATACGCGTTGACGCACTGCTGGAGCACGCAGGATCAGCAGGCCGCCGGCAAGCGAGGCTACGAGTAACATTGACCAGCCGTACGTGAAAGATCCCGTTTGGCTGCGCAGGTAACCGATCGCGTAAGGACCGGCAAAGCCTGCGACGCTACCGACGGCGTTAATCATTCCCACTCCTGCCGCAGCCGCCGATTCGCTCAGGATTTCTGTCGGAATGGCCCAGAATGTCGGGAGATAGGCTTCGCACACACACACCATGCTGAACAGCGTGACCGTCACCGGGATTGAGCTGGGTTCGCGGATGAGGCCGAGCAAGCCGATTGCTGCGATAAACATCGGGACGGCGGAGTGCCACCGCCGTTCGCAGCTCCTGTCGGAATGCCATCCGTTGATCAGCATGCCAATGAGCGCCACAACGTACGGCACGGCGCCGAGCAGGCCGACCCGCACATCCGATAATCCCGACTGGCGTTTCAGAACTGTCGGGAACCAGAAAGCAAAACTGTAAAACACGAAGTAATTGAGAAAAGTTACGGCGGCCAACAGCAAGACGGTGCGAGAGCGCAGAGCGTGCCACACCGTGATTGACTGCACCTTGGCCGGTTTTTCTTCCTCCAGCTTTTGTTCAATCCACCGCCGCTGCTCGGGAGCGAGCCATGCGGCTTGGCCTGGCCAATCCGTCAGGTAGAAAAACGCAACTGTGCCCAGCAGAATTGCCGGCAGGCCTTCCAGTACGAACAGCCAACGCCAACCGCCCACGCTCAGCCACTGGTGACCGAGAATCCAGCCGGCGATTGGCGACCCAATAACAAAAGACAGCGGAATGGCGGCCATAAAGTTACTGGTCGCCTTGGCGCGATCCTCGCAAATAAACCAGTGGCTCAGGTAGACGATGACACCCGGGAAAAAGCCGGCTTCCGCCACGCCCAACACGAAGCGCGCCAGGTAGAGTTGATTTGGCGTGTGCACCAGGGCTGTCAGCACCGTCAGCGATCCCCACGCGATCATGATTGCAGCAATCGAACGGCGAGCGCTCCAGTGCTCGACCAGCAGGGCGCCGGGGATCTGCAATGCCACATAGCTGATGAAGAAAATACCCGCTCCCAAACCGAACACCCGGTCGCTAAACCCCAGATCCCGTGTCATCCCGAGGGCAGCATAAGCCACGCTGGTGCGGTCAAGATAATTGGTGATATAGAGGATGAAAAGAAATGGAAGCAGCCGCACGGCAATGCTGTGGCGCGTATGGTCCGCCACGCCCACGGCGCCGGGCGCGATCGCACTTGAGGCACGTCGAGCTAGGGCCATGCGAATGCCTCCGGCGCCTGCGGTCGAAACGGACGGCAAGTATACCGGAATGACGTAATTGAGTGAACTGACGTCCGACAACTGGAAACTTACCCGCTGCTGAAGAGTTGTCCGCATTTCGGGGTTAACTCGCGTTGTGATATGTTTTCAAGTCCACTTGCACTCGGTGGCGCCATCAGCGCAGGCAAGCGCGACAATTCCTATTCCGATTGCGCGGAGGGTCCTCATTCATGAAGAGCTCGTACAACGGCCAGGCGATTCCCACTCGCGGTAAAGCCATCGGATATAGCGGTGGCGAACTGCAAGTTCCGGATACGCCGGTGATCCCGTTTATCGAAGGCGACGGGACGGGCCGCGACATTTGGAAGGCTTCGCGGCGAGTTTTTGACGCGGCGGTAGAACATGCCTACGGCGGAAAGCGAGAGGTGGCGTGGTTTGAGGTTTTTGCGGGCGAGAAAGCGTTCAACACTTTCAAGGAGTGGCTGCCGGATGAAACCGTCGAGGCAATCCGCGATTTTCGGATTGCGATTAAGGGGCCACTCACGACACCCGTGGGCGGCGGAATTCGCTCGTTGAACGTAGCCTTGCGGCAAATTCTCGATTTGTATTCGTGCGAGCGGCCCGTGCGGTACTACGCTGGCGTGCCTTCGCCGGTAAAAAATCCGGAGAAGATGGATGTGGTGATCTTCCGCGAAAACACGGAAGACGTGTACATCGGGATTGAGTGGAAGTCCGGCACACCGGAAGCGAAGAAGCTGCTGGAATTCCTGAACAACGAAATGCTGAAAGGAACGAAAAAGCAGATTCGGTGGGATTCCGGCGTGGGGATCAAGCCGATCTCGCCTTTCGGAACGAAGCGGCTGGTGCGGCGCGCAATCAAGTATGCGCTGGCGCATAACCGGAAAAGCGTGACGCTGGTGCATAAAGGAAATATTCAGAAATTTACGGAGGGGGCTTTCCGCGACTGGGGTTATGACTTGGCTCGTGAGGAGTTCCGCGCGCAAACGATCACGGAGCGCGAGAGCTGGATCATCGACAATTTGGACAAGAATCCGAATCTTTCCATTGAACAGAACGCCGAGATGATCGAGCCGGGATTGGAGCTGGCCACGGCGGCCTTCAAGAAAGACGTTTACGATGAGGTGAAACAGATCCTGGGTGCAATCTACGCGACGCACGGCAAGGGACAGTGGAAGAAAAAGTTGCTGATCAACGATCGCATCGCGGATTCGGTGTTTCAGCAGGTGCTGCTTCGGGCGGATGAGTACAGCGTTTTGGCGACTCCGAATCTCAACGGCGACTATTTATCCGATGCTTGCGCGGCGCAAGTAGGCGGGCTGGGCATGGCGCCGGGATCGAACATTGGCGATGGCTATGGAATTTTTGAGGCCACGCATGGGACGGCGCCGAAATATGCAGACAAGGACGTGATCAATCCGAGCTCGGTGATGCTTTCGGGCGCGATGATGTTCGAGTTCCTCGACTGGAAGGAAGCTGCGAAGTTGATTGAAGATGGCATCGCGAGGACGATTCAACAGAAGCGCGTGACGTACGATCTCGAACGGTTGATGACGGGAGCGACGAAGGTGGGAACGTCGGCGTTTGCTTCGGCCATTATCGAGAATATGCAGACCACGAAGGTCGTTGCACGATAATTGGCGAGCGTGACTCGTGTTCAGTGCTCGTGCCACGTGAAGAAGCGACTTAGGGAATCACAGTGAGGAGAGAAATCGAATGCGGAAGAAGGTGACAGTTGTGGGAAGCGGGTTTGTGGGTTCGACCACGGCGCAACGGATCGTGGACGCGGAACTCGCGGATGTGGTGATCACGGATATTCTGGAGGGCGTGCCTGCGGGCAAGGCTCTGGATATGCTGGAGTCCGGGGCGATTACTCGGACCGATTCCCGCGCGGCCGGGATTTCGACGGCCACCGGAGACTATAGCGCGACGGCGGGCAGCGACCTCGTGGTGATTACGGCGGGATTCCCGCGCAAGCCGGGAATGAGCCGCGACGATTTGTTGAAAGCCAATTACGACGTGGTGAAAGCAGTCGTCGAGCAGATCGTGAAGCATTCACCGAACTGCATCATCATCGTGGTGACCAATCCGCTGGACGCGATGGCGCAGGCGGCATTCAAGGTAAGCGGGTTTCCGAAACATCGCGTGGTTGGTATGGCGGGCGTGCTGGACTCCGCGCGCATGAGCACTTTCGTGGCCGCGGAGTGCAAAGTGAGCGTCGAGAATGTGCACTCTTTCGTTCTCGGCGGGCATGGCGACGACATGGTGCCGCTACCGCGGTATTCGACGGTGGCGGGGATTCCGCTGCCGGATTTGCTGCCAAAGGAGCGGATCGACGCGATCGTGGACCGCACACGCAAGGGTGGAGCAGAAATTGTGAATTTGTTGAAGACAGGCTCGGCATATTACGCGCCATCGGCGGCAGTAGTGGAAATGGTCGAAGCGATTCTGAAGGATAAGAAAAAGATCTTGCCCTGCGCGGCGCGCCTCGAAGGGGAGTACGGGATCAAAGGGCTGTTTGTCGGCGTGCCGGTAAAGCTTGGGGCGAAGGGTGTCGAGGAAATTATTCAGATCAAGCTGACGGCGGAAGAGAACGCGGCGCTGCAGAAGTCGGCCGCTTCGGTGAAGGAATTGGTGACGGTGCTGGGGCTGTAAGAAGAGGAGGATTTAACACAGAGGGCACAGAGACCGGGGCGCAGAGCGCACGGAAAAGAAAGAACATGAAAAGGAAGGCGCAGGGGACGGGCAGGAGGTGTCCCGTATCCACTGCGCCTTTTTTGTGTTGGCAGATTAAAAGCCGAAGAGCTTCCCTGCCCCGGCGACCAGGCCGAGTGTGACAATGGCAATTACAACTTCGCCGATGGCGCCCACGGCGAAGGGGCGCAGGCCTTGTTTGCGCATCTCGCGGAAGTTCGTACGCAGGCCAACTCCGGCGAAGGTCAGAAGAAATGCCCAGCGCGAAAGATTGGCGAGGGCGGTAATCTGCTCTTTGTTGAAAAAGGCGTAGGTGGCGAGAACGGAAATCAGCAGGAAGCCGAGAACGAACTTCGGAAACTTCTGCCAGAGGAAAGCAGCCTTGTTCCCTACTCCCTTGGCCTGGCCCTGGCTGGCCCAATAGATCGCGTAGCCCAGAACGACAAAGCCAATCATGGCGTTTCGGGTGGTCTTGGCGAGCACGGCGAGTTTGCCGGCGGCGTCGGAATAGAGCGCGCCCGCGGCGGTGGCTTCGGCGGTGTTGTCGACGGCCAGGCCGGCCCACAATCCGTAGGCGTGATCGCTCAAATGCAAAGCGTGGCCGATCAGGGGGAAGGTAAAAAGAGAAAGCGCGCCAAGCGCAAGGATGGCGGCAATGGCGAAGGAAGAATCTTCATCGTCGGCTTCAATGGCTCCCTGGGTGGCGATGATGGCGCTGACGCCGCACACGGCAGAGCCGACGGCGAGGAGCGAAGTAAGCTTGGGACGAAGGCCGAAGGCGCGGCCGAGGAATGTCATGAAGGTAATGGCGACGACCAGCTCAATAGCGACGAGGCCGAGGCTGACTCCGCCGAGTTTGAGGACGTCACCCAAAAGAAAGCGCGAGCCGAGGAGAACGATGCCTGCTTTGAGCCAAAATTCGTAGGTGGCGACGCCGGCGCGGAAAATTTCGGGCACGCCGATAGTGTTCGATATGACGAGGCCGAGAAGGATGGCCCAGAGGACGTATTCGATGTTGGGGAATGTCCAGTGATGCGCTTTGGCGTAGGTTCCCACGTTTTGCTCGAGGAGTTTACCTGCGTAGCCGACGGCGGCGAGGAGAAGAACGCCCGGGATTAGGCGCAGGAATTGGAAACCGGAATGCGCCGATCTGACCTGGGGGACTGCGATTGCATCTGCCATGTTTTGTTCGCTGCCTTTCTGAATTCTGATTTAGACGACTCTTACCAGGGAACGTGCTTGAATATGCCGACGCGGACCAGCAGCGCCAGAAGAAAAGCCACCAAGACAGCCCACCCATCCAAAGATAGTCCCCGACGCTTTTGTATAACCACTGCTCTTGCTTCTGAACCCATTTGCCTCTCCTTCGTGACCTAGAAATTTTCGGAAGTACACAACTACAAAACTAAGATGCGGGTCTTCCGACTCCGCCCGGATAAATTTCGGCGGGCGCGACAATACCCTCTCGCTCGGCCCAGAAGTTTGCGGTGATTTCCTGGACTCTTTCGGTTGCCACACGGCCGACGATTAGCAGGGCGGGCGCCGGTAACTTTTCTTCGTGCGCAAGTCTTGCAACGGTGGTCCAGCGGATTTGTTGCTGGGAAGACGAGGCGTTGGAGACAATGACGCAGGGCAGCTCCGATGGGAGGCCGGCATCGCGCAAGCGCTGTGCGACTTCGCCGTAGTCGGGACCGGGCATGTAAAGGACCAGCGTGGTGGCGGGAGTGACGACGCCCCAGTCCACTGCATTGGCTTCGGAGCGCCGCGAAAACGTGCTGAAGAGAATCTGGGAAGCCACGCGCCGGTCCGTGAGTGAGATTCCGGCAGCGGCTGCTGCGCCGATTGCCGCAGTGATCCCCGGCACGATTTCAAAATCGACGCCAGCTTCGCGGAGGGCTTCCAGCTCTTCGCCGGCGCGGCCGAAGACGAGTGGGTCTCCCCCCTTGAGGCGCACGACGACTTCATTGGAAGCCGCGTAAGAAACGAGGAGCGAGTTGATTTCGTCCTGGGTGAGGAGTTTGCGCCCACAGCGCTTGCCGACGTCAATAATGTTCGCGCCGGCGGACACTCTCGCGAGGACTCCGCGGCTCACGAGAGAATCACGGAGAACGATGTTTGCGCAAGCGAGAATGCGCGCAGCTTTCAGGGTGAGCAATTCCGGGTCGCCTGGCCCGGCGCCGACGAGGTAGACCTTGCCCATCAGGCGGCTCCTTTACGCGGTTCCCGGGTGTGCGTTTCACGCAGAAATCGTTCGAACGCGGGCTGACTTGCGAGATGGTGCAAAAGCGTCTTGTTGGATTCCGATTCGAAGCTGGAGGCGCGGAGGAGCTCGCGAGCTGCGCCGAGCCATTCGAGCCAGAGTTCGTATTCCGGGCCGAATTGAGCTTCCAATTCTTGCCGCAGGCGCTGCGCGAGGGCGGGACTTTTGCCGCTGGTGGAGATGGCGATTTGCAGGTCGCCACGCTGCACTACGGAACCATAATAAAAATGGCAGTGCTCGATGTCATCAACGGCGTTGCAGAGAACTCCACGGGCATCCGCTTCGCAAAATACCAGCTCGTTGACGCCGGGGGCGGAAGTGGCGGCGATCACGAGATGCGCGCCGAAGAGATCGCCCTGTTCAAAAACCTTCGGCAACCATTCGATCTTGCGCTCGCGAACCCACTCGGAAATTGCCGTCGTTATGGCCGGAGAAATCACACGCACGCGCGCGCCGGCGGCGAGCAAACCGGCGATTTTGGCTCTGGCGATGTTGCCGCCGCCGACGACAACCACCAAGCGGCCTTGCAGCTTGACGAAGATGGGAAAGAGGCTCATGGCTCAGCCCTCGACTCCGTGCGGCGCGGGCGCTACGGAGAGATCGCGCTCGACGCCGGCGATGAAGCTTCCGGCAAGAAACGAACGAATCTCCTCATTCGAGTGCCGGGCGAAAAATTGTTGCAGGTTTTCGCCGGGTCCGCGAAGTTCCTGAAATGCGTTCAGGACCCGTTCGATGGCAGGGGGCACGTCGGTGGCGGAGCAGCGATAACCAACAGGCCGCGCGATGGAAGCGAATTGGCCGACGCTTCCGCCGACGCAGAAGTAGTACGCGTCGAGCATTTGGCCGTTCACTTTGATCTTTTTCCCTTCGATGCCGATGTCGGCGATCCAGTGCTGACCGCAACTGTTGGGGCAGCCGGTGATGTGCAGCTTGATTTGCTCCTGAAAACCGGGAAGGCGGTCTTCGAGTTCTTCGGTGAGCCAGCGAGCGAAACTCTTTGTTTCGGTGAGGGCAAGCTTGCAGAATTGGGAGCCGGTGCAGGCCACCGTGCCGCGCGCGAAGGCGGATGCTTGTACGGGAACGCCGGCGGCGGTGAGTTCGGCGGCAACCTGGCCGGCGTTTTCACTGCGGACATTGGCGATGAGGAGGTTCTGCATGATGGTGGTCCGGAGGCGGCCGTCGGCGTAGCGGTCGGCGAGGCTGGCCGCGGTGTGAAGTTGTTGCGGGGTAATGCGTCCGCGGAGGACGGAAGCGCCGACGTAGGAGAGGCCGGGCTGCTTCTGCGCGTGAACGCCTACATGATCCCGATGGATGCCGGCGGGAATTTGTTCCGGCTCGGCGGGATCGAGAGAAAAACCGAGGCGCGATTGCAGTTCGGCGAGGAAGGACTCGGCGGTCCAGCCATGCTGGAGGAAAAGGAATTTCAGGCGGGCTCTTTCGCGGCTCTGGCGAAGAATTTCGCTCTCACGGAAGATTTCCGTCACCCCGCGGACGACGGGAACCACCTGATCCCACTGGATGAAGGCGTTCAGGGGAACAGCGAGGTGCGGGTCGGTGGAGAGACCTCCGCCGACGCGAAGCGTGAAACCTGTTTCGATGCGGCCGTCGCGCTTGCGCGTGTTAGCCGTGAGGCCAACATCGTTGATTTCGGGGTAGGTGCACCAATCACGGCAGCCGGTGATGGAAACTTTGAATTTGCGGGGCAGATTGTAAAACTCGGCGTTGCCACCAAGCTGGCGGTCGAGCGCAAGGGCTAGCGGCGAGGCGTCGCAGAGTTCATGGGCATCGAGGCCGGCGAGGGGGCAACCGGTGATGTTGCGAGCCACGTCGCCACATGCTCCGGTGGTTGTGAGGCCGGCTTTCCAGAGCGATTCGAGGACGTCAGGAAGCGATTCGATGGTGACCCAGTGCAACTGAATGTTTTGTCGAACAGTGATGTCGGCGACGCCGCGGGCATGTCTTTCAGCGAGATAGGCAATGGTGCGGACTTGATCGCTGGCCAGGAGGCCGTTGGGGATGCGGATGCGGACCATGAAGAAAGGCGTGGCGAGGCCCTCGCCGTTTTTGCCCCCGACGACGCCCGCACCGTCGCCCTGCGTGTAGACGCCCCAGGAACGGAAGTACGTGCCGAGCCATTCGGGGGGGATGGAAGCGTGACCCTTGCGGGCAAATTCGCGTATTTCGTCGAAATGCTCCCAGGCGTTCTTGGCCCGCTTGAGGCGCTCGACGCGTTGCGCTTTGGTTTCCTTTTGTTCGCTCATGTTCCCCGTGAACAAGGACAAAATTAATGCACAAAAACTAAAAGCCCACGTGGCCAATTGGTCTGGCACGTGGGCTTAAAATCTTTGGAATTACGCTGTGACTAGGTGCGCTGTTCCCCCCGGCCAGAGATGGTGGTCGTACGACACGCAGCGTTGCATGCACAGGGATGACACATCATCTGGCAAGAAAAGTTCATTACACGGAAAGTTTACGTTGCGGCGTTCATCATGTCAACGATAAGAACCATGAAAAAAGTGCATCCATCTTATTTGTTTCTCTTATGGGACAAGGCCCATGCTGCCGCGTTGACGGCTTCTATGACCATTCAATTTAAATACTTCCATTGCGCCCAGGACTCTTGAAGGGAGTTCCTCGGGCCGCGGCAAATGAAAATGGTCAGATTGGTCTCTTCGGGCATGGCATAGCGGGGGGAGACAACTGCGGCCGGAGTGACCTCAGCGAAGAATTGCCGAAGGCGGGCTTCGGTGAAGCCAATGGCAATGACGAGTTCACCCGAGTAGTTGCGCGGGCCCCAGAGACCGTACTGATTGTGGCCGCTGATGGATTTCGGGAGCGCGTAGCGGCGACCGAAATAGTCGATGGCGCTGGCTTCGCCGTAGTTGTAGGCCAGTATGGCGGTGCGCGCGCGGTCCGTCGAGGGCAAACGGTTGTAAACGGACGCGACGCCGGCAACTTGCTCCGGCCACCCGAACATGTCGCCAAAAAGTTGGGGGAGATCGCCTTGAGGAACGTTCTCCACACGCACGGCCTGCACGTCCCAGAAGCGCGTGTACCGGATGGTCGTGTCGACCGGGAGGATGGGCATCGCCAGAGGGGCGGCGATGATGGCGCCGGTCAGCAAGGGCCAGACGATAACTGGTTTGAGCCAAGGGCCAGTGCGCGGGAGCAGGCGAATTTCGATCCATACAGCTCCTGCTGCAAGGAGCATGACGTAAGCGGGCGCGAGGTAATAGATTTTGCCGTGGAGGATGAGCATTTCGCCGAGGACGGTCAGGTAGGCCCAACCGAGGACAGCGTACTTCTTCCCCACTGAGTCGCGGAAGAGATACCACAAGCCGGCGAGCCAAATAGGAGAGGTGAGCGGATGAGTGAGCAGCGATTGCTGCCAGATGTACTCCCATGGGGAAACGACGGCGTATTTGGTGCCGATGACGGACTGTAAGAGAGCGATGGTCGGCCATCCATTGCGGATTTCCCAGAGGAGATTCGGAAGAAAAAGAAAGAAGGAGACTGCTGCGCCGGCCCAAATCCACTTGGAGGCGTATTGGCGGCGAGCGGGTGTGAACAGGAGCCCGAGGGCAATGCCTGAGCCGAAGAAAAGCATGGAGTGCTTGTTGAGGATGCCGAGACCGGCCACGAGGCCGAAGAGAAGCCATAACCGTGCGTCTCCGCCATTCAGGATGCGGAGAAGGATGGCGGCGCAGGTCATCCAGAAGACGGGCTCGAAGGAATTCATAGAAAAGAAATTGTCGAAGGCGAGATAGATGGGGGCGACGAGAACGGTCAAAGAGGCGAGGAACTGCGCGAATTTTCCGCCGCCGAGCTCGCGGGCGATCCATGCGGCAAGGAAGACTTTTGCGGAGGCGGCGAGGGCTGGCAAGAAACGCAGAGCAAAGAGCGAATCCCCGAGAAGCGAACGGCTGAGCTGGGCGAGCCATGGGGCAAGTGGAGCGTGATCCACATAGCCCCAGGAAAAATGCTCGCCGCAGGCGGCGTAGTACAATTCATCGCGGAAGTAGCCGAAGCGCCCGTTGAAGGCAAAATGGATCAGCAACGCCGCGCCGATGAGGTAGTAAACGCCGGCATAGAGCGGCAGGACTGACGAAGCCAGCCCGGCTTCGCGGGGGAAGCCGCCCGCTTCGCCGGAGACGCGTGGATGGACCGTTGGCGGGACCTGGACGCCTGCGGACAACGTTTCCTCTTACGGCGTTGTAGAAACGGGCTGGAAGCCGCCGCAATCTTCCCTCTTGACCTGTACCGCTCGAAGGAGTTTCCCGGATTCGAGCGGGAGGAACCGACACCGGGTTTCAAACCGCCCAGCGCACACGCATTTCAGGGTTTCGTCGACGCAGGCGCGGCGGGTTTTGCAGCAGCGGCCGCCCCTGCGGGAGCAACCAACGTTGCAGTCTTGATGGAATCTAACTTCGGCCAGCCCTTGTCGAGATACGGTTTTCCTTGTTTCTGGATCTGATCCTGATCGGGGCCCGCGTTATCTCCGTACTGGCCGTACATCATCTCGACGACGTCCATACCTTTACCCTCGACAACGCCGAAAGGAGCGAAGCCCATGCTGTCGAGGCGAGTGTTGTCCTTAAGATCGATAAAAACCTGCGTCGTTCGGGTGTTGGGTCCGGCTGTGGCGAAAGTAATGAACCCTTTCTTGTTGCTCTGGGTAACGGGATCATCCTTGATGTTTGTGTCCTTCCACGCGGCGGAAACTCCCGGATAGGCGCTGAGGCCGAATTGCACCACGAACTCGGGGACCACGCGGAAGAAACTGGCGTTGTCGAAGAAGTGGTGCTTGACGAGATTGTAAAAGCGGTCCGCGCCGAGAGGAGCCCAGGCGCGGGTGACGGTGACAACAAATTCGCCGCGGGTGGTTGTGAATCTTACCTGATAGGTGTTTGGGGCCTTATCTTTCAGCAGCGCGGGGCGGAGGAGCGCGCGATCGTAGGGAGAGCGCGCAACGGTCGAGCCGATCTTCGCAACGGTTCCTGGCTTTGCCGCGGCGCCGGATTGTGGCTTGGCTGCGGATTGTGCCGGAGCCTGGGCGAAAGCCTTCGCTCCGATTCCGATGATCCCCGCGAGTGCGAAGCAAACAATTCTCTTCATTGTCATGTTCCCTGCCCTCTCTCCCCGGCGCTCCAGATGTTATTTTTGTGTCGCAGAATCTAGTTCGCGGCTGACACGCTCCACTTCAGCCATTACGCGGAGAGTATTCTCTCCGAGAATCTTTTTGATGTCACCTTCGGAATAGCCCTTCCGCAGCAGCGCTTCGGCGATTTGCGGGAGCTTGCTGGCATCTTCCATGCCAAAAGGCATGTTGGCGCCATCGAAATCCGAGCCCAGACCGACATGGTCAATACCGGCGACTTTGACTGCGTGGTCGATGTGCTCGATGATTTTGGTGTACTCGACGCGGGGAAGCATGCCTTTTTGCACGTATTCCCGCGTTACCTGGTCACCCACGATCAAACTACAGCTTCCGTTATCCCCGCAGCGTTTCTGAACTTCAGCGGCGATGGTTTTTTCGAGCTCCGGATTGGCTTTCTCCGCATTGCGAAATTCCTGGCTCAGGAAACCGACGTGGTAATTGATCTGGATAACGCCACCCTTGGCGGCTAGAGCCTTCATCATGTCGTCGGTCATGTTCCGGGGAGCGTCGCAGATGGCGCGGCAAGAGGAATGCGACGCGAATACCGGAGCGTTGCTCACTTCGAGAGCGTCGTAAAAAGTCTTGTCGCTGACGTGAGAAATATCAACGGTGATGCCGAGGCGGTTCATTTCTCGGACGACGTCTTTGCCGAAATCGGTAAGGCCGTTGTGAGCGGGCGTGTCGGTGGAGGAATCGGCCCATTCATCGTTGCCGCTGTGCGTGAGCGTCATGTAACGGACACCGAGAGCAGCGTAAGTGCGGAGGACGGCCAGGTCGCTGGCGATCATGTGGCCGCCTTCGACGCCCATGAGCGCAGCGATCTTGCCCTGCTTGTGAGCCGCGCGAATTTCTGCGGCGGCGGTGGCGAGGACGAGATCGTTCGGATGCTTGCGGATCTGTTCCCGCACCGCGTCGATCTGGACGAGGGCGCGCTTGACGGCTTCTGGGCCGGTGACTTTGCTGGGCATCCAAATGGAGAAAAAGATGGCACCGAGGCCGCCTTCCTTCATGCGGGGGATATCGATGCTGCCGCTCGAATCGCGCGGCCCGAGATCGAACTTGCCGTCGAGGAAGCGCTGGGTGGTGTCGTCGTGCGTGTCCACAACAATCGAGGAAAAGTGCAACTTGCGCGCTCGCGCTGCGATGTCGTCTGTCGTCACGTTTGCCGCCAGGAAAGAACCGGCTGAGACACACAAGCCGGCTGTAAGGATCGTTCTAAGCATCTCACCTCGCATTATTCTCCTAGCAGACTCGTATTGCCATGTCATCGTCGGAAATTGCACGCTCTTACAGCAGCGCAAAACAGTGACAGAAGCTGGCATACAACAACGCATGTGTACGGGGCATGCGTTTCCTCCAGACTACGACTTCAGGAGGGAGAGTCTACCCTATTAGCCAGTCAAGCAACGCTAGTTTCCAAGCCTCACGGTTGACTTCGGCGATCGATTCGGTCAACGGAATTTCTTTGGGACAAGCCTTCACGCAATTCTGAGCGTTGGCGCAGTCCTCCACCCCGCCGTGACCCATCACACCCCGGATGCGTTCCTTCGCGTGCATAGCGCCGGTGGGATGCATGTTGAAGAGGCGCACCTGGCTGAGGATGGCAGCGCCGATGAAGTCGCTGTGTTCGTTGACCTGGGGACAGACTTCCAAACAATTGCCGCAAGAGATGCAGCGCGAAAGCGGATACGCTTTTTGTTGGACTTCGGAAGACATGCGAGGGCCTTCGCCGAGGTCATACGTGCCATCGATGGGGATCCAGGCTTTGACACGTTTCAGGCTCTCGAACATGAATTGGCGGTCCACGGTCAGATCGCGGACCACGGGAAATTTGGAAAGCGGTTCGATGCGGATGGGTTGATCGATCTGATCAACGAGAGCGGAGCAAGCCATGCGAGCCCTGCCGTTGATCAGCATGGCGCAGGAGCCGCAGACTTCTTCGAGGCAGTTGGAGTCATAAGAGATTGGTGTGGTTTTTTTGCCGTCTCGAGTAACGGGGTTTTCGGCGACATCCCGGAGACAGATGATCACATTCATGGACGGACGCCACTTGAGCGCGAACTCTTCCCATCGGGCGGAGTCCTTGGGACCGCTTTGGCGTTTTATTCGAACGATGACTTGCTTGGTTTCAGGCATGCGAGCCTCTTAGAACGGGAAGATTCCACACTCACTTCACGGCATCATAGCGCCTGGCACGCGGCGGAATTTGCGAAACGTCGACCGCTTCGTAGGTGATCTGGATTTCTCCGTTCAACCACTTGGCGCGCGTGGTCTTGAGCCAGTTGGCGTCGTCGCGGTTGGGAAAATCGAGCTTGTAATGCGCGCCGCGGGATTCGTTGCGCTGCAGAGCTCCCAGCGTGATCACGCGGGCCAAAATCAGCATGTTGTCGAGCTCGCGCGTAAAATTAAGAGTTTGGTTCGACCACTTGCTACGGTCGCTGAGATTGATTTTCTTCAAGCGTTCGCTCAGCCCGCGGAGTTTGGCTTCAGCGAGTTCGAGATTTTTGTTGCTGCGCGTGACCGTGACGTGCTCGGTCATGAGCTCGCCGAGTTCGCGCCAGATGGTTATGGGATTTTCTGTGCCGTCGGAAGAGATGAGCTCCTGATTTTTTCCCTCCTGGCGTTTCCGCTCGCGATCGAAAACGCTCGACAAAGTAGATTCTGCCCCCTTTTCAAGATTGCGCGCATACTTCACGGCGGCGGGACCTGCGAGACCTCCGCCGAAAATACAGGAGACGAGCGAATTCGCGCCCAAGCGGTTCGCGCCGTGATACTGGTATTCGCATTCTCCCGCGGCGTAGATGCCCGGAACATTGGTGGCCTGGTCTTCGCCGTTCACCCAGATGCCGCCCATGGTGTAATGCATGGCGGGGAAAACTTTCATGGGCTCGGCGCGGGGATCGACACCAAGGAATTTTTCGTAAATTTCGAGGATGCCTTCGAGCTTGCGGGCGAGGACCTCGCGCGGGATGTGCGTGACGTCGAGATAGACGGCTGCCTGGCCGCTGATTCCCAGCTTTTCCTGATAGACGATGCGGTGAATGGCCCGCGTGGCGATGTCGCGCGGAACAAGGTTGCCGTACTTGGGATACCACTCCTCAAGGAAATACAAACGCTCGTTTTCCGGAATACTCTTCGCGGCGCGGGTGTCGCCGGGTTTCTTGGGAACCCAAATTCGGCCGCCTTCACCGCGAGCGGACTCGCTCATCAGGCGGAGTTTGTCTTCGCCAGGGATTGCGGTGGGATGTACCTGAATGAATTCGCCATTGGCGTAATCAACGCCCTGTTGGAACAACGCGGATTGCGCGGAGCCGGTACAGGCGACGGAGTTCGTGGAACGCCCGAAAATCGCGCCGATCCCGCCGGTGCAGAAAATGACGGCATCGGCGGAATAAGTTCTTACGTCCATGGAGCGAAGATCCATGGCGGTGATACCGCGGCAGACGCCACTGTCGTCGATCACCGCGGAGAGAAAGGTTGAGCCTTCGAATTTCTTGACCTTGTCTTCGGACTCGTGGCGGCGCACTTGCTCATCGAGCGCGTAGAGCAATTGCTGCCCGGTCGTGGCGCCGGCGAATGCCGTGCGATGATAAAGCGTGCCTCCGAAACGCCGGTAATCGAGCAAACCCTCAGGCGTGCGATTGAACATCACGCCCATGCGATCCAGGAGATCAATGATGCCGGGTGCGGCCTCGCACATGCGCTTGACGAGGGGCTGATTGGCGAGGAAGTCGCCGCCGAAGATGGTGTCGTCAAAGTGCTTGGCGGTGGAGTCGCCCTCGCCCTTCTGATTTTTCGCGGCGTTGATCCCGCCCTGGGCGCACACGGAATGGGAGCGCTTCACCGGAACGATGGAAAAGAGATCGACAGGGACACCCGCTTCAGCGACACGAATTGTTGCCATCAAGCCGGCTAAACCACCGCCCACAACGATGATCTTTGGCTCTCTCATTTGGAATAGAACTCGAAAGGGTGCCAGTTCAACCGGAAGCTGAGGATGATCAGAACGCCTACAACGCTGAATGTGAAGCCGACCACCACGCCCAGCCGCCCCGCGGCACGCTGCGCTTGAACGGTCGCCGCCAGGCCCCATTTGCACAGAAAATTCCAGATGCCTGCACCGAGATGAAAGGAAGAAGCGAGCACGCCGACGAACATAAACGCGAGCGCGTAGGGATTCTGCAGAAGCTGTGCTACATCTGCGTAGGTGGACTTGCCGTGAGTGAGCCACCGCTCCGTATAGAGATGCCAGCCGATATAGACGAAGGCGATCAACCCGGTGTAGCGCTGCGCGGTGTACATCCAGTTGCCGACCCAGGGATACGCAGAAACGTTGGACTTGCCGCGGAGCCAAATGTAAACACCATAGCCGCCATGAAAAAGCATGGGCAGAAAAATTGCGCCCCATTCCACGATGAGGCGGAATGGAATGGTTTGGAGCTCGCGGGAGGTTTCGTTATATTTGGCGGCGCTGACGAGCGCGTAACTGTTGGACCAAAAATGTTCAGCGAGGAATGCGCCAACAGGAAGTATGCCAGTAAAGGAATGAAGCTTTCTGAGAAGATAACTTGCGTCAGGCGGGGTTGCCGTAGCGGACATTCCTTCTCCGCCGCGTAGGCCGCTCTCCGGCGCTGGGAAATCGCGGCACGCTCAGTATAGGGAGTTGGAATAGTTCCTGCAAGCTGGGCGGTTGGATGGCCGGATTTTCGATTGGCGTGGGAACTGCGAAGGAAACGAAATTCTCGGAAATTTCTTTGTAAAGGTGGCAACAGAGTTCGTTACAATGTTTATGGAATGGACGTTATTCGTCGGCTGCCATTCCGCTGAGATACATAGTCAAAAACAATCGGATTTTCCATGAGCACAAGCCTCAGCCTTGTTTCAGAACTCGAACGCCTCGCCAATGCCCTGGACACGGATGCCACCGGGACATCGCAAATCTCGCTGTCCTCGATCGCGGAACGTATTGCGAAGAATTTGGGTGTGAAGACGGACGAAGTCGCGATCCTCGGTTTATCGACGAAGTGGCGGCATCTGCATTTTCTGGTGCCGCAAGCGCTGAAGAACGTGGGATTCATCCCGCTTTCGAGCAATTCGGCGCTGGCGGCGCGCACGGCACGCGATAGCTGCCCGGAGATCAACAATAATTTTGCTACATCGCCTCACGTCAGCGTGTTTGAGGGCGTCAAAGTGGGCGGATACTCCACGGAAGCGATACAGAAAATTATCAGCGCGCCGATTCTATCCGACAACAAAGTGGTTGGAATCATTCAGATCAGCCGCAAGGGAGCGAATTCTTCGCTCGCGGGGCCGGATTTTACGTCGGAAGACCTGGGCAAAGTGGTCGCACTGTGCAAGCCACTCGGCAAATTTCTTCAGCACATCGTTGGCGAATCAATCGAGAATGGTCCGAGCTTGTAATCTCCCATTCATTTTTGCCTCTAAGGCCGCGCACTATTTGCGGATTGTGCGGGAATTGCGTTGACACTCGGATACCTTCTTGTTAGTTTTCCACAGCAGGAAAATTCTTCGCGGTTAGACTACTCACGGAGGCACCACACACCAGCACTATGGCGTTCGTCGCTAAGAAGATCTTCCTCACCAAGGGCGTTGGCAAACATCGAGAAAGATTATCGAGCTTTGAGCTCGCGCTGCGGAACGCGGGGATCGCGGCGTGCAACATCGTGCGGGTATCCTCGATTTTTCCTCCGAACTGCAAGCTGATCTCGCGCAGCGAAGGCTTAAAGTACATCAAGCCGGGACAGGTGGCGTTCACGGTGATCAGCGAGAACTCGACCAAAGAAGCGCACCGGCTGATTGCCGCGAGCATCGGGCTGGCGCTGCCGAGTGACAAGTCCATGTATGGATATCTGTCGGAACACCATTCCTTCGGCGAGACCGAGGAAGTCGCGGGGGAATACGCGGAAGAGCTGGCGGCGGAAATGCTGGCGACGACGCTGAATGTGGAGTTCGACCCGGACTTGTCGTTCGATGAAAAAAAAGAAGTCTACCGAATTTCGAACAAGATCGTGCGCACCATGAACGTTACGCAGTCCGCGGTCGGCGACAAGCGCGGCTTGTGGACCACGGTGCTTGGCGCGGCGATTCTCATCGGCGAAGACGACTGATTCGCAAAGTCTAGCTATCTTAGCAGCGCTCACTTCCCGTTGAAATAACCGATGCGTTCGAGAACGGCACCAACGATCAGCGGGAGCGCCACCGTGGCGTCATCGAAAACTTCGGCGAAACGCCCGCCTTCTTCGGGGGGAACGAATTTACCCCAAGAGACGGCTTCCGTGTAGGTGCTACCAGAGAGACCTCCCCAGTGCACGGGCTCCGGGCAAACCCGCACGCCGTAGTTGTAACGCTTCAAAGGCAGTTTCTTATAGCCGCGGCGCGCGAGCAATTCCGCGTAGACGCCGAATTGTTGCGACCAGTTGCGCGGAACGCCGCCGCCAACCGTGAAAATGCCCATGCGCTCTGTCGAGAGCATGGTATCGGCAAATCTCTCGAAATCCTCAAAAGGGTCAAAGCGGAGAAGCGGGCGCTTAGCTTTTTGGCGCGCGATCTTGTGGAGCGCAAAATCGATTCCCAGCTCCGAATCTGTGAAGGCCGGAACGAAAACCGGGATGTTGTGTTCGTAAGCGGATTTCAGAATTCCTCGCCCCGGCATTTTCTTGTGCAAGAACTCCCCGATTCGCCGGTGAATCTTCCAGCTGCAAACGACTTCGCCGGCTTCCCAATTCTCGAGGATGTGGTCCATCACTTCTTCCACGTGGTCGAGGTTGACCTCGGGTTCGAGCGAATCGTAAACGCGGTTATAGCCTGCGTGGAAGAGCGCCTTGTCGTCCATTTTGTCGTCATAGCGGAAGTGCGAGTAGCCGGCGGCTTCGACAAGCCCGTGGGCCATGAGCGCGCCGGTGGAGACGACCGCATTGACGACGCCGGATTCGATGAGGTCGCAGAAGATGAGGCCCATTTTGCCGATCGTGAGGGCGCCGGAGAGTGTCATGACGACGAAGCAGTCTTTGTCGCGGGCCATGGCTTCGAGGACGTCCGCGGCGTCGCCAATCTGACGGCCGGTGAAGGCGGTGTTGCCCATGGCGCGGACAAGATTATCGATCGTGCGGCACTTCGAAAGATCGAGCGGAAAGATCGGGCGAAGCTTGTCCTTGACAGGATCGTGCAAGACGCGTCCCGTCACCGTCTTCTTGGATTGTTTGGCCATCGGTTTCCCTCGACACCCTAAAATAATTTATCTCTTAACATTTTATTCGCAAGCGCGCCCCTAACGCTTGCATGATTGAATTGCCCGGAGATTGATAGTACAAACTCGTCCGTAAAGGAAGAGCAAATCGCGAGCACGGACACGCACGGCGCTCATGTTAAACTAAAAATCATGGCAGACAAATTTACCCTCGGTCTCGTGCAGATGCGATGCACGCCCAATGCAGAAGAGAATCTGGCTCGGGCAATCGAGAAGATCCGCGAAGCCGCGGCACGCGGTGCGCAGATCATCTCATTGCACGAGCTCTTTCGCAGTGAATACTTTTGCCGGAAGGAAGATGCCGAGCTGTTCAATCTGGCAGAACCCGTGCCGGGGCCGGCCACAGATGCGCTGGCAAGAATTGCCAAGGAAAAAGAGGTCGTGCTGGTGGTCTCGTTCTTCGAGCGGCGCGCGGCTGGTATTTATCACAATACGTGCGCGGTGCTGGATGCCGACGGAAATTTTCTCGGTAAGTACCGGAAGATGCACATCCCGGACGATCCGCTTTATTTCGAGAAGTTTTATTTCACGCCCGGCGATCTCGGTTTTCCGAATTTCGATACCCGCTATGGACGAATCGGCGTGCAGATCTGCTGGGACCAGTGGTATCCGGAGGGTTCGCGGATTACCGCGCTCAACGGGGCGCAGGTGATTTTTTATCCCACCAGCATTGGGTGGCATCCGCACGAGAAGGCGCAATTTGGCGCCGCGCAACTCGATGCCTGGCGGACCATCCAGCGGGCGCATGCCATCGCTAACGGGGTGTACGTTGCGGTTGTGAATCGCGTGGGATTCGAAGGCCAGCCGGCCGCTGGAGATGCTGGCCTGGAGTTCTGGGGCAATTCCTTCGTTGCGGATCCTTTTGGGCAGATGATTTCGCAGGCTTCGAACGACAAGGAAGAGATACTGGTCGTGGAATGCGACCCGGCCAAGAGCGAAGAAATACGGCGGAATTGGCCGTTCCTGCGGGACCGCCGCATTGATGCGTATTCGCCGATTCTCAACCGCTGGCTGGGCGAATGAAGCGCAGATCTCGAGCAGCAACTCCGTCCACTCCCTTCGAACAAGGCCTGTGGATGCCGGCGGAGTGGGATCATCATGAAGCCACGTGGCTCGCATGGCCGCATCAACTTTCCGACTGGCCCGACAAATTCGGCCCCATTCCCTGGGCGTTCGCGGAAATCGTTCGCCATCTCGCGAACGCTGAGCGGGTTTATCTCCTGGTTCAAAACCGCCAGGCCGAATCGCGGGTTCGCGCGATTCTGAAGAAGTCCGCCGCAAATCTCGCGAACGTGGACTTCTTCCGCGTTCCTACCAATCGCGGCTGGATGCGCGATTCCGGGCCCATCTGCGTGAAAAGTTCTTCCGGCGAAGTCGCCTTCACCCACTGGCTTTTCAACGGCTGGTCCAAGTACAGGAACCACAAAAAGGATGCCGTTGCCGTCGCCCAAGTGAATAAAAAACTCAAACGCCGCGTGTGGCAGCCCGTGCACAACGGCCGCCGGGTGGTCCTCGAAGGCGGCAGCATCGATGTCAACGGACGTGGCACGCTGCTCACCACGGAGGGATGCCTCCTCGGCAGAACTCAAGTGCGAAATCCGGGCTTCAACCGCGATGATTACGCACACGTGTTTCGCAACTATCTCGGCGCGACGCAGGTTCTGTGGCTCAGGAATGGAATCGCCGGAGACGACACGCATGGTCATGTGGATGATCTCGCCCGTTTCGTTAGTCCCTCGACCATTGTCGCAGTCGTGGAGCAGAACCCATCCGATGTCAATCATGCGCCACTGCAGGAAAACCTCGTCCGCTTGAAATCGATGAAAGATATGGACGGCCGCGCCTTCCGCATCGAGACGCTCCCGATGCCCGCGCCGGTTTATTTCCATGGGCAGAGGCTTCCCGCGAGCTATGCTAATTTTTATATCGCAAACAAAATCGTCCTGGTCCCGACGTTCAACGATCCCAACGATCGCGTCGCGCTGAACACGCTTGCAGGTTTTTTCCCCGACCGCGAAGTGGTGGGAATCGCCTGCCGCGATCTCGTCCTGGGACTGGGGACACTGCACTGTATGACGCAGCAGCAGCCCGCCGCAGGTTAGGCCCTTTTCGCTGCTCAAGCTTTCCGACTGGCTGCGCGCATTTTCCCCAAGGAATCGCGCGCCGAGATTTGATAGACTGCTGCGCACCGCTTGCCCAGCTGAATGCGAAAAGGATCATGGAGGCCGAATGCCCAGAGTATTGCTGATCGCGTTATTTCAGATACGAAGTGTCTGGATCTCGCTTCCCCACGGGTTCTTCGGATGGTTGATCATCGGGCTAATTGCGGGTTGGCTCGCAGGGAAGATAGCGCGCGGACGTGGATTTGGGTGCATCACGGACATCGTTCTCGGAATCGTTGGCTCCTTCATCGGCGGGTGGGTTTTCGTGAAATTGGGAATCTTCGGAGGCGGTTTCTGGTATTCGCTCGCAGCCGCCACGCTGGGCGCGGTGATTCTGGTCTCGATTGCTCATCTTTTCTCAAGCGGCGGCCACCACTGACATCCCGCGGGTACGCGGCACACATTCCGTCGGTGTGATACGATTCCCATTTGCGTCTCGGAGATGACACCTCATTGAGCAAGTCCACTCACTCCCTTACAGCGATTCCTCTCGGTGGTCTTGGCGAATTCGGCATGAACATGATGGCGCTGCGGCTTGGCGAGGACATTCTCGTCATTGACGCGGGGATGATGTTTCCGGAATCAGAGCTGCTGGGCGTCGATCTCGTCATACCAGACACGACTTATCTAAAGCAGAACCGCACACACGTGCGGGCCATTGTGCTGACGCACGGACACGAAGACCACATCGGCGCTCTTCCCTATATCTTGCGCGACCTGAATGTGCCGGTTTACGGGACGCGATTTACGCTGGCGCTCGTGAAAAAACGCCTGGAAGAAGCGGGACTGCTGGATTCGACAACGCTTCGTGAAGTCTTGCCGGGACGCATGGTGGAAATCGGGCCGTTCGAAATTGAGTTTATTTCCGTGACGCACAGCACGATTGATTGCGTGTCGCTGGCGATACGCACGCCGCTCGGTGTGATCATCCACACCGGTGATTTCAAGATTGATGCAACGCCTGTGGGCGGAGCGCCGTTCGATCTGCACGCGTTCGCGCGGTACGGCAGTGAAGGCGTCCTGGCGCTGTTCAGCGACTCGACGAACGTCGAAAGGCCGGGATTTACGCCGTCCGAGCGGGCGGTCGTGCCGCGGATTGAAGAGCTGTGCCGTTCCGCGCCGCGGCGCGTGATTTTGTCGTGCTTTGCGTCTTCGATTCACCGGATTCAGCAAGTGATCGACATCGCTGGGCGTGTGGGTCGCAAAGTGGCGTTCGTCGGGCGAAGCATGATCGACAACGTGGAGATCGCGCACTCCCTGGAATGCTTGCGGATCCCGGACGGCATGGTTGTGCGGCCGCAGGATATCCGCGGGTTCGATCCGAAGCGGCTGGTCATATTGGCGAGCGGTAGCCAGGCCGAGCCGATGTCATCGCTCTCGCGAATCGCAGTCGACAACCACCGGTTCGTATCGGTGGACGAAAATGACAGCGTTATTCTTTCTGCGCGGATCATTCCGGGGAACGAAAAGGCGATTTTCCGGATGCTGGACCACATGTTCCGGAGGCGAGCGCTCGTCTACTACGACAATTCCGCGGGGGCGATTCACGTTTCCGGGCACGCCAGCCAGGAAGAACAAAAACTACTCCTGCAGCTCGTAAAGCCGAAGTATTTCATTCCGGTGCACGGCGAATACCGGCATTTGTTCCGGCATGCGGCACTGGCGCATCAGCTCGGTTGCGTCAGCGGCGAAATTCTGCTGCTCGAAGATGGAAAGACGATAGAGTTCACGGAGGACGGGGTGTTCCGGCGGGATCCAGTCACGGCCGGACGCGTCTGCGTGGATTCCGGATCGCTGGAAGAGATCGAAGAGGTCGTTATCCGTGACCGCAAGCACCTTTCGGAAGACGGCGTGGTTGTTCCGATCATCGCCATCGATAAGCACACCGGTAAGCTCGAATCGCAGCCGGAAATCGTCACGCGCGGTTTGATGAGCGATAACGGGCAGGAATTGATTGCCGGAGCGCGAGACGTGGTGCTCAGGACGGTCGAGCAATCGAACGCGGAAGAAAAAGGCGATTGGGGCGTCATCAAAGAAAAAATTCGGGTCGACCTTAAGCGATATATCAACAAACATACCTCCAAGCGGCCCTTGATTCTCCCCGTCATCCTCGAGGTTTAGCCGGCTGAGCTCCTGATGGCTGAAACGACCACCACTCCTGCTCCCAGCGCGGGCCGCGCTGCTTTTGTCTTCATTCTCGTGACCGTGCTCTTCGATTTTCTGGCTTTCGGCATCATCGCCCCTGTTCTACCCAACCTCATCATCCAGTTCGAAGGCGGCAACATCGCCCGAGCCGCCGCCATCACCGGCTATTTTGGCTTTGCCTGGGCGCTGATGCAGTTTATTTTTTCCCCCATTCTCGGCGCCTGGTCCGACCGCTTCGGGCGCCGCCCGGTCATTCTCATTTCCTGTTTCGGCCTCGGCCTCGACTACATCTTCATGGCCCTCGCGCCCTCGCTCAAATGGCTTCTCGTCGGCCGCATCATCTCCGGCATCACCGCCTCCAACATTTCCAGCGCCTTCGCTTACGTCACCGATGTCACTCCCCCCGAAAAACGCGCCAAGCAGTTCGGCTATCTCGCCGCTTCCTTCGGCATGGGATTCATCATCGGCCCGGCCGTGGGCGGATTCCTCGGCAACATGAATCTCCGCTTACCGTTCTGGGCCGCCGCCGCGCTAAGCCTCGCTAACGCCATGTACGGTTTGTTCGTTCTTCCCGAGTCTCTTCCGAAGGAGCGCCGCTCCAAATCCGCCTGGCACATGGCCAATCCGCTGGGTTCCCTCACCCTCCTGCGTTCGCATCGGCAGCTTTTCGGCCTCGCCACCGTTATGACGCTCTTCTACCTCGCCCAGCAATCCCTCCCCGCCGTCTTCGTCATCTACACCCAATATCGATACGCTTGGACCAAAGGCGACGTCGGCTTGTCCCTTGCTGTCGTCGGCGTCAGCACGAGCATCGTCTCCGGCATGCTCGTCGGTCCCTTTGTCCGTCGCTTCGGCGAGCGCCGCAGCGTCGTATCCGGCCTGACCTTCGGCACCGTGGGCTTCCTGAGTTTCGCCTTCGCCCCGCAGGGCTGGATGTTTCTCTGCGCCATTCCCTTTCTCGGCCTGTGGGGCATCGCCGGCCCCTCCGTGCAGTCGCTAATGTCTCGCAGGGTCGACCCGACTTCTCAAGGCAAGCTCCAAGGAGCCATCAATAGTATCCGCGCCATCAGCGGCATGATCGGCCCCCTCTTGTTCACCCAGGTCCTCGCCATCGCCATCTCACCGAGCATTCCCATCCACTTCCCCGGAGCCCCCTATTTTCTTGCGGCCCTGCTGCTCTTCTCCAGCCTCCTACTCGCCATCTACGTCACCCGCCGCGAAGACGCTGCTCAGCCCGCGCATCAACCTTCCGATTCGGCCGCACCGTCATTCGATCCTTCTGACTGAACACAAACCCGCTTCCTTTCGATACAACTTGGGGTTCCATGCGACTGCAGAATTCAACGTGAGGAAGGTTATGACGGGGTGAGAAACGTGGCCCGGCCTGCCACCGTTCGCCTTCGGCCGAACCCAGGACAGAGGAAACGGCAAAAACCTGTGCCGTTCTCACCCCGAGACTAGGGGAAGCTTAGACCAAATCACGGCCCGGGTTCAAGAGACCTCAAATTCGAACCTTGAGAATTGCACAGGAACCTTTGCTTTTCAACCTTGAGGGGCCACGACTTTCTGGCGGTCCTCACTGCACGCGTCGCACAAGTACGCGTCACAATCGGATAAAGGAGAATTACCTCAGGAGTTCGCTCGCGTAGCGAACAGGCACAGCCAGGTTCGAGCCCCCAAAGCCGTTGAGGATGGCGAAGTTCACGCCAATCACTTTGCCATTGCGGTTGAAGAGCGGACCTCCCGATCCACCCGACGTTGTTGCGGCATCGTAAACGATCTTGTCTTTCAGCACGTCGCCTATGTGTCCTTGCGTGGTCGTCGGCCGGATGAGCTGCTGTGAGGCAAGCCGTGAAACGATCTGACTCACTCCATGAGTATCGCCCGCAATTTTCTGCGCAACATCCGGTCCGGCCCTCGCGAGGATACCCTCAATGCCGGTGGGGTAGCCGATCAGTACGACCGGGTCTCCCGTAACGCTCGCTTCACTTCGGTCGTCGAGTTCCAACAGCGACACATGGGGCGGGGCTGGGGCCTCCAACTTCAGAGTTGCCACGTCCGCCCGCGATGAGATTCGATCCAGTTTCGCGGAGATGCCGTCGGAACTTCCGGGGAAATAAGCTTTGTAGGACAGGACATAGGCCGCAGCTCCCCGATCGAGGAGTTCCTTCAAATCATCATTGCTCCACCAGGGCTCCGCCACGTGATGGTTGGTAACGATTCTTCCATCGAGCCGGACAAGGAACCCGGTGCCGAAGACATCGATTTGCAGATGTGGTCCCGAGCCGCCCGCGTCCAACTGCACCATTCCCTTGTCGTCCACTTGCGGCTTACCCAGCGAATCCACCGCGATCTGAATCGGTTTCCCCGATCCTTTGTCCAGAAACTCTACTACGACGTGCAGCAAGCAGACGCTGGGGCTGTAGCTATGCACAATGGTCTCGGCGATCTTGCCCTCGTTCTCCAGCAGCTTCAGACGACTCTGCGTTTGCTGGAGCTGCTCTCTGAGGGACTGGGCGTCCGCGCCGCCAGCGGTAGCCATTTTTTTGCGGAGATCTTCCGATTGCGCCTTCAGAGAGTCGCGGTTGGCCGAATCAGACCGAACCTGCGCATCCATCGAGTCGCGCGCTTGCTGTGCGCGGTGGAACAGGTCTCCCTGCTGCCCCAGGCCACTGTTCAGCCGGGCGATTTCCGCTCTGAGCTGGAGTGTCTCCTTCCGGCTGCGGCGGTTTGAAACAAGCGTCACCAAGGTTGCGAGAGCGGCCGCGGCGCTTAGAGCAAAAATGGCCGGAATCAGCCAGAACCTGCGTTTAGTGATGGCGCCGTTGCTAAGCGATTCGACAGCAAGATCCGCGAGGTTTTCTCGCTGCACCGCGTACCTGAGCATGGTCTTGAGATCTTCTTCCGGCTGCCTTTCTCGAAACTGCGTTCTGATCCTGGCGGCGAACTCCACGCCTTCTAATGGAAATGAAATGACGTCGTCCGCTCCAAGGTCCAGCACGCGAGCTCGCTCGAGCGCTCCGCCATGGACCAACGTCACGACCTTCAGGGAGTGGGTGTCGGGGCGGGACTTGAGCTGGGTGATCAGTTCGCAGCAACTGAGGTCAGAGGGCGTCGCCTCCGTTACCAGCACTTCGGGGGAAAGCGTCAGAACTTGCTCGACGGTTATGCCGTCTTCTGTAGCGACTTCATAGCCCTGTCCTGATAATGCCTTATTTACCTCAGCAAGAGAATCGGCGCCCAGATTGAGAAGAAGAATGCGCATGGCTATTAGCTTATCATCTTGCACATTGGAACTGTTTTCTTGCGGACGGCAACGGGGCAGGATTAACGGTGCGGGCGGAACCCGGCGAATTGTTCTTTATCCCTTGGCCTTGTTTTTGATCTGCTTTGCGAGCTTCTCGATTTCTTGCGCTTTCTTGTACATCCTTACGGATAGCACATCCGTCGTCGCCGTCTTATCCACCTCTTCTCGCAGTTCATTCACCAGCACAGACAGATGCTGTACGCCTTCACGGAACTCCTTTTCGTTCTGCAGCAGCATGGCTGCCTTCGCACCCTTTGGTTCCAGCTGCACGGTATTTTTATCTGTCCCTATAACCGGTGGATGGTCTGGCTGTTGGTGGATCGGCAAGTGCTTGTTCCGCTGTGCGAACAGCGACTCCGCTGCGGCGGCGAGAAAAATTCCCGCAGCCAGTTCGATCACAAACCTTCTCCTCATCTCGCGCATAGGAACCTCCCTAAACTATCCCCAATTCCCAAACTCTGTCGCGCGCTTCATCTGCGGTAAACGCGCTTGTCCCCACCCGGATTTCGGCCATCGCTGAGCGATTGTACACCCGGCCGGAGACCAATCTTCTATGGGCAACGAGCGTTATGAGGGTTGGCGGGTCATCGCGGTTGGGGTTGTACCCCTGAGCGCTCCTGCGCACGTCGCAATGCAAGGCCGGTGACCAGTCCGGCCGACACCCCTACCCGGCCCGGAACTATTCACTCTCTACGAGTTCGAGGAGGAGAGAATGAATCGACGCTTGTTATTTCTAGTTGCTTTGGCAATTCTCGTGGCGCTTCCCGCTGTTGCGCAGCGGGGCGAGGGGCAACGCGGCCAAGAGCGGGGGCAGAACCCGCCGCGCGCCAATCAGGGCCGCGTCCCGCCGCCTCCGCCGAAGCGGGACAATCCGCACTCCAAGCCCGAACCCGAGCGTCATGTCACGGGCCACGTCAACAGCACTCCCCACGTTAACAAGGACCATTGGTACGGCCACGACCGCCCGGACGATAAGCGCTTCCACCTGGACCGCCCCTTCGAGCACGGGCGCTTCGAGCACTTTGGCCCATCCTACCGCTACCGCATCGAACGCTTCGATCGTGACCATCATCGTTTCTGGCTCCCCGGCGGCTTCTACTTTGAAGTCGCTGCCTGGGACTGGCCAATCTCCGCCGATTGGTGCTGGGACTGCGCCGATGATTTCGTCATCTACGAGGATTCCGACCACGCCGGCTGGTATCTGCTTTACAACGTCCACACCGGCGTCTACGTGCACGTTAGCTACATGGGAACGTAGGCGCTTCCGAGGGCACAGCCTAATCGCTGTGAACGTCGTGTTCAATACATCACGCCGGACGGTGATGCGCGATATATTCCCTCCCTTCGGCCACGGGACGCTCACGTCGCGGCCGCGGAGCCTAAAGAGCAGCGGCTCAATTCGCCTCGACGGTCCGTCAGGCGAGATCAAGTACCAGACTCCCGCCGCCGAAGTCTTGTGGCGCTATCTACCGCGGGATTCATCCCACCTGACCGAGCGTTCCGGGAATTGCAACCCCACGTAAAAGCCGCCACTTGCCCGTGGTTGGCAATAGACCACTCGGGCCGGCTGAGGGAATTCGCCCGTCAGCGGGGTAAGCAGGGTTTCTTCGCCAGGCTGCCACAGCCGCTTGGTCACCACCCGAGCGCCGTGGGGGCTGACGTTGCGCGTGAACGCCCTTTCGGCAGCACGCGGTTCCTTCGTTGTAGCGAGGTGCACGGGGAGCATCATCGGGAGACGCTTCTCAATTCTCCCGTCAAAAAGCACTCGACGAAAATCCGTTGGTGGAGTGGTGGCATCCATGGCTCACTCGAATTCGCTCAACGGAAGGGCTGGGTTTGTTCCTTGCGAGTTCTTCATCCTCCTAGTCTTGCTAGTTGCATGCCACCGGAAAGGTCAGTATGCAAGTAGTGAAAGTCTGTATTTTCTGCTCAAGTAATTACCTTAGTACTGTGGAATGTGTGGAGAACAACTATCTCGGCTGCTTGTCTTCTGCCTGGGCTCGGCTGCCGTGTTGGAGGTCAGGAGATGCGCTCTAGCTCTAGTCGTCTCCGCGTCTAGGGACGCGGGAGGGGCGCTTGCCACGCAAACGCGGCCAGGGCGATCTGAAGTTGACGCGAGCGGGCGGCGGGCGTATGGTTGTGCGCAGAAATGGGGTTGAAATCGGAGATTCCCTTTCGACATGTGGAAGTTTTTTGCGATCGTTCCGATCGTCCCGTCGGAAAACCTTAACGATTAACACTGGAGGTTTACATGCGAGTGGCCGTTCTTGCTGCACTTCTGTTCGGCGCTGCGCCTGCATTCGTTTATGCGCAGGCTTCAAAAGGCATGGCGGACGATCAGGTCCCAATCAGTTTTGTACGCACCCTTAACCCTCATACGTTTCATTCAAAATCGACGGCTGACGGCGGCGGCGTTCTTGGAAACCGCTCCAACGGCAGCCTTCTCGGCATCGACTCGCTCTCCAACTGGAGCAGCTATTTCTACTACCCGGGAGTCGATTCCAACGGCTTCCCGCAGTTCACCTGGCAGTACACCATGGTCGGCCACGCCCCGTTCAGCAGCGGCGGTGACGACCTGAACGAGGAGACCACTACGATCGACGCGCCGGTCGTCGCCGTCAATCTCGACCTGCGCAACTTCGACGGCTCACCGCGCTTCGTCGGCGGGCACCGGCTCATCTCCGACGGCACCCAGTTCGTGTCGCCGGTCCTGAACTCCCCGGTTTTTTCCAAGACCTTCTACGATTCCAGCGAGAGTCCCACGCAGTTCACCGACGCCGTTCAGCGGGCAGAGTTCTTCCACCAAGCTAACGAAGAATGGCACACCCTGCTGCGCCCGCGCGTCGGGACTCCTCGCACGATGGTGCTAATCCGGGGCACGTACCGCTTCGCCCTCAACCCCGACGGCTCCTGCTGCGCCTTTGTCCTGATCGACTTCAATACATTCGTCAATGCCCTCTTCCCGGCGATCCCCACAGATACCACCACGCCGATCGGTGCCGCCGAGAATGCCGGCGACATCCGCACGCGCGACATGTCCACCTTCCTGTTCCCCAACGGCTATCTTTACTTCAATGGCGATCCAACGCAGTGTTGCGTCCTCGGCTTCCACAGCTACGATCTGGAGCCGGGCGGCGCCGACAACGGTTTCCGCGAGAGGCGCTATGTGGTGAACTACTCGAGTTGGATTTCGCCTGGCTTATTCAACACTTTCACCGACATTACCGCACTCAGCCACGAGATGGCCGAGACGTTCAACGACCCCTTTGTCAACAACGCCACTCCTTGGTGGCTCTCGCCCAATGGCAACTGCCAGAATAATCTGGAGACCGGCGATGTCATCGAGGGGCTTGCCAACTCGCAGTTTCCGATCGTGCTGAACGGCTCCACTTGGCACCCTCAGAACGAGGCGCTCCTCCAATGGTTCGCGGGCGTGACGCCCTCTTCGGCCATCAGTGGCGCTTACAGCTATCCCGACACGAATGTTTTGACTTCGGCGAACGTTTCGCAAAACTTCGCTTGCACGCCGCCACTGCCCTAGCAGGATCTCCGTCGGCTCGCATCACTAAAGTTGCAGCAACTGCGGCTGGATGCCCTTAAGCATCCAGCCGTTTCTCTGCCTTAAGTACGAGACTCCTGCCAGCGAAAGCGGCGTTCTGCCGTGTCTGGATAAGAAAGAAAAATAAAGGGGTACGATTCTCGTACGACAAGGCTGTGTCAATCTCGAGCAGACGCAGCTTTCTGCCGTTGCGTCACTCTCTGCGCGAACGATATCAGGAGTTTCCTCTGCTCCTTACTCATCCGTGCCAGATATCTCTGCAACTTGCCCAAGAAGCGCGCATCCTTGCCGAAACTGCCCCATTCATTCCCTCGATGCCCATTCCGCCCGGTGAGGATGGGATCAGGGCGGATTGCTCCCGAAAAGCCGGTTTACCGGAAGCTAAAGTCCAAACTGACCGACTACCCACCATGTGGGTACCTTGCGTCCGACGAGGCGGAGGTATAGGCTTTGCTTCCGGCGAAGGTTTGCGCTCTTGCGGGGCTTGAGGGGTCGTGCTCCGCACCCACCCGACCATCCCCGCTCGCTCCGTGCCAAGACACGGGGAACGCAGCGAGGGGCCGGCGCAAACAAAAATGAAGGAGGTTTTCGAATGGCAACGGCATCGACGGTGATGGAACCGAATATCAAGATCAGCGCGACGAAATTGCTCATCAACAACCAGTGGGTCAACAGCGTATCCGGGAAAACTTTTCCGACGATTAATCCGTCCACCGGTGAAGTGATCACGCAGGTGGCGGAATCCGATGCCGCCGACGTCGATAAGGCAGTTGCTGCGGCGCGCGCGGCTTTTGAGAAAGGCCCGTGGAGGAAGATGAGCGCTTCGCAGCGCGGCGTGCTGATGAATAAGCTGGCGGACTTGATCGAAAAGAATGCCGACGAGCTGGCACAGCTCGAAGCGCTGGATAACGGCAAGCCGTATGCGGTGGCGAAGGCGGCGGACGTTCCGCTGACGGTGGCGTGCTACCGCTATTACGCTGGGTGGGCGGACAAGAATCAAGGCAAGACGATTCCGGTCAACGGAAATTATTTCTGCTATACGAAGCATGAGCCGGTCGGCGTTGTCGGGCAGATTATTCCGTGGAATTTTCCGATGCTGATGCAGGCGTGGAAGCTGGGGCCGGCGCTGGCGACGGGCTGTACGGTCGTATTGAAGCCCGCGGAGCAGACGCCGCTGACCGCTCTGCGCATTGGCGAGTTGATGCTGGAAGCAGGATTTCCGCCGGGCGTAGTGAATCTTTTGCCGGGGTACGGGCCGACGGCGGGCGCGGCGCTTGCGCGGCACATGGATGTGGACAAGGTCGCGTTTACAGGTTCGACGGAAGTAGGCCATTTAATCATGAAGGCGGCCGCGGAGACGAACCTGAAGCGCGTGACGCTGGAGCTCGGCGGGAAGAGCCCGAACATTGTGTTTGCCGATGCGGACATGGATCAGGCGATCGAGGGCGCGCACTTTGCGCTGTTCTTCAACCAGGGGCAGTGCTGCTGCGCAGGGTCGCGGTTGTTTGTGGAAGACAAGTGCTACGACGAGTTCGTCGAGAAGAGCGTGGCGCGCGCGAAGAAACGCACCGTGGGCAACCCGTTTGACAAGAAGACCGAGCAAGGGCCGCAGGTGGATCAAGACCAATTCAACAAGGTGATGAGCTACATCGACGTTGGAAAAAAGGAGAAAGCCAAGCTCGTCACGGGCGGCAATCGCGTCGGCGACAAGGGGTACTTCATCGAGCCGACGGTGTTCGTGGACGTGAAGGACGATATGAAGATCGCACAGGAGGAGATCTTCGGGCCAGTGATGGCCATCCTGAAATTCAGGGACGTCAACGAAGTGGCCGAGCGGGCGAACAAGTCAATGTATGGCTTGGCGGCAGCCGTTTGGACGAAGGACATCAGCAAAGCGCATGCCATTGCAGACAGCGTGCGCGCCGGCACGGTGTGGGTGAATTGTTACGACGTGTTCGACGCGGGGGCTCCGTTCGGGGGGTTCAAGCAGTCCGGGATCGGCCGGGAGCTCGGTGAGTATGCGTTGTCGAATTACACCGAAGTAAAAACGGTTACGATCAAGCTCTAAACATTTCGAACGTAGATGGACCGCGGGGGCACGATTTATTTGTATCGTGCCCCCGCACTTTTGGAGCGCTCCCGGCTCGCTGAAGCGTACAATCGCGCCATGGCGTTGACTCTCCGCTCGTACGAGCCGCGCGATTTCGCCGCTCTTTATCGCCTGGATCAGTCCTGCTTCCCTGCCGGTATTTCCTATTCGAAGACAACACTGCGTTATTTTCTGACGATTCCGTCGGCGGATTGCGTGGTGGCGGTGGAAGATGGGAAGATCGCCGGATTTGTTGTCTCGGAAGAAAATCCGCCGCTGGCGCATATCATCACGTTGGATGTCGAGGAACGGCACCGGAGGCGCGGAGTCGCCACGGCCTTATTGCAAAAGATCGAATCGAATCTTGCGGCGCGCTCGGTGCGGTCGATCCTGCTTGAAACGGCAATCACGAATGAAGCCGCGGTTGCCTTCTGGCAGCGCCACGGCTATCGTATCGAAGCGACGCTGAAGCGCTACTATCTAGGCCGCCTTGACGCTTACGAGATGCGCAAGATCCTGCCTGCGCCAGTCAGAAAAAGCGGCATGCAACCGGGAGAAACAAATTGAACGACTACTTGTTGTCGGTCCTTTTGGGAATCATCGAAGGACTCACGGAATTCCTGCCGGTAAGTTCCACGGCGCACCTACGGCTGAGCGAGGCCCTTTTTCACATCGACCTCACCAACGGATATTGGAAGATGTACACCATCGTTATCCAGCTTGGCGCGATTCTTTGTCTGCCCGTGTATTTTCGTCATCGCATAGCGAAGTTTCTCTCGACGTTTCCACGCGGCGAACGCGGCGACCGCACCGCAGTGACGCACCCCCTCGGTTTGACGATTGTGGCGTTTGTGGTCACGGCGATTCCGGCCTTCTTGCTGACTAGAGTTATCGGCAAACATCTGGAAAGTTTGTACATTATGGGTAGTTCCCTGCTGATCGGCGGAGTCGCCATGTGGATTGTGGACGCGATGAACGCGAAATCGGAAGCCGCTGGGCCAGATGCTTCTGGAGGCCGCATTCACACTTGGCACATGGAGGACATGAGCCTGGGGCAGTCCATCTGGATTGGCGCGTGCCAAATTCTGTCGGCGGTATTTCCCGGAACCTCGCGATCCATGTCGACAATCGCCGCAGGCCAGTTGGCAGGAATGTCGCGCGCGTCGGCACTGGAGTTCTCTTTTTTCCTGTCCATACCCACGATGGTGGTGGCAACGTGTTACGACTTATTAAAATCGTTGATAGGCAAAGGCGAGAACACCATCGGCGTTTCCCATATCGACCCGCATGGATGGGTTGTACTCGCGATTGGATTCGTGATCTCGTTTATCGTGGCTTACGGCTCGGTAGCATGGTTCCTGGCTTGGGTGAGAAAACACGGATTTGCGCCGTTCGCCGTGTACCGTATCATTGCGGGCGTCGCGGTGTTGGCCTGGGCATCGCGAATGATCGGATAAGCATCTTTGGATACAGGGGATTGGAAACTATTTGTCTCCGGCGCGGGTTTGTCTGGTATATTCGAATCGGTTTGGCGTTCCTCCAGGCGGGCGCGCGCTAGCGCCAACGCACCCGTGCAAGACTCAGCCTTCCCCAAAGCTGAGGAGAATTTTGTGCGCTTTCTAACACCTACCGAAAACAAACGGCTCAACGAGCTGGTTGGGTTTTTGTGCGTCACGCTGGCCGTGCTGATGGCGCTGGCGCTGATTTCGTATTCGCCGCGCGATGCGGCGCTCAATGTATCGGCGCCAGCGCTGGAAGGCGGACCCGCGCGAAATTGGATCGGTCCAGTCGGAGCCTATGGCGCAGACATCTTTTTTCAACTGTTCGGGTTTGCGGCGTTTCTACTTCCGGCGGCAATTTTAGTCCTGGGCTGGCGGTGGTTTCGCGGCCGGGCGGTCGAGTCGCAGGTGGCAACACTGATCGGCTACGGGCTCCTGCTGGTGTCGCTGCCGTCTCTGTTGTCATTGTGGCATTTACCCGAAGTGCGCGGTGCGATACCTCCCGGCGGCTTGCTTGGCGCCCTGATTTCGTCAGGCCTGCGCACTGGCTTTAATCTGTGGGGCGCAAATCTCGTCGCAGTAGCTCTACTCATTACCGCGCTGTTCATGACCACGAGGTTTTCGTTCAGTGGCGCGCATACGTGGGCCAATGGACCTAGAGGCCCGATCGGCGCGGTCGAGAGACTCGGGATTCTGCAAAAAGCACAGGCACGCTGGCATAGCTGGCGCGAGGAGCGCGCGCAACGCCACATGCGGCGGCGCGTTGAGGAGACGCGGATCTCCGGGCGCAAGCCAGTTCCGCCACAATCGGTTGGCAGTGCAACGGTTTTGAACGAACCGCCGAATTTGATTGGTTTAGAGAACGAAAGTGAAACCGGCGAGGGACAGGATTCGGGGCGCAAGGCGCGGATTTTGTTTCTAAGTCCGGAAAAGGGGACGGCAAAGAAAGCCTCCGACCCAAGGATCGCCCGCGGAAATGCAAGTTACAAGCTGCCTCCCGTGACGCTGCTCCGCGAGGCCGAGCGGCGCAGCCAGAAGCTGGATGAAGAGGAGCTCAAGGACCGGGCGCGAGCGATCGAGGCGAAGTGTCTGGAGTTCGACGTCCAAGGCCGCGTGACGCAGATCAATCCGGGACCAGTTGTCACCACGTTCGAGTTCAAGCCGGAGGCGGGCATCAAGTACACCCGGATCACCAGCCTGACGGAAGACCTTTGCCTGGCGCTGCAGGCGGAATCCATTCTGATCGAGCGCATCCCGGGCAAATCCACGATTGGCATTGAAGTGCCGAATATCAACCGGCAGACGATTGCCCTGCGAGAGATTCTTGAGGCGCCTGAATTCATCAATTCAACCAGCAAGCTGACGCTTGCCATGGGGCGCGATCTGCACGGACGCATGCGCGTGACCGACCTGGCGCAGATGCCGCACCTTCTGATCGCCGGCTCGACGGGCACGGGCAAGAGCGTGTTCATCAACTCGCTGTTGATTTCGATGCTGTATAAGGCGACGCCGGATGAAGTGAAGGTGGTGTTGGTCGACCCGAAGCGGCTGGAGCTCAATCTGTACGACAACATCCCGCACTTGATCGCGCCGGTAGTCACGGACCCGAAGATCGCCTCCAATGTCCTGCGCAACGCGACGAAAGAGATGGAGAACCGGCTCAAACTGCTGGCACAGCGCGGCGTGCGCAACATCGACCAGTACAACCGGACTTTTCAGACGGCGCAATCGCTGTCGCTCTTTGAAAACGCCGAGGAGACCGAACACAAACCCCTTCCTTACCTCGTGATCGCCATCGACGAACTGGCCGACCTGATGATGGTGGACACGAATGGTGTGGAGGAGTCCATTACGCGATTGGCGCAGATGGCGCGGGCGGTCGGCATCCATTTGATACTGGCAACGCAAAGGCCGTCGGTCGACGTGATCACCGGATTGATCAAGGCCAACTTCCCTGCCCGGATATCGTTCCGCGTGGCCAGCAAGGTGGATTCGCGCACCATTCTCGACGCAAACGGATCGGAATCGCTACTTGGAAAAGGGGACATGTTGTACTTGCCGGCTGGGTCTGCTCGGCTGCACCGAATCCACGGGCCGCTGGTTACCGAAGAGGAGATTACCGCCGTCTGCGACTTCTGGAGAAAGCAGGCGCAGGCGAAATACAACGGGCAACTCCTCGAAGCGCCGAAGGAAGAGAATGGAAACGTCGAAGGCGAAGCCGAGGGAGATGTGGAGGCAGGCGAGGGAGCCGACGACGATCTGTATCACGACGCGGTGCGCGTGGTCTGCGAGGCAGGACGCGCTTCCACGTCGACACTGCAACGGCGGCTGCGGATCGGCTATGGCCGCGCGGCGCGTTTAATCGATTTGATGGAAAAGGATGGCATCGTGGGCCCGCCCGACGGAACCAAGCCGCGCGAAGTGCTTAAGAACCGCAACTGGATGAAGGAATTCGACGAGTCCATGTAGTGACTCGATAATTTGACACCATCTGTTATCGCCCCTACAATTTTATGACCACGCGTGCCGGGGTAGCTCACTGGTAGAGCGCCGCCCTGAAAAGGCGGGCGTAGCCAGTTCGATTCTGGCCCCCGGCACCATCCACATATTCCTTAAAGTTCGATTCTCCTCTTCAGTGTAGCCGTTTGAAGCGGTAGGGATTGTCGAGCAGCGCTATTGGAGAACCCACTCACCAACTTTCTCGACGAATCGGAATGCATATCGCGGATAAGGCGTGTCCTCCGCTTCGGAGCGGATGGTCTGGGCCTTTCCGACAAACTGTTCCCCTCCGGTAACCAGGTACACGTCGACGATGGAATCTTTCTTCAATTTGGCCGTACAGCCGCACAGGAACCCGCTTGTACTGACATTATCCGTATGCGTCCGCTCCTCGAACGCTTTTTCATTGGCGTCGATCCCCCGGAGTCTTAACATGACTCGCAAACGAACGCGAACTTCACTTCGCCGCTCGGGCCGCCTCTCCTGCAGAGCTTTGGCTAGGAGTGGCCTAAGACGGTCAAAATCGATGGGTTTCTCAAAGTACGCTGTGGCACCGAGTTCCTTGCACAGTGCTTTTGTTGTTGCTCCGGCTTCTCCGCTTACGACGAAGACGGGAATTAATTGCGTCGAAGTCATGGAAGTGAGAGTCCGGCACAGCTCGAAGCCGGAGCACCTCGGCATCCTCAAATCCAACAAGATCGCGCTGGGCTTGTTTTGCATGGCCAAAGCAAGCGCTTGCTCCGGATCTCCTGTATCAATGATCTCGTAGCTATCAGCAAGATTGATTCGCAGAAGGCGCCGCATCGCTTCTTCGTCATCGACAATTAAGAGTTTTTCCATCTCGCGGAGCCTCCTATCGCTCCGGTTTCAGATTGGCTCCGGCAAGGACTGAGATTGGCTGCGGAACAGTGCTGTCTGTCTTGTTTGCGTCTCCCTTTGTATCCAGCACTTCGCGCACCTTGCGCATGAGGGCTTCCTCGGTGAAGGGCTTGTGCAGTAAGTGGGTGCCCTGCTCAAGCACGCCATGACCAGCGATAAAACTATCGGTATACCCGGACATATAAAGCACTTTCATACCGCGTTGCCAAGGCGTCAGACGTTCCGCCAGCACGCGGCCGTTAATTCCAGGCATCACCACGTCGGTGAGCAAGAGTTGGATCGGTGCGGCATGCTGCCGGGCCACCTGCAAAGCTTCCTCCCCGTCAGCAGCCGTCAAAACCTGATAGCCGTTGTCCTTCAGAAACATGTGCGCCAGTTTTCGCAGAGGTTCTGCGTCTTCCACCAACAGGATGGTCTCCGATCCTTGGAGAGTTAGCGCTTTGGGAGGGCTTGCCTCCGGGGCTGCGACCGCTTGTTCCACCCGCGGCAGATAGACAGAGAACGAAGCGCCCTTCCCCTTCTCGGACTCCACGGCGATGTAGCCGCCGCTCTGCTTCACCACACCATAAACGGTGGCCAGACCGAGTCCCGTTCCTTTGTCTCGTTCCTTGGTGGTAAAGAACGGTTCAAATATGTGTGCCTGAGTCTCCGGGTCCATTCCTATGCCCGTATCCGTGACGGCCAGCATCACGTACCGGTCCGGCCTGGAGCCTGGATGCTCAAGTGTGTAGGCAACATCCAGTTCAACATTGGCCGTTTGGATTGTCAGTTTGCCGCCTCCTGGCATGGCGTCACGGGCGTTGACGGCCAAATTCATGACGACCTGTTCGATCTGTCCCTGGTCAGCTTTTACCTGGCCGAGCGCAGGAGCCAGGATTAGATTCAGCTTGATGTCTTCCCCGATCAGGCGCGGCAGCATCTTCTCCATGTCGGATACCAGCGCGTTCAGGCTCAAGATGGCAGGTTCCAAAACCTGCTGGCGGCTGAAGGCCAGAAGCTGCCTGGTCAGCGACACAGCTCGCTGGCTGGCTTTTTCAATTTCCTCGGCGTGCTCGTAGGAGGAATGGGCGGGACCAAGGCTGCGCTTCATTACCTGGCTGTAGCCCATGATTACACCCAGAAGATTATTGAAGTCATGGGCAATTCCGCCGGAGAGCCGCCCGATTGCCTCCATCTTCTGTGCCATGCGGAGCTGCTTTTCCAGTACGCGCCGCTGCGTTATGTCCTCGGCAAAGACTTCGAGATAGGCAAATTCACCTGTTTCGTCTCGTACTGGGCGGCCACTACTTCTCACGGTAATGCGAGTCCCGTCTTTCCTCTTCCACTCAAATTCGATGTCCTTAAAACCTTGGTGCTGAGGAAACGTCTCAATCAGTCTCTGGTGCTCTCCAGGATCGCAATAGATGTCGGTGGCGAGATTGGCTTTCAGTAGTTCATCCTGCGATCCATAGCCCAGCATTTGTTCGAGGGTAGAATTGACCAGAAATAATTGACCCGACAGACCGGCCCGGTAGATTCCATAAGGTGCGTCCTCGAACACGGAGCGGAAGCTCGCCTCCGACCGGCGAAGCGCTTCGGCCGCCCTTTTACGATCGGTAACGTCGCGATTGACGACGACTAATTTATCGGCAACCCCCTCGGAATTGCGGACCACACTTGCGGTCGACTCTAGCACCCGCCACGAGCCATCCTTGTGACGGATACGGTACTCCACTGGCCGGCCAATACCGGTGCGGCGGGCTTCCTCTGCAGCCTCTTTCACGCGCTCCCGGTCTCCGGGGTGGACTTGCTCAATATATGTTGAACTCTTTAATTCGTCCTCGGAATACCCGAGAACCTTTTGGTAAGAAAGGCTGTTGTAAATCCGCCGCCCCTCCATGTCCACTACGGCAATCAGGTCAGCGGCATTTTCGCTGATGAGGCGGGACAGCTCCTCTCTCTCGAACAACCTGCGGCGCATCCGGTGGATCTGCAATTGTTGATATAACGTGTAAATATCGAATAACAGCACGAGACCGAGCAGGCCGCGCACCGCCTCGTGAACCAGATCGCTCTGAAAAAGCGTTTCATCTCCCTGCAAAGCGGGGAGTAGAAAAGAAGCCAAGCCACCGGTCAGCAGGAGCGTGACCGTAACCGCAGCTGACCACAGCCACCACTCGCGCCTCTCCATCCGTAGAAAATTCATCCTGGTTGTTTCGATCGACATGGTGCTCTCTCAGCCCCTCCCAGGCCTCGTCAGCCCACCTAGGCCCTGAATGGGGCCACTGGCTTGGTTGCAGCCGGGCCAAAGGATGGTCCCTGTTTCTGTCCGGATCGTTTCCCACCTTTCGTTCGAAATCTGGAGGAACACCTCTGCGACTCGTGAATCGTACTGTTCTCCTGCTCCGTACTTGATTTGCTCTTGTGCTGCCAGGAATGGCAGAGCAGGACGATATGGCCGGTCAGACGTCATGGCATCCACGGTGTCCGCCACGGCGAAAATCTTCGCGCCAATGGGAATGTCCGCTTCTTTCAAACCTTGCGGATAGCCGCTGCCGTCGCAACGTTCGTGATGTGTGAGGATGATTTCTGCCGCCTCCGTGAGGAACTCGATGCCCTTGACCAGGCCATATCCGATCTGAACGTGTTGCTGCATGATCTGGCGTTCTCCCTCGCTGAGAGGCCCAGGCTTGAGAAGGATTCGGTCCGGTATGGCCAGTTTCCCAACGTCATGCAACAAAGCCCCTATTCTAATGCTCGCGAGTTGTTGTTCCGCGACGCGCATCCCTTTGGCTAGTTCGATGGAGTACAGGGACACGCGCCGTGAATGCCCTGCTGTTGGGCTGTCACGCAGATCGATGGCCGCGCCCAACGCTTCCAGAGTATTCTCATAACCGGACTCAATCCGGCTGAGAGCCGCTTGGAGTTGCTGAGTCTGGTCGGTTACCATTTCCTCTAGATGATGGCGATACTTCTCCACTTGTCGCTCCAGACGCTTCTTCTGGAAGGCGCGTTCCAGACACAACATGACAATATCGGACTGGAATGGTTTGACGAGATAATCGTCTGCGCCCTCTCGCATGGCGCGCACACCCATACGAACGTCGTCCACCCCCGTACCGATCAAGAATGCCAGTTGGGGATACCGTCGCCGAACCTCCGCCAAGAGTTGCATTCCTGAGACCCCGGGCATCTGCAGGTCCGCAATTACTGCATCGATTGGCCCCTTTTCTAGGATCTCAAGGGCCTCTTCGGCGCCCGCGGCGGTCTTGCACGAAATGCCTTCCTGGGCCAGCATCGTCGCTAACACCTTCCGAGAAGAAGGTTCATCGTCTACGATCAAAACGCGAGCAGTGGGGGAAGGGGTCGCACTCGATCTGCCATTTCGTCTGCCCGATCCTGCCGTCGCAGCTGTGTGAAATGTTGTCATGCCAAAATTCTTTCCTGGTTCTTCGACCTCAGCCCGTGAGTTGGACTTGGCACAATTTCACCACAGCATCTCTCAACCATCGAATGCAGCAAGGAACTTCCCTGCACGCTCCGAGCCATGCTAGCGGCACGTGGGAAGTCAGAAGCCGAACAAATTCAAGCAGTTAAGACTCAATTTGCCAAACCGCGCAGACCCTTCTACAGTGAGATGTTTCAAAGGGGGAATCCAAGTTGCATAGTGGAACGCTCCGTGACGTGCGGGCCGAGAATGAGTTCGTTCATGACGCGTAATCGGGGCTTCCGGAGCAGTCTTCAAATCCACACTAGGCGCCGTGACCAACAGACTTCTTTGCGCCGTGCGAAACTCTTGGGCAACTTCCATCACAAAGCAAGTCGGTCTGGTTCCAACAAGCAAATCTGTCTATAATTCGCGAAACCGTAACCCTATTCCTCAAATGACTACGCTTGCACGCAAGCTGCACCTGGTCGATTACTTTGCGCTCGGGTTTGGCGTGATGGTAGGAACCGCCTGGCTGGTCGTCATGGACGACTTACTGGGGCGCGGCGGGCCGCTTGGCGCCATACTTGGCTTTACTTTCGGCGCCCTGACATTGCTCCCCATCGGCTATGTTTATGGCAAGTTGGTGAAGGCGATTCCCGACGCTGGGGGAGAGGTCGCTTACACGGCCCTCTTCTTTCCCCAGGGCGTCAGCTTCCTGGCTGGATGGATGATGCTCCTTAGCTATTTTCTGACTTGTCCCTTCGAGGCTGTGGCCGCCGGCAAGATTGCTGCTTATCTCTTCCCTTCCATGGATTCTATAGAGCTGTATCGGTTGGGGAGCCGACCTATCTATTTGGGACACGTTATTCTCGGGCTGACCATCACGGTCCTTCTGACCTGGTTGAACTACCGAGGCATCCTGGCCAGCGCAAGATTCTTGAAGTGGACAACATTTACGTTTCTTGGTTGTGTCGTCATTTTCGCTACAGCCGGGTTCGGGCATGGGTCGCCCTCCAATTTTCGTCCGTTGTTTACACATGCCCCCTTGATTTCCATCTTCCTCGTCTGGCAGGTAACTCCCTGGCTTCTGGCAGGCTTCGAATCGGTTGGCAAGGGAGCCGAGGAAGCTAGTCCCGATTTCCAGGGAAAGAATTTCTCGGTTGCCATTCTGATGACGATCGTTGTGGGACTCCTGTTCTTTTGGGTGGTTATCGCAGGGGTTGCCTATGCAGCGCCCTGGCAATCGCTCGCCAATGAAAAGTTTTCAACCGCTGTGGCGTTCGAAAGAGCCCTCCATGCGCCTTGGATCGTAGATCTAATTATGGTGGCCGCATTCATCGCTCTCCTGAAGGCCTTCAATGGAAACATGGTGGCTTCCTCGCGAATGCTGTTCGCGATGGGACGACGTAATTTGCTCGACCACAGGATGGGTACGGTCCATCCCGTCAATCAGACCCCGACAGTGGCCGTGGTCGGCGTGGGAGTGGCTACGGCGATCGCTGTGCTGCTGGGGGATGCTCTGCTGGTGCCCGTTCTGGAAGTAGGCGCCGTCGGCTCCGCAGTCGGCTGGATGGCAGCTTGCGCGTCCTATTACCGCATGAAGCCTGCCTTCCTTGACCGCCTCGCCGCCCTATTTGGACTCTTGCTCACTTCGCTGATGGTACTGGTGAAAGTAGTGCCATTCGTTCCAGGGCACTTTAGCAGCTCTGAATGGATCGCGCTGGGGATCTACGGACTTCTGGGTTATCTATTGTGGGCCCGGCGTCACACTCTCGCATCAAGCCATCCTTAGGTAAGCAGAAGGGTGCTCGCCAGTCTGATCCTGGGCAAGCGGACAGACCTCTCTACGGGGGAACGCAGACCTCCTGTCCAACTGTCCAAGCAACTAAAATTCGTAGCGCAGCGCGAACTGCATGACGCGGGGCGAAGTCAGGAGGCCGGCGTAATCCCCGAAAGCACTTGGCACTTGTGTCAGAGTGGGAACACCACTATCCCCTATGCCGTTGGTGAGCCCCGTGGCGCCACTTGGGAGGACGTTGAACCGCTTGAGATTCGGCACGTTGTACACTTCCCAGCGGAACTGCAGACGATGCCCCTCGAAAGGCATCTTCCAACTCTTGCTGAGGTTCATGTCCCAGCTGGCGAACCCGTTCCCGCGCAACACATTTCGCGAGCCGCTCTGGCCCGGGAAGGGATGAACGAAGTCGCCGAGCGCGGTAGCTGGGTTGGCAAAAACGCTGACGGTGCCGTCCGGCTGCTTGAAAGCCCCCGTCTTTGGCATGGCAATCAACTGACCGCTTCCCTGCTCGTCCCAGTTCGTGGCCCAGAACTGACCGTTATCCACCGTAAAGGGAAATCCCGAGGTCCACCGGGCCAAGCCAGAGAGTTGCCATCCCCCGATGAGCGCGTCGACAACCCCGCCAGCGTCCCGGCCAATAGAGCGGCCTTTACCAAACGGGAGTTCCGCGATCCAGTTGGCGTTGATTTGGTGCGTGGTGTCAAAATCGGAGACGGCGCGAACATTATTTGGCGAAAACGCATTCACCAAGCGGCTCCCAGGCGCTCCGATGTTCGCCGTCCCGCTAAACCCAAGCCGCGTGGCCCCAGATGTGAAATCAATGGACTTGGAGTACGTGTAGTTGAGGTCGAACTGGACACCGTGGCGGAACTGCTTCCTCAAATTGGCTTGCAACGCGTTGTAATTCGACCTGCCGATCGAGCTCCACGCATAACTGGTTGTCAATTGCTGATTCAGAAGCTCTCCGGTCTTGCCGTTGAAGAAATAGCTGTTCTTGGCGGTGTCCTTAAGGAGGCCGAAGAGGTCGATGTTGCCCAGCCCCACGACTTCATCCCCTGTAAACGCCCCGGAAGTCACGTAGAGGGCGTAAGCGGCCTGAGCAATATCTGTCGTCGTGGTTCCGGTGGGCATTACATAAATAGTGCCGGGCGCGGGAGACGTGCTGGACCCCGACGCTCGAAGCAGGTTGTTCCAGTAGGCAACGGTTGGGCCAAGCGCCTGGTCAAATTGGGCTGGGGTCAACAGGGCTGGACCAAGGGGACCCAGGGGACCATTATTCGGACTTTGCGCCAGTTTCGAAATCGCCGTACCTGCCTTGAAGTAGTCGATCCCGGATTTGGTGTCAACAAGATCGAGAGGTTGCATTAAATCGCGCTGTGTGAGCAGTCGGCGGCCCAAGCGGCCGACGTAAGACAACTGTAGCGAGAATCCATCCGGCAATTGGCGCCCGACGGAAAAATCCATGGCGTAAGCATGGGGTGTCTTAATTGACTGGTCGATTCCCCAGGTTATAGCTTCGCCGAATGGTGCGGGCGTTTGGGGAAACGTTATCTTTGAGGCCGGCACGAGATAAGGGCTGCCAACCACATCCGTGGCGGGAATCACATGCAAATCCGTGATGCGCGCCGCCTGACCGGCGCCATCGATACAGCAAGGATTTTGCAAAGTCGAGGACAAGCCGCCGGGTGCGTTGGCGTCAAATGTGTTGAGCAACTGCATGCCAGCGCGGTCGTACACCCTGCTGAAGCCGGCCCGGATAACAGTTTTGTCTCCTTCGCCGAACAGTGTTTTTAGCCAGCCGCTATGAGGGCGGGGAGTGTAAGCCACAGAGATACGCGGTGAGAAATCCGTCTTTTCAAAATGATAAAGTCCAGGCCCGTTGTTCGCCGGTCCTCCGAGTCCGAACGCTATCGACGGAGCATCGGCATAGCCCAGGCCTTTCTGCATGTTCTGGAGATTTTGATTGAAGTATTTCCCTAGGTCGAAGCCCCCCGGCGGGCACGCGGGCATCTGACCCGCCCCATTCGCCACCGTAGCCGTGCACACGGGAGATGCTTGGAAACCGTTCACTTCCCAAGGCGGCGGGAAAAGCGACCAGCGCAGGCCGTACGTTAGCGTCAAATTCGGTTTGATGCGCCAGGAGTCCTGCCCGTAAAACTCGTACCAATCAAGCCCCCAGTCCCGCTTCACGGGAGCACCCACGGGCAAAGGGTTACCTTGCCGGTCGTAGTTGTTGTTTGAGTTCACGAGCGAAACCATGCCGAGCAGGCCCAGCATGGGGTAGTCATATGCCGTCGTGGAGGCGGGTTCTGGGAAATTGCCATAGCACGGATCCAGCGGGCTGCCGACTCCCGCCGGGCAGCCGGGACCTGCCGTATTGGCAAACGCGACGGGGGCCATCCAGAATGTGGCACCCTTTCCAACGCTAAAAGAATGAATGAAGCTGACCCGCGGATTGCGCACAAATCCGATATTCGTGCCGAACTGAAAAGTATGCCGCGCCTTCGTCCAGGAGAAATCATCGAGCAGATTATGAACCGGTATCTGAAGACTGTGCGTGTAATTGATCCCCTGATCGAGGGTGTTGAACGTGTTCCACGGCTGGTTGCTGTTCCCGACAAAAGCCGTACTCTGCCGCGTGAAGCCCCAGTGAAACGTATTGACAAGAGATGAGCTGAGCACAGCTGTGTATCCGAGAGCTATTCCTTTGCTGTGGTCCAACAGCGTCTGTTCGGGCGGCGACCCCGGCAAGAAAGGCTCCTGAGGATTGGACAAATTTTGCAGGGCGCCGCGCCAGAACAACGTATGCTTCGCGTCCGCGGTGAGGTGGTAATCGATACGCGCTATGACGGCATTGTTATCCAGACTGAATGGCGCACGAAATCGGAAGCCTTCATAGTTGAGTCCATCGCCAACGGCAGGATCATTGGGGGTGAACTTGCCGTAAGTTTGATTGAAATAGTTCAGCATCACCGGATTCGGTCCTACCGGACCTGTATAGCCGGCGGGCGGACTCGTGGATAGCGGATCCAACGCCTTGATCTGTGCCGGACTCAGCGCTAAGAAGCCCGGTTGAACGGGGTAGCTGGCCCCGCTGTTCCCGATCACGGGGCTCCCCCCGGGGCACGCCGAGGCATTTTGACATTTGTACTGAATCACGCCATCGCGGAGCGATGCTGTGGGTATGTTTCGCAACGCTGTATGTTCTTCCCGCTGACGCGTACCCTCATAATTGGCGAAGAAAAACAGGCGGTCTTTCTGGATAGGACCGCCGATGGATCCGCCAAAGATGTTTCGGATCAGCTTGAGAGGCTTGTTCGGCAGGCCGACCCTGTTTTCCGCTATTTTCACAAGATAATCGTTGGCGCTGGTCGCTGTGTTGCGGTTGTATTCGTAGAGGGAACCATGAAAATTATCCGTGCCGCTCTTGGTAACCAACGCGACCTGCGCCCCGGAGCCCTCGCCTTGGTCGGCGCCGTAATTCGTCGTCGTGACGCGGAACTCCTCGACGGAATCCAACGTGACCGGTAGCACCGAGGTGAAGGCATACCCGCTGGACTGGTCGTTGACGTCCACGCCATCGAGCGAGATGTTGCTCTGGTCGCTGCGGGCGCCGTTCACCGCTCCGCTGCGGGTGTCCTGATCCTTATAGTTGGCTGATTGCAAATCGGAACGGTTGCCCGTATAGGCGACGCCGGCCTGAAGGCTCAACAGGTCTGGTACATTGCGGGCGTCAAGCGGAATCTGTCTCACCTGCGTCTCGTCGAAGGAGTTGCCCAGAGAGGCGTCGACTAGATTTAAGGCGGGCGCTTCGCCAGTCACCTTAATACTTTGGGTGGTCTGGCCTAGTTTGAGCTGTACATTTGCGGTGGCCGGAGTATTCACGAGCAATTGCAAACCCGTTTGTTCATAGCCTGCAAACCCGGCCGCCGTGACCTTGAGCGTGTAGGTCCCCGGAGCTAGGAACAAGAACTGATACTCCCCCTGCGTTCCTGTAGTCGCCCTGCGCTCCGTCTTAGATTCCGCGTTCGCGAGAACGACGTTGGCTCCGACCACGGCGCTCCCGCTCGGGTCGGTTGCGGTCCCTCGAACCGAGGTAGTGGCCTGTGCGTAGACGGCTCTGCCACCAACAAGAAGCGCAAAAAGCAGAATCGCCAACGCCCTGAGCATTCTCGGGTATGCTGGCGGAACAGCTTCTCTTAGACGAAGTGCCATGGTCTTGTCTCCTTCACGCGAATTCAAACCGCGGCCGCGCAGCATGTTAATAAACTGGCTGTTGAAGCAGGAAACGCTGATCCGAAGATCGATCATGGATGAACGAAGGAACGTGACGTTCCATCGCCCCCCTCACCCAGGGACCCCAACGTTTCATACTTCCTCGCATTGACCCCGGAATAAGCGGTTATTTCTGATGCTTAATGCTGGGTATCACACACCCAGCAAAATCTGTCAACAAAAATATCCAAAGGGCAGAAATCGCAGCCGCGCCGTTTTTATTTATCCGCATGGCAATATTGACAGCCTGTGCTGGCGTCGTTCTTGCGATGGCAGTCGACGCAACCTTCCATGGTGGTTACGTTGGATGCTATTCCCATGACATCCATCTGGCTGACCTGGCCGTGACACATTTCGCATTTCATGCCAGCCTCCAAGTGAGAGCGATGATTCCAGTAGACCCACCCCGAAACAACGTAGACACGGACCCAAGGGATCGCTTGCTTCGACTTTGCAAATTCGGCCAGCTTCTGGATGGCCGGCTTATCCTTGGCAACGATGACATGGCACGCCATGCATGTGCTTGTCGCCGGGAGGGTCATGCGATCACCTGGTTCCGGATTCGGGTGGCACTCCCGGCACTTCAAGCCGAGAGCCAAATGCGTCTTATGACTATACGGAATAGGTTGCTCTGGCGGGGCGGGGTCTGCGGCTGGCTTGGTCTGTGGTGTCGTCTCTCTTGCGGAAACCCTCTGCCCGGCAAAGAGAAGCGCCGCTAGGGCTGGGGTCGCGGCCAGCAAGAAGATGATTACGTTTCCGTGTCTCATGCTCACGCTCGAACAGCTCGAAATTGCTTGGGCAAAAACTTTCTACCGCCGCCCCCTTCCCCTCTTTTTACGTCAGCCCTTCGTGCACAAGAAGTTCCTGAACTGCGCGATGCGCCTCATCAATGGCTTGATTCGTGAAGGCAGCAGCACCGGCGTCCGCGTTGGCAATCGTCACCCGACCGAAGCGCTGCCGGCCAATCACGTGAGGACGCTGTTCTTGCGGCACGTCAGGATCCGCCAGCGTGTCATACGTATATGCGTAGCCGTACGGCCAACGGTTCACGGTGATCGCAACAATGTCCTCTGCAGGGTCAAAACCTGCCGAGCCCAACATGCGTCCGAGTTGCCGCCGTATCTGCAGTTCGAATTGCTCGAAGGTCATTGTCAAAAGCTCTTGCTGACCGGCACGGTTTTGTTCCTTTCGCGGCAAGCCTGGCTCGTTCGGATTTCGCATCATGTGAACGAGGATGGGCTCCTCTGGTGTCGTCACACCACGATACCCCCCGACGGTCGTTCCGGGCTCAAGTCTGGATTCGGTGTGATACATCCCTGGAGCGTTAATCGTTCCAACACTCAGCTTCTGAAATGCCGTCCATTCGCGAATGAGAACGTTGGTGTACATCATCGGCACTTTGACCGGGTACGCCAGAGCCTCGCGCTGTCGTTCGGGAACCTCGGGCATCAGCGAGGGGATGAGTCCGTTGTAGCAGGCCAGGATGCAGTTGCGCGCGCGCGCGGCGTACATCTTTCCGCCTCGGAGATAGGCGACTCGCGCCGAGTGCGCGCTTTCTGGCGACCCGTCATGCTGAACCCGCACGACCGGACTGCTCAGCCGGATGCGAACATTTGAGTTCGGGTCGTCGAGTTGCGCGTACGCCAGCGACGCCTGGACAATCGTGTTCATCGAGTGTTTCCCCGGGAGCGCCGCAGGGATCAGCTTACACACTAGGAGCCGGGCAATCGAGGCATTCCCGTCCGGAAAGTGGAATAAGTAAGAGCCTTCATTGAATCTTTCCTCAAATTTCAAGCCGAGACCGTTGAAGCCGACCGCACCGTGTTGGGCCGCTTCCAGCGCCGGCATAGTGTCCACTCTTTTGTTGTTGCGGCCCCCATTTCCCAGGAAGAACGGCAGCGCTTCCGGGCTCATTTTCGCAATATTCAGCAGATAATTCTGGTAACTCATCTTGGCCAGCTTGGCCCTTTTCTCATCGTCACTTAGGCCAGGCATATAATCGGCATTCTTTCCGTACAGACGAATGAGATCTTTGCGCGCTGCTTCGGAGAGAGGCGCTTTTTCGAAGAACGTCTTCCACGGAAGACGCCCTTCCCCGACCACGAGACGGTCTTCCCCGAAATGCTCTCTGTCGAAAAACACGCCAGAGCCAAGATTGTATTTTCCCTCCATATCCCGGTTATAGAAATCGGGGCCACGCTCCACTTCGATACCAAGATCATTGATCAACGCCTTCGCGCAATAACTGTACGGATACGGCGTGGCAATGCCCATCGTGCCGCCGAATCCGACGAAACTCCGGCCTTGATAATGAAACTCGTTTCGCTTGGCATGTCCGCCAAAATCGTCGTGGTTGTCCAGAATCAAGATCGTCTGTGTGGGGCCGAGAGCCGCTCGGTAGAAATATGCTGCCGACAAGCCCGAGATGCCGCCGCCGACGATGATGAGGTCATACTCTTCGTGGATGTCACTGTCACTAACCGGAAATTGGACATACTTCCCCTGCCGGATGCGATCGAATTCTTCGACCGCAACAGGGTATTGGCCACGAAGTCCTGTGCGCAGCGGAGGATAATTTTCCGCATCTGTGGTTTCAGGCACATTCTGAGCTGCCACCGCGGATATCCCGTTCACGGCAGCATAGGCGCCTGTGATTCCAATCGCGATTCCATTCAAGAAATCTCTCCTTGCAATGGCTCGACCCATTCCCAGCGCACGATACTCGTCGAAAATATTCATCTCATCTCTTCCCTTCAAATTGTTCCCGCCCGTAAGGGTTCCTCTCAGACGGATCGCCCGGCACGAGCAAGAGCACTCCGAGCATTTGGTTCAGTCCAAACTAGCATTTCAATTCACGAGATCCGGAAGTGGCCGAAAATTCGAACCCGTGTGAAGCAGAGTCTACCTCCCAGGCAGAGGGCTGTGGAAATGAAATCGTGCTAATCCTGGAATTGAGGGATTAAGCCCGGGGGAAAACTCGCCTCTTTCTCTGAGCGGCGCTGGCTTCAAACCTTGTGGGGCTGAGCAGCCCGCGGTAGACTTTCGCCTGCGTTTGTCGTCAGGGGCAAGGTATTGAGTGAGAAGGATGAGCAGTATGAGCCTGTACCGAAAAGGGTGAGAGATCGTCACGATGGATGACGTTCACACGGGATCGCTTGCGGCAGAAACGATTCGCAGCAGCTCCCTTTACAACAAGGACCTCGCACCCGTGCCAAGCGAGCGCCGCGTGTGGCGTACGTACAATTACACCGCTCTGTGGATTTCCATGAGCGTGAACATTCCTACATACATGCTCGCGAGCGGCATGATCGCCGGGGGGATGAACTGGAAGCAAGCGCTCTTCACGGTTTTTCTCGGCAATGTGCTGGTGTTGATCCCGATGCTCCTGAATGCGCATGCCGGAGCGCGCTACGGCATTCCCTTCCCTGTTTTTGCGCGGGCTTCCTTTGGCGTCCTCGGCGCAAACGTTCCGGCGATCTTACGCGCACTGGTAGCTTGCGGGTGGTTCGGAATTCAGACCTGGATTGGCGGCCAGGCCATCAATGCCATGATTACGGCGCTCGCGCCAGGTTGGGCGCATTTCACCTATGGTGTGGCGCTCTGCTTCGGCTTTTTCTGGCTGCTCAACGTGATTGTCATCCTCCGCGGCATTGAGACGATTCGGTTTCTTCAGGGCGTCTCCGCGCCATTTCTTCTCCTGATCGGGCTCGCCCTTCTCCTTTGGGCGCGAAGTAGAGCAGGCGGCTTCGGACCGATGCTCGCTTCGCCTTCCAAGTTCCAAAGCTTTGGCGAGTTCTTTCGATTCTTTGTGCCCTCTCTCACCGGCGTAGTGGGATTCTGGGCCACGGTTTCCTTGAACATCCCTGACTTCACCCGCTATGCGCACAGCCAGCGCGATCAGATGGTTGGTCAAGCCTTGGGACTGCCCGCAACGATGACCTTTTATTCGTTTATTGGAATCGCGGTGACTTCAGCCACGCTCATTATTTTTGGCGAAGCACTGTGGGATCCTGTCGCCGTATTAGCGCGGCTTGGCAGTCCCTGGGCTGTTGTGCTGGCCATGATCGCGCTGTTGATGGCCACCCTCAACGTCAATGTTGCGGCGAACGTCGTCTCCCCGGCGAATGATTTTTCGAACCTTTCTCCGCGACGCATCAGCTTTCGCACCGGCGGCCTGATCACTTGCCTGGTAGGAATTTTGATGCAGCCGTGGAAACTGATGGCGAACTACGGCAGCTACATTTTTGGTTGGCTGGTTGGCTACTCCGGCTTCCTCGGGCCCATTGCCGGTGTATTGATCTGCGATTATTTCCTGCTTCGCAAGAAGATCCTGATGCCAGCCGACCTCTACCGGCGCGGAGGCCAGTATGAATACTCGCGCGGGTTCAACTGGCACGCGATTGCAGCACTGGCTGCAGGGGCAGCCGTTGCTTTCGTCGGGCTCGTAGTTCCACCGCTGCGAGTCTTGTACAACTACGCTTGGTTCGTTGGCTTCGCGGTCAGTTTTCTGGTCTATTTCACATTTTCGAGCTATGCCCAGCCGGTTACCGTGGCTGCGGACTGAGGGGGCGCATTCATGGATTTCGGGATCACCATCAAGCCGGATATGACGATTGACCGAATTGTGAGTCTCACCCGCCAGGCGGAAGCGGCGGGCTTTTCTTATGGCTGGATTTTTGATTCGCACGTGATCTGGATGGAGCCTTTTCCGCTTCTGACGCTGATGGCAGCAAACACGAAAAACATGCGCCTCGGAACATGTGTGACGAATCCCGCGGTTCGCGACGTCACTGTCGCGTCCAGTCTGTTTGCCACGTTGAACGTCGCTTCGCATGGACGCATGCAGTTGGGAATCGGCAGGGGCGATAGTTCACGGCGCGTTCTGGGCAAGAAGCCTACGACACTCGAAAATCTCGAAGAGTTCGTGCGCGTGTTTCGTGCGCTAAACGCAGCGAAAACGATCGACCATGAAGGTGTCAGTACGCGCTTCCCGTGGGCGAACGCGGGCGTTCCGCCGGTTTGGGTGGCTGGTTATGGCCCGAAGGCGTTACGCACCGCCGGGCGCATTGGCGACGGCGTGATTCTGCAATTTGCAGATCCGGACTTGATCGCCTGGTGCTTGGGTTTTGTGCGCGAGGGCGCGCGAGAAGCGGGGCGCGACCCCGGCAAGATCCAGGTAATGGCCGCCGCGCCGGTATGGGCAGCGGATGATCTGGCAACCGCACGCGAGCATGTTCGCTGGTTTCCGGCGCTCGTTTCCAATCACGTGATGGACCTGATTTCCCGGTACAAGCCCGAAGAATTACCTGCGTCCTTGACCGCTTTTGTAAAAGACCGCGGAAAGTACGACTATCTCCACCATTGCGAAGTCGGCAGCGACAATGCTTCGTTTGTCGCCGACGAAATTGTCGACCGCTTCTGTCTGGTGGGGCCCGTCAAGGAGCACCGCAAAAAGCTGGAAGCTTTGCGAGCGGTTGGCGTGACTCAGTTCAACATTTATTTGATGTGCGGCGAAGAAGAGCAGACATTGGAGATCTATGGCCGCGAGGTACTCCCACTTTACAAACATTAGATAGGTTTGGCGGTTTAAGGAAAGGTCCGGAGGAATCATTGATGCGTTTTGACACGGTGATCCGCAACGGCACGATCGTGACCGCTACGGACATTTACGCAGCGGATGTCGGGATCAACAGCGACAAGATTTCCGCCATTGCCGCGCAACTTCCCATCGAAAATGCGGGCCGCGTAATCGATGCGGCCGGCCGCCTGGTGATGCCCGGCGGGATTGACGTTCATACGCATCTCGACATGCCGTTTGGGGGAACCACAAGCGCGGACGATTTCGAGACCGGCACGATCGCGGCGGCGTTTGGCGGAACCACCACGCTGATTGATTTTGCCATTCAATACAAGGGGCAAAGCCTTCGGCAGGCCTTCGATGGCTGGATGCAAAAGGCCCACGGCAAAGCGGTGACGGACTACGCGTTCCATTGCATCATTACGGACCTCGGCGCCGCGCAACTGGAAGAAATGGGCCAGCTCATCCACGAAGGAGTTACGAGCTTCAAGCTGTTCATGGCCTACCCCGGCGTCTTCATGCTTGACGACGCGACCATCTTCCGCGCGATGTCGCAAGCGGCTAAGCACGCCGGATTAATTTGCATGCACGCGGAAAATGGAGGCGCCATCGATGTGATCGTACAGAAGGCGCTGGCCGAGGGCAAACGCGCGCCGAAGTATCATGCTCTCACCCGGCCCACAACTGCCGAGGCCGAAGCCACTTCGCGGGCGATTGCGCTTGCGGAAATGGCTGGCGCGCCGGTCTATATCGTCCATCTCTCGTGCAACGAAGCTCTCGAAAAGGTCCGCGAGGCGCGCGACCGCGGCTTGCCCGCGTATGCCGAGACCTGTCCACAGTACCTCTATCTTTCTCTTGAAAATTTCGATGTTCCAGGATTTGAAGGGGCGAAGTACGTCTTCACGCCCCCGCTGCGCGAAAAATGGCACCAGGAAAAACTCTGGCAAGGACTGGCCCAGGATACGCTGCAGGTGGTTTCCACCGATCATTGTCCGTTCTGCTTCAAAGAACAGAAGGAGCTGGGCAAAGACGACTTCACCAAGATTCCCAACGGCGGGCCGGGCATCGAACACCGCCTGAGCCTCATCTACACGGGCGGAGTTCATGGAAAGAAATTTTCGGCAAATCGGTTCGTCGAACTGGTTTCCACCACGCCGGCAAAACTTTTTGGTCTGTACCCGCGCAAGGGCACCATCGCGGTGGGCTCGGACGCTGACCTCGTGATCTTCGACCCCAACGAAGAGCAGGTCATTAGCGCAAAAACGCACCACATGCGGGTGGATTATTCGATGTTCGAAGGCATCCAAGTCAAAGGCGTGCCGAAGACGGTGTTCTCCCGGGGCCGCGCCGTGATTGAGGGGGAGAAATTCGTCGGGCGTGCAGGCGCCGGGCAATTTGTGCGCCGGCAAACATATTCCCGAGTGTAAGAACGCCGGCCCTCTTTGTTCTTCATGCCTCGTAAGGACACACCACGTCGAATGTATGGATGATTGCAGAACCCAGCTTCCCTTGGCTGATTTTTCCCGAGCGATCGCATAGGCAGGTCAGCAGGCCCGCCGATTCTGCGGCTTCAACTTCCTTCCCGGCGTCGGATAGAAACAGGAACTCGCGTGGAACGCGGTCAAGCAACGCCGCGATTCTCTTGTAGCTCTCGCTGTCTGTCTTGTCGCCGATGCGGGTGTCGAAGAAGTCTTTGATATAACCGGTGAGGTCGCCAAAAGTCGTCGTCTGGAAGAGTAGTCGCTGCGCCAGGACACTGCCGGAGGAATAGATGCAGATTTCTCTCTTCTGCCGCCGCCAGCGCTCGAACGCGGGCGGCACATCGGGATATACCTGGCCGCGCAATTCCCCACTGGCGTATCCCTCCTGCCAAATCTTCCCCTGAAGCGACTTGAATACCGTGCATTTGCTATCGTGCCTGATCAACCATTGGCCATAGGCCACCGCGGATCGCAGCTCTTCCTCCACATTTCTTTCTGCCCACGCTGGGGGTTGGAGACCTTGACGCTCATCTTCCCGGTGTTGAACGCGCAAATCTTTAATGAGCGAGTGGATCTGCGCGTCCTGGAAATGATCTCGCAGAAAACTTTCCAGTTTACGGCTGGCATAAGGAAACAGGACTTGAGCGACAAATTCTATGGGCGTTGTCGTTCCTTCGATGTCGAGGAGTATTATGCGGACTTGAGCTTCGTCAAACAGGGCCACGACAATTATTTTGCCACTGCCTGCGGCCGGATGTATCCGGGCCCCAAGCAGACAGGTTCGTAATTTCGATCGACAGCGCTCTGGGTGTAATGCGGCGTCCAACCAGAAACATCCTGAAACAACCGGATCGCACGGATTCGCTTCTCCCCGCAAAGATCAAACCAGTGGAGCGTCCCGCGGGGCACGCGGATCAAATCGCCGGCTTCCACTTCAATCGCGACGACCGGCCCGCTCTGCGGATGAACGTGAAACAATCCACGTCCGGCGATGATGTAGCGCACTTCATCTTCGTCATGCCAATGCTCCACGCTAAACCTCGCCAGCATGGTATCCAGGCCCGGCGTTTCTGGGCCGACGTCGATCACGTCCGCCGTGACGTATCCCCCCTGAGTCTTGAGCTGGTCTAGCTGCTTCCCGTAAGCGCGCAGGATTTGTTCTGCGGAAGCATCGGGCGGCAATTCCCCGGGCGGCTGCCAGCGTTCGTAGTCAATCCCCATGCCGGCGAGGAAATCGCGGACCTGATCGGGCTCGTGGAGAAATCGGTTTTCTTCGGGGATTCGAACGACAGCCACAACCTCCTCCTCCATTCGGTCACACGGGCAGGACTCAGGAAGTCCGCGCAACATCGCGCGACCGAACTGCTACTTCTATCAGAAACTCCAAAATCTCAACATGGCGCTTGGCTTCTTGCAAGCTAGCACCCCAAGTATATAGCCCATGCTCGCGCAGAAGAAACCCATGAATTGCTGGATGCTCGCTTAGGGTCTTCGAAACGACCTGCGAGAGCTCGCTCATGTCCTGTGAATTCTCCAAGATCGGCAACCATTCCCGGTGCTGATGCGTTCGAACACCCTCGAGTCCCTTCAACATCTCGTACCCTTCCAAAGCGACTCCGCCTTTGGATGCGTGAGCACCGGAAGAACTGTGCTCCACACGGAGTGAGTGTGCAACACAGCCGCTGCTTCGCGGCCCCGGACGATCGCGAGGTGAAGTAGCGCTTCGGCCGAGGGCCTGCCCTTTCCGCGGATAATCTTCGAATCCGCGTCCATCTCGATAAAGTGTCCGGGCGCAAGATTGCCTTTGTCGAGTCCCGTGGAGGTAATAGCCAGCCGCAGCGGATCGCGAGAAACGACGGCGCTGAAATTTCCGCTCGTCCCCAGAACCCATCCTCTCCAGTAGAAACTTCTTCCCATCTCCGCCAGCTCTTCCGCAAACTTCGAGAAGCTTGCGGGACGAGATTTTCGAGACTCCGTCTCAGGCCTAAGAAGTTTTCGCTTGGGACTGCTCATCTTCTTCATCACATCCCGCCGTTCAATTGCTACCTGCCATCGCCAGCGTCTCTCATCGACTCCGGCTGCATCAGGGAATCCGTCGCCGCTCCGCCGGTAATCAACCGTGCGCCTCGGCTGAATGTCAAAAACTCGAATCCCCATTGCACGAAGACGAGCACGCGGTTTTGAAATTCAACGATGTACATCAGGTGGACGAACAGCCAGGTAAGCCATGCCAGCAAGCCGGAAAGGTGAAAGCCGAATATATTCGCGATCGCCGCGGCGCGGCCAATCACGGCCATGTCTCCCTTGTTGAAATAGCGGAATGGCGGAAAATCCTTTTTCCCTCGCAAGCGTGCGCGGATGGCTTTGGCGGCATAGGCGCCGCCTTGAATGGCGACCTGGGCAACGCCGGGGAGCGGCTTGCCGTCTTGCCCTTGTGACAGCGCAAGATCACCGATGATGAAAATGTCCGGATGGCTCGGCACGGTCAGGTCGGGATTCACTTTGATGCGTCCAGTGCGGTCGGCCTCTGCTTTGGTGCGCTCGCCGAGCTTCCGCCCGAATTCGTTGGTCACAACCCCGCCGGCCCACAGAACCGTTTTCGCTACGAGCCTCTCAGAGCCCTGAGCCGTCTTGTAGGTGACACCGTCTTGATCGATATCCGTCACCATCACGTTCTTCAGCACCTGAACGCCCAGCTTCCCCACCAAGCGCTCGGCTTTGGCGGACAAGTCTTCTGGAAAGCTGGTCAGGACCCGCGGCCCGCCCTCCAGGAGCAAGATTCTCGCTTCCCGCGGGTTGATCCGCCGAAAATCGTTCTTGAGAGTCTCGTTCGCGATTTCTGCGAGCGCCCCGGCGAGTTCCATTCCCGTCGCCCCTGCGCCGACGATGACGAACGTCAGCCAGTTTCGCTCTTCTTCATCGCTCGCGGCGCGTTCGGCGCGTTCGAACGCATAAAGGATTTTGTGGCGGATCGCGGTTGCTTCTTCCACGCTTTTTAGGCTGGGAGCCCACTGGCGCCAGCCATCGTTTCCGTAGTAAGAGGTTTCTGAACCTGTGGCAACGATAAGCGAATCGTATTCGAACGCTGCGCCATCTCGCAGAATCACGCGCCTGGCCTGTGGATCGATGTCTGCCGCTTCCCCCAGCAGAACGCGCGTATTTTTCTGTTTGCTGAACACCCCGCGAAGTGGGGCAGCGATTTCGCCGGGCGAAAGTGAACCCGTTGCGACCTGATAGAGGAGGGGCTGAAAGAGATGAAAATTGCGCCGGTCGATAACCGTTACTTCAACGGGCGCGCGCCTGAGCTTTTGTGCGGCATTTAATCCGCCAAATCCGCCGCCCAAGATCACGACACGGTGTGCCTGTCCCACGCTCATAGCTCCAATGACGCAACCCAGCCAACATCTCTATCATCCCATACAGCGGGATTTTGTCATTTTTGACCCGCCTGTTAGAGTCTGAGATTCCCCATGCCCGACAATCACCCGCCCATCCCCGCCGCGCGAGCGACCAGCGAAACGAAACTGTCCGTGATCCGTCGACGCGTTGCGCTTCCAGAAGCGCTTCTCTTCTCTGCTTTCGTGATGGCCTACATCTGGCGGTTGCAGTCGAGTGAATTGAGCTGGTGGATCGTGTTCCCGGGCTGGCTGATGCTCAGCTTTGCCTTTCACCGCGACACGCCCAAGACCCTCGGCTGGCGCGCCGATAATCTTTGGCCCGCTACCCGCCAGGCAGTCTTGCCCTTCGCTGTTTTCATTGCCGCGATATCCATCACTGGTCTATTCCTTGGCGCGCTCCAACGCCTGCCCAGCCATCTCATCGAACCCCACAGGTTCATCGGTTACTTCGCCTTCTGCGTGCTCCAGGAAGTAGGGCTGCAATCTTTCCTGATGAATCGGCTCGTTGCCGCCTTGGAAAAACCGATCCCGGCCGCGCTGATCGCCGGAACAGTATTTGCCGCGATGCATTGGCCCAATCCCGTGCTTGTGCCGCTCACCTTTTTGGGGGGCGCGACATTGTGCTGGCTCTTCGCCCGTGAAAGAAACATCATTCCCCTGGCCATCGGCCAGGCGATTCTTGGCGCGCTTGTCTGGTGGGCTTTTCCTCTAGCTTGGAGTCATGCCATGCGCGTTGGTCCCGGCTACTACGCATTTCATTTACCGACGCACTGATAGGCAGTCCTCAACTGATCGAAGGGTTTTTCCATGCGGACCCGTAACTCTCTTCGCCTGGCCCTATAAATTGAGGTGGTCGTAATTCTCTGCGATTTTGCGTACGCCCGCGCGAAGAGTCGTCGCGGATTTTTCCCACACGCCGGGAATCCGTGTTCCGCAGGAACCGCAGGCTCCGCCCTGTAAACTGTTTTCGAGCACGTCGTGCCAGGAACGTCGAATCAGCAGCGCCGCGCATCTTGGGCAGAGAGTGTGCGCACCATCGCTGTAGATGTTGCCTTCGTAGACGTAATGGAGGCCGACTTCGCGGGCAATCGCGCGCGCTCGATGGAGCGTCTCGGGGGGTGTGCGAGGCTTGTCTTGCAGCTTGAAGTCAGGATGAAAAGCAGTAAAGTGCAAAGGCACATCCGGCCCAAGATGCGTCAGGATCCACTCGGCGAGCTTGCGCGTCTCAGCTGGATCGTCGTTGAGCGTGGGAATCATCAGATTGGTTATTTCGAACCAGACATCGGTCTCGTTCTTGAGCCACCCGAGCGTATCGAGCACCGGTTGCAGATGGGTCAGCGTGATTTTTCCGTAGAAGCCCTCCGCGAAAGCCTTCAGGTCGACGTTTGCGGCGTCGATGTGGTCATAGATATCGTGAAATGCCTCGTAGGTGATGTAACCGTTCGTCACCATGACTGTCTTGAGTCCGTATTTCTTCGCCGCCAGGCAAATGTCAATGACGTATTCGCCCCAGATTGTCGGCTCGTTGTATGTGAACGCGATGGAATCACAACCATGCTCGAGAGCCAGCAGCGGGACGTCTTCCGGCGCGACATGTTGTGAGTGCACTTGGTCGCTGCGCGATTTCGAGATGTCCCAGTTCTGGCAGAAAAAACATCCCATGTTGCAGCCCGCGGTACCCATGCTGAAGACGCGAGTGCCGGGAAGGAAATGATTCAGAGGTTTTTTCTCGATAGGATCGATTTGTAACGCCGCCGGAGAGCCGTAACCCAAGTTGTAAAGCTTTCCTTGTTGATTCACGCGGATGAAGCAGAACCCAGTTTGACCGGGACGAATATGGCAATGGCGGGGACAGAGGTAACAGTGGACGCGGCCGTCAGCTTCCGGCTCCCACCAGCGGGCTTCGTGCAGCGCCTCGGTTTTTTGGAGGACCTTGAGTTCTTCCACCGGTCCTCCTCTCTTGTTCTGATTATACTCCCACACTGGCCATCATTCGTGATTTGATAGCGTTTGCGCAATCCCGGAGCACGAATATGATCGACCATCGGCAAAAGGGGCGGCTCGCGGCACTGACCTTAATCAGCGTGTTGTCATTTCCAAGATCGATGGCCATCGCTCAAACAACTCGAACAGATCGGACCGCGAACGTAGACCGTGGCCTGAAGGCTCGTGAAGCCATGCTCGAGATCTTTCGAAAGAAAGACCCGACCGCCGTCGACGGCTATTTTTCGGAGCCCTTCGTTCAGCATGATGTTACCGTTCCCGATGGTCTACCCGGATTGAGAGCGCTTGCGGCCGAGGTTGCGGCCTCACCTGATGCCAACATCACTATCTATCGCACTCTGGAGGATGGCGAATTCGTTTTACTGCACTCCAAGTACGAAGGGCTGCCGGGTCATGCCGGTCCGATGATCGCCTTCGATCTCTTTCGGTTTGAAGGCGACAAGATTGTTGAACACTGGGGCGGTCAGGAACCCGAAGCGCCGCCTAACCCATCCGGCCGCACGCAAGTCGACGGTCCGGTGGATGTTGTTGACCGTGACAAGACAGAGGTCAATCGGGCGCTCGTCCGTTCCTTCAAGCAGGTCATCACCGTTGACCTGAAGTTCGATCGCGTCGGAGAGTTCATTGACGCTGATCACTATAAGCAGCACGCGTCGAAGGTTGGCGACGGGGTGCGGCAGATGAAAGCGCGAGTCGCGGACGTGGTCAAGCCAGGCACGGAGCCAACGTTGCAGCCGCGCCGCTACATAGCGGACGGCAATTTCGTGTTGGCTCTCGTCGAGGCGCACGGCAAGGGCGGGCCGACCTCAAACTGGGATCTCTTTCGAGTTGAGAATGGAAAGATTGTGGAACATTGGGACGTGTTGGCGCCGGTCCCACCTCGTGAGCAGTGGAAGAATGTCAACGGACCGTACTAGAATAAGGTCCGCATAACTCGCTGCTAATCGAGATGACGCTGCGAACCTTGCCGCTGTCATCCAAATTGACCTACGACCACTGATTTCCATAGCCAGGCAGGAGTAGTGCTGAGGAACCCCTAGGCCCGCCGCCGCTGAGCACGGCGCCGCTCCGCGGCCCAATTCACGAAGCGCTCCATCTGCGCGCGGTATTTCCATGCGAGGTGGAAGAATTTGCCAGCGTCGAGCTCGGCTGCCTCGGGGCCGAGGAACGTTTCGAAGCGCCACCGCAGGTAGGGGCTCTTCCAAGGTTTTAGGCGGTAGCCTCTCGCCGCGATCCAGTAGTACTGCAGAGTCTTAAACATTTACGCTCAGACGGCATTCCTGCCGGGTTCTTTCTCAAACTCTTCTCAATTGCTTATCGGCGCTCATAAATCCTCGTGAACGAGTAGCCAGTTCGCGCCGCGTTTCTCTCAGATTCCCGTGTACCGCGCATCTGTTTCAGAAGTATTACCCTCCTTTCTTTTTTCAGAGAAACGCATGGAGACCTTTGTCCAAGCAAACATCCCGTGACGCTTAACTCTGAGGCCTTGCCCGCCGTCAGATTTCCGCTCGCCATGTTCTCGAAGAACCAGGATGATTTTTGCTCGGCTAGTTGTGCTGAGCGCCCAACCGCCGCACCCAAATCCGCGAGGTCGCCGGCTTGCCGAGGTGCATCGTGCGGCCGCCAGAGCGAAGGGTCATCGTCTCATCGTACTCGCGGTTCTTTACATCGAGGCGCGCCAGCGGACGCAGTTCCAGGCCTTGTAGAAATTCCAGGAATTTGGCGTCTTTTTCATAGACGCACAGAATTTCGGCCTTTTCTCCGGTGCGCAAATCCGCCAGCAGCACGGCGCCGCTCCGGCGGAGTTGCGCGACGCCTCCACGCATCGGCACACCGTGCGGGCAGCTTTTCTTGCCGGCAAATCGTTTCAAAAGAAGGCCCTCGACTTCCGGCGAAATCGCATGCTCCAGACGTTCCGCTTCATCGTGCGCCTTCGCCCACGACAGGCCGATGACATCCGTCAACAGCGTCTCTGCAAGTTGATGTCGGAGAGCGAGATGCTCGGCAACTTGGCGGCCTTTGCGGGTCAGGTCGATACGGCCGCTACGCTCCACTCGCACGTGGCCATCGCGCGTCATGCGCTTCAAGGCGGCAGTCACTGCCGGGGGCGTCACATTCAGCTCTTCGGCCAGGCGCGCGCTGATGGGCATGTGGTCCTCAGCGAGCATTTCCCAGATGGCTTTGAGATAATCTTCCTGCGATACGCTGGTCTTCTCGCGCCTCAATCTTTTTCCCTCTTGTTAAATTGAGCGTCCATCTCTCGCGACCCTCTTCTCAATCGTTCCGCCAGTGTCTCGACACGGCTCTCAATCTCCTCAAAGACTCTCTGGTAGACATGAGTATCCTCGCCATAGGGATCTTCAACCACCCAATCCTCGACCTTGCCGTGTTCACGAAATACCTGCTGCCGCGATCGCCCGCTCATATTAATGACCATATCCGCCTTGTCCCACGATTCGCGGAGGATGGGCTTCGAATCCAAGTCCTCGGCAGGATATCCGTTATTCGCCAGAGTGCGCCGGGTCATGTTGGCGACGAATCCGAGCGGTTGCAAACCTGCGCTGGATGCCTCGATCACATCTGCGGCATTTCGGCGCGCAATGGCCTCGGCCATGGGGCTTCGGCAGGAATTCCCCCAGCAGACAAATAACACGCGAACCATTTTCCAATTGTATGCCGATTTTGGGGATTTGAACCGAGCGGCCGTTCAACACTTACGATTTCAAGCTCGAGAGCTCTTGCCTCGAACGGTGTTCCGCCATCTTCACAAAACGCGCATGGACGGTTGTGTCATCCGTTAGCTCAGGATGAAACGTGGCGGCCATCACGCGGCCATGCTGAACGAGCGACGGCTTACCCGCATACTCGGCCAGAACTTCCACACCGGGCCCGACGCGTTCAATGATCGGCCCGCGAATGAATACCATTTCAAGAGATTCATTTTTCAGCGTGGACGGCCCGCTGACTACGTCGCTGGCGATCTGCCGTCCATAGCCATTGCGCAGGACAGTCATATCCAGCAAAGCCAGCGAGTCTTGTTTGGGATTCTCCACTTCGGTGGCGAGAAGAATCGCCCCGGCACAGGTGCCGAAAATCGCTCCACCTTCCGAGGCAAAATCGCGGATGGCGTTGAAGAGACCTTCTTCCTGCAAAAATTGCAACTGCGTCGTGCTTTCTCCGCCGGGCAAAATGAGCCCATCACAGCGGTCGAGATCGCTTGGCGTGCGCACTTCGCGGGTATCGACGCCCATTCCAGCAAGCATCGCCGCATGCGCCGCAAAATCACCTTGCACTGCCAGGATTCCAATCTTCACTTTTGCATACTCCAGATTCTGAATTCTTCTACCTTGCTCGAGGATCGATTCGCAACTTACCAGCCGCGCGTCGACAACATGTCCTTTTCTTCAAGCTGACGGATGTCCAGCCCCTTCATGGCTTCGCCAAGCTCTTCGTGGGCTTCGAGCACCACTTTGGGGTCTTCGAAATGTGTGGTGGCCTTCACGATGGCCTTGGCGCGTGCTTCCGGATCGCTTGACTTGAAAATTCCCGACCCGACGAACACAGCTTCGGCGCCCAGGCGGCGCACCAGAGCAGCGTCTGCTGGCGTGGCGATGCCGCCCGCCGAGAAATTCGGCACGGGAAGCTTTCCGGTCTTGGCAATTTGCCGGATTAATTCGAGCGGTGCGCCAAGTTCCTTCGCATCGCGCATCAATTCGTCGTCACGCATTGTCGTCAGCCGCTTCATCTGGCTGACGATGGTGCGCATATGGCGCACGGCCTCGACGACATTGCCGGAGCCCGCCTCGCCCTTGGTGCGGATCATCGCCGCGCCTTCGGCGATCCGCCGAAGCGCTTCACCCAAATTGCGCGCGCCACAAACGAAGGGCACTCGATAATCGTGCTTCCAGATGTGATTCTCCTCGTCAGCAGGCGTGAGCACTTCGCTCTCATCAATAAAATCGACCTCCAGCGCTTGGAGCACTTCCGCTTCCATGAAATGCCCGATGCGAACCTTAGCCATCACCGGAATCGTCACCGTGGCCATGATCTCGCGAATCACCTTGATGGACGCCATCCTTGCCACGCCGCCTTCTTTGCGGATGTCTGAGGGTACGCGCTCCAGCGCCATGACGGCGCAGGCCCCCGCTTTCTCGGCGATTTTGGCCTGCTCGGCGTTCGTTACATCCATGATGACGCCACCTTTAAGCATTTCCGCCAAGCCGACCTTTACGCGCCATTCGTTCGCATTTCCGCTGCCGCTTCCATTCACTTTCTTGGGATCCATCTCGGGTCTCCTCTCCTCGCTCGAACTCTTCAGCGGTGTTTCCGCCGCCAAACTTTTTTCTACTTCTGGCTCAGGACGACAAAGCGCCCTCTGCCCCTTGCAAGCAACTCTCCCGCCGCATTACGGATCTCGCCCGTATGAAACAGGTTTCTTCCCTTCTGCTCCGTCTCGAACGCTTCGACGACAATCTCCGCATCCACATGGATGGGTTTCAGATATTCTACGGTTAGCTCCGCCGTCACCGCTCGCGCGTTGCGAAACCGACAGACTTTTCCCATCGCTTCATCCAGCAGAGTGGCAATAATTCCGCCGTGGGCCATGCCGCCCCCGCCTTGATATCGTGCGCCGAGGACGAAGCGGCCCACAATTCTTTGCTGTCCATTGTCTTGCACAAAAGTGAGCTTCATCCCGCCATCGTTGGCTCCGCCGCAGCCAAAGCAATGATTCGTCGGATTGGGTGCCAGCCTGATTGTCTCGTCCAAATTCCCCCCGCTCTTGCTTCCTTTTAGTCCTCGACGCTGTTCGATTGTATTTTCCTAGACCAGGGCCACGCGGCTGCGCTCGGCGCGCCGCACTCCGCGTTGCCGCTTGCGCATTTCCACGCGCAGCAAGTCTGCCAGTGTGACCACCCCGCGCGTAATCTGCTTTTCATCCAAGCCCGCAAAGGCGAGGCGCAGAGTATTCGGCAGCGGACTCTGCACATAGAAATAGCGGCCCGGCGCAAAAAGAACGCTGCGCTCCTTTGCGTGAATCAGCAGCTCGCTGGCATCGAACCCAGGAGGGAGCTCCAGCCACAGGCACATGCCGCCGTCGGGCCGCGTCCAGCGCGTGCCCTCCGGCATGTTCTTGCGCAGCGCCTCATCGACCGCCACGAGGCGTGCAGCGTAGACCTTGCGCATCTTGGCGAGGTGCTTCGTGAAAAGACCCCGGCGCAGGAATTCCGCGAGCGTGGCCTGCGCCAATTGATCGGTATGCAAGTCGGTGGTCTGCTTCACCTGACGCAACCGCTCGATCGCAATCGCGGGCGCGACAATCCAGCCCACGCGCAAACCGGGGAAGGCGACCTTGGCAAAACTGTCGATGTGGATGACAAGGTCCGAACGGTCCAGCTGTTTGAGCGACGGCACGCGTTCTTCGCGCGCATGCAATCGCGCGTAAATGTGGTCTTCGACGATGGGTACCTGGTGGCGCGCCGCAAGCTCCAAAACTTTGCGCCGTGATACCAGAGGCATTGATGTGCCCGTGGGGTTCTGGAAATCCGGAGTCAAGACGATCAACTTCACGCGGTTCGCCGCAAGTGTGGCCTCTAGAGCCTCCAGGTCAATTCCGAGCGCGCTTCCAGGTTCCGCTTGCGTGCGCATCGGGACAGCCAGGCATCGCGCGCGAGCGCCATGAAAAATCGCTATCGCCCCGGGATACGTAGGATTCTCCAGGATCACCGAATCCCCTGGACGAACGAAGGCCTTGCTGATCAAATCCAGCGATTGCTGGCAACCGTCGGTAATCAGCAGATTCTCATCTTTCGCGGAGATTCCTTCATGCCGCAATAAGTTCAGGAGCGCTTCTTTCAGAGGCGCATAACCATCGGAAGGGCCGAGGTTGAGCACCTCGGTGGCTTCGTGCCGCAAGACCGCATTCACGCAGTTTTGTAGCTCCTCTACGGGAAAATATTCCTCCGCGGGCCGGGCCATCACAAACGACAGTGCATCTTGCGGCGCGCTGGCCGTCAAGCGGCTCAGAACTTCTTCTCCGCGCTCGTCCGCGAAGAGCAGCTCCCAGCGGATTCCATTTCCGCCGTTGAGTACCGGAGGTGGGGGCGGCGTGATTTTCAGGCCATTGCCGTTGCCCTTGATAAAGGTGCCCCGGCCAACGTGGCCTTGAATCAAGCCTTCGGACTCCAGCTCCGCATAAGCGTTCGCGACCGTGGTTCGGTGAACGCCAAGCAAGGTGGCAAGCTCGCGGCTAGCGGGGATGCGGTCGCCCGGACGCAGGTCGCCAGCGTGAACGAGCGCGCGCAGCTGGTCGCGAAGCTGGATGTACAGCGGGACGTGACTTTCGGGCTGGAGATGTACAGGAAGCATTGTCTCTCACCTGCTGCCAATTCTACACCAGATTGGACGGCTGCAAGAGCCAATTTGTCTTCTGCGGGGTAGGGCTCGGCTGATAGGGGCGAAATGACCAGCTCCGGATAACGGATTCCAGCAACAGTTGGCGTTAGCCGGGCTCAATCCGTACGCACCAGGTGCGCGGTCGCTTTGTCCGCGACTTGAATTCGCGGGCGAATCCGGCAAGACTATTCATTCTCAGGGAGGTCCGCTGTGAGACTTGTGGAAGCTCGGCGTTTCAACTTCGGCTTGCGCTTCTCGGACTCACTCTATGTGATGACAGGAGTTGCGGCTCTGCTCTGGGTACCCCTGGCCCTCGTGGTGCCGGGGATAGTCAGAGCGCAAGTGGCAGGAGGCTCAGTAACCGGGACGGCGAGGGGAGAATCCAGCGCTGCGGTGCCGGGTGTCCAGCTCACTATAAAGGAAGTGACCACGGGAGAAGTCAGGACCGTCACGACCGATATCGAGGGTCTCTATAGGATCCCTGCTCTTCCACCGGGGACCTATGAGATGACGGTTTCGGCTCCGGGATTCGTCACCCAGGCGTGGACTGGCATAAGCGTCGCGGTGGGGACCGAGCGCGTCCTCGATATCATCATGCACGCGGGCAGTCCCGACGTCGTGGTGCGAACAAAGGCGCCGATCGCATCCTCGCGCCAAAGTTCTTGTTGCGGCGGAAACGTCAATGCCTCCGCAGTCCAGAATACACCGCTGAACGGACGCGACTGGGCTCAGCTTGCGACTTTGCAGGCCGGTGTCACCGGAGTCCAAACGGGGAGCGCCACGGGAGGCGGTAATACTGACCGCGGGTTTGGAGCGCCGATTAGCATTTCCGGAGCGCGGCCCGATCAGAACAGTTATCGCCTGGATGAAATCAGCATCAACGATTATTCGAACGGCGCTCCGGGCAGCGTGCTTGGCGACAACTTGGGAGTGGACGCCGTGGAGCAGGTGTCCGTGCTGGGGAGCAATTATCCCGCAGAGTATGGGCGAACCTCGGGAGGCGTCATCAATGCGGTGACGCGTTCGGGGACGAAAGCTTTCCACGGTGACGTGTATGAGTTTTTTCGCAACAGTGCGCTGGATGCGAGAAACTTTTTTGACGGAAAGATTCCGCCATTCAAACGCAATCAGTTTGGAGGCTCGGCAGGGGCGGCGCTCCAAAAGGACCGCACGTTCATCTTTGGAGATTACGAAGGACTGCGCCAGTCCCTCGGGTTGACTACGGTGGATACCGTCCCGTCGCCAGCCGCGCGCGCTGGAAACCTTTCAACCGGAAGCGTCACCGTTGATCCCAATGTACTTCGCTTCATTAGTGCGTTTTACCCGCCGCCAAACGGGCCGCTCCTTGGGAATGGCGACACGGGAATCTTCACCTTCGCCGGGCAACAGGTGACCAACGAAAACTATTTCACCGTCCGAGTGGATCACAAGTTTTCCGCCAAGGACAATCTGACCGGCACCTACATGCGCGACAGCTCGAAAACCGTGTTGCCCGACGCTTTCGACGAACTGTTGTCCAACGTCGTTTCGCGACGTCAAGTGGTAACACTCCATGAACAGCATGTATTCCGCGGGACCGCGCTGAATGCAGCTCGCTTCGGCTTCAGTCGCGCGGTGGGGATTGTAGGAGGAGTGTCCAAAGTTCTGAATCCCAAGATGCTCGATCCTACCTATGCGTTTGTGCCCGGGGAATTTGCCGGGGCGGTGCAGGCTGTGCCAGGCGTGACCAGCTTTCTCGGCGGCCCGACCGCGCAGGGTACTCTCCCCTCCAGCAGGTTTACGTTCTGGAACTCTTTTCAAGGGGGCGACGACGTTTTTTTTACGCACGGAATCCACGCTCTGAAATTCGGCGCCTTCGTCGAACGCATGCAAGACAATGAGCTGGTGTTCGCCAACGTAAACGGTGCGTTCCGCTTCGACTCTTTGACGAATTTTCTCATCAACCGACCACTCGTTTTTCAAGGGGTTGCCACGACTTCTGTGCCGGACATTGGTTTGCGCCAGACTTTGTTCGGCCTTTATGCGCAGGATGACATCCGGCTGCGAAAGAACGTGACCATCAATCTCGGCTTGCGGTACGAGATGGTGACCGTGCCTACAGAAGCGCAGAACCGCATTTCCAACCTTCGTAGCGTCACCGACGCTCAGCCACACGTCGGAGCGCCATTTTTCATGAATCCCACGCTCCGAAATTTTGAGCCGCGCCTGGGATTCGCGTGGAATCCGCGCGGCGGCAAAACCTTAATCCGCAGCGGCTTCGGGATTTTCGACGTTCTGCCGCTGCCCTACGAATTTAATCTCTCTTTTCAGCGTTCCGTGCCGTTTGTGCAAGCCATCGTCGCAAGTGTTCTCCAGCCCCGCTCATTTCCGACGGGCGCTTTTCAACAATTTAGCGCGCTGTCCACGTCCGCTATCGCTACATACGTGGAATTCAAACCCAAGCGCAATTACGTCATGCAATGGAATCTGAGCGTGGCACGCGAGCTGACGTCAACCCTTGCCGTTACAGTGGGTTATGTCGGCTCGCGCGGAGTTCACTTGCCTTACCGGGTGGACAACATCGACATGGTTCTTCCCACTCTGACTCTTGCAGGTTATGTTTTTCCACCAGCCGCAACCAGCCAGAGGCTGAACCCCAACTTTGGCCGCATCAATTCCACGTTATGGCAAGCCGGTTCGTTCTACGATGCACTACAGGCCGACATCGCGAAACGAATCAGTCATGGAGTCGAATTCCACGCTGCTTACACCTGGGGTAAGAGCATTGACACGCTCTCGGCGACCGAGGCCGACGACGCTTTCCCGAATGGCCTCTTTAACCAGCTCTTCTTCGACCAGCGGACTTCGCGCGGACTCTCAGACTTCAACGTGGCGCAAACCTTCGTACTGAGCTTCACCTGGGAACTGCCCAGTCCAGCGTGGAGTTCGCGCGTCCCGAAGTGGGCTCTAAGCGGATGGCAGTTGGGCGGTCTTTACAAGGCAAGCAGCGGGCAGCCTTTTACACCTATTCTCGGCGGCGATCCTGCTGGAATGAAATTAGATGAGGTCAGCGAGCCGCCGGACCGGCTCGGGGGCTCGGCCTGCCGTACGTTGACCAACTCAGGGAACCCTAACCATTACATCAAGACGCAATGCTTGGCTTTCCCGGGTGCCAACAAGTGGGGAAATCTCGGACGCAACACCCTGATTGGACCGGGAGTGTCGAAGCTGGACTTCTCCGTGTTCAAGAACAACCGCGTCAAACGCATCTCAGAAAATTTCAACGCTCAGTTCCGGGCGGAGGTTTTCAATATTCTCAACCGCGCGAACTTTGCCTCTCCGACCGATAACTCCACAGTTTTCGATCACGTGGGAAGTCCGATTTCAAGCGCGGGACTCATCACCTCTACGCAAACAACATCCCGTCAAATTCAGTTTGCATTGAAGTTCATCTGGTAACGCCCCCGGAATGTCTCACTGCGTCTGGCCAGCCCCGAACTGGCCCGTTTTTTCTCCTTCCGCAAGGTCGCGCAGGCATAATTTGGTGAGGTCGCGCGGATCGCATTGATAGACCAGCTTCACGGGCAGGTCCTCTTCTTGCACCTCGTAGGCTCCCCCTTGCATATCTTCGGAGTCCTCGACAGTTGCCGTGACAACTGGGCTCCCCTGCCTGACCCGAATCCGGAACTGGTCCGAGGATGGCTCGTAGTTCGCATAACTGAAGCATCGCCCGATGCAAGCGCGATCGACGATATGCCCGATAAATTCCATGCGCGATTCCTGCAGCTCGGAAATTGTCGCAATCACCTTCGTGCCCCACGGCAGGCCACTCAGTAATTCTTCCGCCTGCGACTCCATTCGATTGAGGGTGCGCGCGTCCTGATATAGAAATACGAAAAAGATTATGGCGCAAGCGGCGAAGCCAGTCACTTGCCGTCCGCGAGGCTTTAAACAGCCCAGCACGCACAAGCCTAAGACAGCGGAAATCGTTGTGAGCCGCGAGACAAGCAATCCAATCCAGCCTGCGAACCAAGAAACATGAAAGTTTTCCGGCAATAGCGCCGTTGCGCAAAAAATGACCAGATAGAGTTCGCAAGGCAGGTGAATGGACTTCCAAAATGCACTCTCACCTCGGCGCTCGAAAGCCTCCGTCCCAAAGCAAACGATCCCCCACAGGAGAGTCGCACAGGAAAGAAAAACGTAACGATCCCCGTACAGGACGAGCTGGTCGGCGCCGTTGAACTTGTAGAACGGTTCTTGCGCCCAGTCTGCCTGGTACTGCGCGTGATTCGTCAGATACCAGCGGACGGCGTAAAGGCCGGCCGCTGCAGCTACCGGGAGGAGGAGGCGCCACTTGGGACCCATTCTCTTCCATGCGGTGATGTAAAGGATCGTTCCGGCCATCCAAGAAAAGCCGAGCGGATGTCCCAATAGAACGAGCGGCAGGGATGCCGCAACAAAGAACCAATCCCATCCCTTTCCCTGCCAGGCAAGGGCTAGGCCAAAACAGGCCAGGCCAATCGACAAGTAGTAGTTGAGAAAGCCCATGTTGAAGGTGTAGCCGTAGGCGAGCATGACGATGCAGGGCGTGAGATACCAAGGCGCACGTTGGGTTACGGCACCCACAAGAGCGAAGACACCCCAAAAGAAAATCAAGACGCAACACGCAAGGACAATCTTTTCGGCTGCCGCAAGCCCGAACAAATTCGCGACGTGAAGAAGCGACAGATCGAATAGAACGTTATTCCACTGATGGACGATGTAAAGCCCCGGTGCCAGCCCCTTGGCAATCAATTGTGCGAGCCAGGCGTTGTACACATGACTCGCGAGATCTCCGGCCTCGATGTGCCGCTGCCAGAAACAGGGGATCGTGATCAAGACGGACAAAATGACTGCACGCCATTTGTGCTGGCGAACAAATGGCATCACGCCGTCAAGTGCGCTGCTTTTTTCCATCATGTCAATCTGAAATCAGCGCCCGATTCCGCGAAGGAGCTTCCGAAGGATTCTACTATCTGCCTGCTCCAGTGCCACTGAAGATTCAGTGATGTCGTTCAAAAGAAGACGAAAATACTGAGAGTAGGAGGTACATCTCCTCGAAGCCTGCGTTGCGATCGATTAAACGGAGTGAATCCCAGCAAGCCGTTTATTTCGAAGCGTGGTTCTCGCCAAGCCGCTTGAGGCGGTCGCGGAGTCGGCGCTGCAGCGGCGAAGGCGTATTGGGATTGAAAGCGACGAGATACCACAACGGTTGGCTGCGGTCCTTACTGAGCCAGGTCAGTGTGGAACCGTCTGCATTGGGATGGCGCGCAACGTTTTCGCGAATCGCCCCGTAAGGATGTTTTGCGAGTTTGTTCAGTGTTTTCGCGTTGGCGCGGGGATGCTCGCTGATGAGGCGCAGCAAATAGTAGTCCTCTTCAGGCGCCTGTTTGGCCAGCTTTTCGAGCATTTCCGGCTTCGCCTCTGCGCTGAGAACTAAGCCAATCTTTTCGTCCCACGCCGTATTGATGTGATTCAGTTCCCGGGTCCGCGCGTGAATAAGTTCTTCCAACACGCGGCGCTCCTGTTGCATGCGGGCAATGTGCAGTTGACTGCCCTCGAGGGAATCGAGGACACGGAGAAGGTGCTGCCGCTCGCCGAAAACGATCTGCGAGGTGCGCGTTGCCGCGCCCTTTTCCTTTTCTTTGTGCTGCACCAGGTCAGAACGTCGCATTGTTTCCTTGCTCCAAGCCAGTCCCTTCCCAAGTCCATCGAGGGACCAGGCTCTCCCCTGCGCAGGCATAACTTGCGCTACAGCAACGGCGTGAATCCATTTCTTGAGGCCAATGCGGATTATGTTCCGCGTGCCGCGTAGGGTAAAGTTACCTCGCGGCCGTATGTGCCCGATGTGCAACCATCCGCTCAGGCCGCCTCAACAGGCTGCTAGAGAAAGCTCTTGGTTCTCATTCCGAGGGCAGTTCTGCCAGCCCGAGGAATCTGCCTTTCACAAAATCCCAGGAGTGCCGCTTATGTCCGCGTTTCAGGAACACCAGGAAGAGCTTGAGCAGTACGAGCAGATGTTTGGCCGCGAACGCGGCCGGCTTGCGGTATCACTGGATCGCTTAACCAATGCCTTGGTGCTTGTCGGACAGCATGCCGTCTATTGCACGAGCCAGCGGAATCCGGGGGTTCCCGCGATGGACATTCGCATGGTGACGCAAGAGCTGACGTACGCAAAAGAGCTGGTGCAATCCGTGATGGAAGAACTTCGCAAAGCAAAGGAAGAATCGCGACAATAGCGAAATTTTTCAGGGAGATTACTGCTCACCGATTTATTTTTCCACCAAGAAGGGATTCGAGTTGCGTTCCCTGCCGATGGTGGTGCTCGGTCCATGGCCCGGATGCACCAGCGTCTCGTCGGGAAGCGCAAGCACCTTGCTCATGAGCGAATCCATGATTTGTTCCATCGATCCGCCCCACAAGTCCGTGCGTCCGATGCTGCCCGCAAAGAGAGTGTCTCCGGCGAACAGTTGAGGTGCAGGCACCCCGATTTTGCCCGCCTCGTGCGGCAGGTAAAGACACACACTTCCCGGCGTGTGACCCGGTGTGTGAATGACACGGGCTTCAAAGGAGCCCCAGCGCAGGACGTCGCCTTCCATCAGCGTCTGGTCAACTTCCGTAACATCCGGCGGGGCCATGCCGAGAAATTCAGCCTGCATATCCATCGCTTGATACAGGGGCAGATCCTCGCGGTGCATCATAACCGGCGCGCCGGTGTACTGGTGCAGTTTGCTCAGGCCGCCGACATGATCGATGTGTGCGTGCGTGCTGACGATGGCTTTCACTGTGAGCTTGTAGCGTCCCAGAAGATCGAGAACGCGGTTCACTTCGTCGCCCGGATCGACGACCAGAGCTTCGCGGGTGATGGGATCGCCGATAATCGAGCAGTTGCACTGCAGAATCCCCACCGGGATGGAGATATGGATCAATCCTTCCGTGGCGGCAGTTAGGCCGGGCAAGCCGTCGCTCATGAACCCCATTATATCATCGGAGGAGGGCGAATTTGGGGAGACTGCTGCATCGGCTACGGTTACTTTTGCTAGACTGGATTGCGGAAGGATGGGAAGACGCGTGGGAGCCCCATCGACAATCGGAACGCTGGAGACGCCTCTCGCCGCGACGCACCGGAGCGCTGGCGCGAAGATGGGAATCTGGTTCGGCTGTTCCCTGCCCGACGAATATGGGGACGTAAACGCTGAGTTTCGGTATGCGCGGGAAAGCGTCGCTCTTATTGACAAGAACTACCGCGCGTATCTGTCGTTCACCGGGCCGGACCGTGTCCGCTATCTGAACGCGATTCTCACGAACAATATCAAGGACCTTGCTGCTGGACAGGGCGACGTTTCTCTGCTGTTGAATCCGCAGGGGCACATTCTTGCGGAGATCGAGACCTACGCCCAGCCGGATTCGCTGTTCTGCGTTTCCTACGCGATGATTCGCGCGCGGCTGATCGAAGTCATCGAGAAATACATCATCATGGACGATGTGACGCTGACGGATCAGACGGAGCGTTACGCGACCCTGGCGCTGGAGGGACCGAGGGCCGCGGCGGTCGTCCAGGGGGTTTCGGGCGTGGACATCGCGACGCTTGACGAACTTTCCTTTCGCGACGGCAGTGTCGCCTCCGTTCCCTGCCGGGTGGTGAAGCGTTCGCCTGGAAAAATTCTCGGCGCCGAGTTCGTTGTGGAACGAGAGAAGGTGGCGGAACTGTGGAAGATTTTGCTGGAGGCAGTGAAAAAGCAAGCCGGCGGCCCGATGGGCTACAAGGCTTTGAGCGCGCTGCGGCTGTCCCAAGGCGTGCCGTGGTTCAGCTATGACTTCGACGAGAAGCAGATCCCGCATGAAGCGGGATTGGAGCACAGCCATATTAGCTACACGAAGGGCTGCTACACGGGGCAGGAGATTGTGGAGCGCGTGCGCTCGCGCGGGCAGGTGAACAGGCGGCGCGTGGAGCTGGTTTTCTCCGGGGACGCTGTGCCGCAGGCCGGGACGCCGTTGACGATGGACGGCAAAGAAGCAGGCTACGTCACGCGAGCGGCGAGGATTCCGGAGCCTCCAGGCGTCCTTGGGATGGGCTACGTTCGCAAGGAAGGCAATGCTGCGGGAACTGTGTTGCAGTGGCCGGGCGGCATGGCGACGGTGGTTCAGCCCCCGCTTTGAAACAAGTGAAAGACTAGTGGAGGGACTTTGGGTTGTAAGACAGCTACCCCCATACACCCCGGAAGTGGCGCTACCTACTGGGGGATCCCTCCCACTTGACCGAGCGTGCCGTCAGCTGCAAGCCCAGGTAAAAGCCACCGCTTGGGCGTGGTCGGCAATAGACGACTCGTGCCGGCTGCGGGAATTCCCCGATCAGCGGAGTAAGCAGCAGTTCTTCCTCGGGATGCCACTGCCGGCTAGTAACCAGGCGAACGCCGTGCGGACTGACGTTACGGGTAAATGTTCGTTCGGAAACACGGGGTTCCTTCGTTGTCGTCAGGTACACAGGGACCGTCGTCGTGACACGCTTCTCAATTCTCCCGTCGAAGAGCACTCGACGAAAATCCGTCGCTGGGGTGGTCTGGTCCATAGCTCGCTCGGTTCCGCTCAGCGGAAGGGGGCTTTCTTTCGCGAGTGCTGTGTCCTCCTAGCCTTGCTATTTCTATGCCACCGGAAAGGCAAGAAGGCAAGCAATGAAAGCCTCTATTCCTTGCTCCAGTAATTACCTTAGTACTGCGGAATGTCTCCACGAAAGGATCCGTGGAGCAGGAAGGACTGCGTGACCGGGGTTCTGGTTAGGGCGGGATTAAGGGTGCGGACAGCTGCAAGGCGAAGAAGAAAAAAGCAAAGTCAGAACCCGCACTCATAAGAGCGAAGGTTGCGGCACCCGGCGAAACAAGATTCCGATTGATGTTGGGTTAAAGTCCTAGATAACCTTAGCACCGAAGCGAAACTCGTTCACGACCTTATCTTCTGCATCGGTTAGCTCTCGGGGCGTGTTCCAGTCAACCGCCAACACATACCACCCCGCGCCATTGCCCCGACCGGGTCGGGATAAACTCCATCGGCACTCGGGGCACCCGGCTATGTCTTGGCGCCACGTTGGCGAAACGCAACGCGTCGTTCTCGTCCTGCGCGTAGGTGGGAGCGGGGCAGCCGGCACAATTTCTATTGCTTCCGCGTTTCCGGGGTGTAGTGCGCCTGCAAGTAGCGCGCAATTTTTTGCGACACCGCTTCCGGTATATTCGCGCCGAAAGTCTTATTCATTTTGTTAACTTCCGTTTCCCACGTGGCGGCAGGCAATGGCGGTTGCATGGTGATGTAACGAGTGCTGTGGCACAAGGCGCAATATGCCTCCGTCTCTTGCTTTCCCTCGCCCGGCGCGAGTTCCGGAGGATACAGCGGGTAGGCGGGGACGCCGTAAGTGGAATCGGCAGAGAATTCCGGCTGTGTTATTTGTTGAAGGTTCCCCAGTTCGGCCGGCTGATAATTTCCGCTGTGCAATTGCGCGTGGCGCGCGCCGCTGGCCACGAGGAGGGCCAGGCTCAAGGCCAGGAGCGTCGCCGGAACAGTGCGCGTCATCTTCGTCTCTCCTCACGCCGCATTTCCGGCCACGAACTCCAGGCGTTCGATGCGATTCCACAAATACCCGCCGGCGTTCCACACGGGTTCATCCGGCTGCGCGTTCCCCTTCTCGTCCGTGGCGCGCACCATTAACGTATGCTTCCCGGCGGTTTTTGCGCTCCACGGCATTTCCCAGGTGCGGAAAGAATAGGGGCCGTAATCGTCACCCAATTTTGCGGCGAGCCAGCTCTTTCCGCCGTCTTCGGAAACTTCCACCTTGACTACACGCGCATAACCGCTGAAGGCGATTCCGCGCAGGGTGACGCGCATGCCCACGGGAATTTTCGCCGAGCCATCTGGAGTGATCGCAAATGAACGCACCGGCATGCGGCCGATCGGCACCGTTTTGACTGTGCCGGCTTTCACTTCCTCTGGCGTCGTGTTTCCGCGCGGTGTATCCGGAATGCGGTATCCAGTCTTCATCCAGAAATTCTCATCGGGCTTGTCCACTACGCGAATCCACGTCAGACACTTCATCCAATAGGTCGCGAAGTAACCGGGCACGACCAGTCGCACCGGAAAGCCATTGAGCAGGGGCAGCGGCTCGCCGTTCATCAGGTAAGCCACCACGCAATCGTCGATCACTGGGTTCGTGAGGTCCAGCGACTTCAAGAATTCGTGCGACCCGAGGCCTTTCGGTCCGCCGCCAGTTTCCAAACCCTGAAACTGGACCTGCGTGGAACCCGGCTTCACGCCCGCAACATCGAGGATTTGCCGCAGCCGCACACCCGTCCACAGCGCGTTGCCCATGGCTCCGTTTCCCCACTGACCGCCCGGCACCCGCGGTTGCAGACGGCTGCGGCTGTTTCCGGAGCATTGATTGGCGGCCGCGACCGAGACTTCCTCGAATTTTTGCATCAGCTCCGGGAGGCTGAAGGCGGCGGGCTTGGTCACATTTCCTTCGACGAGCAACTTCCAGTTTTTCAAATCAATCGCGTTGGGAATGTTTTCCAGGTGCCAGCGGACGTAGAAAGCTTCATTGGGCGTGAAAGCGGAAGTGAAATAATGCCGGGGAGTTTCTAGCTGTATCGGACGATCGGTCAAAAGAATCAGCGGCGCTTTCTGCGGCTCCGATATGTACGGCCCGACAGAATTCCAGTGCGAATTGTCTGCGGGGCCCGTGAACGATTCGATGGTTTTGAGTGCGGAGGATTCCTGCTCGGCAGCGGAGGCTTGCAGCGTGAGGCTCGAGAGGGCGACCCCGCCGCCCGCGGCGCCGAGAAGCTTGAGAACTTTTCTCCGCGAGAAAATACGTTCACCGGGAAGAATCACAACACCTCTTCGTTTGCTCGAGGACAATGATCCCCGGGATAGAATGGTTGCGGCTGCGCCATCGATGTTCCCGAATGAGAATGATGTTCGGGAACCGGCCCGTTAAGAGTACAGAGCTTCGATCCGCCGTCTCCTCCCAAAGAGTTTTGCCGGGAATTTCCGCTTTCAACTTTGATCTTTGCGCAAAACCATATGCCGGCCATCCTCTGGTGTCAAGCTCGGATCTGTTTTGGAAATGATTGACGAAAATTCCGTACGGCTGATAAAATACGGCACAGGGAGAAATGGCCGCCCACGCGCAATGCGTGGGCGTTTTTTATTTGAGCGACATTTTTTGCGTATGAAAGGAGCGGGTGGCATGAAGCCAGCAAATTCGCCCGGACGGATCGTAACGCTGAACAGAGTAGAGATCTATTTCGAGGTGCATGGAAGTGGTGAGCCGCTGTTGCTGCTGCATGGATTTTCTGGTTGCAGCCAGGATTGGGTAGCGCTGCCAGGCGACTGGGGAGCCGAATTCCAGCTCATTATCCCGGACATGCGTGGTCACGGCAGGTCTGGAAATCTAACGAAGAATTTCCGTCACGACGAAGCCGCCGGGGACATGTTCGCACTCCTCGATCACCTGGGGATTCAGACGTTCAAGGGAGTTGGCGTGAGCGGAGGAGGAAACGTGCTGCTGCACATGGCAACGAAACAGCCGGAACGCGCGAGCGCGATGGTGCTGGTGAGCGCGACGAGCTACTTCCCTGCCCAGGCACGGCCGATCATGCGGCAGTACGCGGAGCAATTGCGCCCGGAAGATAGAGAAATCCTGCGGCGGCGGCATCCCGGCGGAGACGCGCAGATCGAAGCGATTCTAGCGAGCACCACAGCGTTCGCGAACAGCTACGACGACATGAACTTCACAGCGGCGGATTTGGCGAAGATCACGGCACGGACGTTGATCGTGCAGGGCGATCGCGATCCGCTTTACCCGTTGGACATTTCGGTGGAGATGGCAAACGTCATCCCACGGTCGAGTCTGTGGATTGTTCCCAACGCGGGTCATGGGCCGATCGGAGGGGAACGATGGCCGGAGTTCCTGAAAACGGCGTCCGCGTTCCTGCGGGGATGACGCCTGCTGCAACAACGCGACAGCCAGCGGGGCTCGGGCGGCAAGTTCGTTGTGTCCAGAGCACGAGAAGCGTACGATGCGCAAGCCGGAGATCCAAATCGGAAATTCCGGCTCCAAGGAGGAAGGCATCATGAGCGCTACATCTGTTGTGGGCACAATCGTGAAAAAGTCAGTGGGGTGGTCCATTGGGCTCAGCGTCCTGATGATCTTGGCTGGTTTTCTCGCTATCGCGGTACCTCAGGCGGCCGGAATCGCGGTGAATTTATTGGTCGCCTGGCTGCTGGTTTTCAGCGGCGCGGCCCATCTGGTGTTTGCCTGGCACACGCGCACCACCGGCGGGATTCTTTGGGAGCTGCTGCTGGGGATTCTCTATATTTTCGTTGGATGCTACCTGTTGTTTCGCCCAGTGGCCGGCCTGGCGTCACTCACGCTCGCACTTGCGATCTACCTGCTTGCCGAAGGAGTCTTGGAATTGATCTTGTCGTTCCGGCTCCGTCCTATGCCGGGCTCGGGCTGGCTGCTCTTCGACGGAATCATCACCCTGATCCTTGGCGTCATGATTTGGAGGACGTGGCCATCGAGCACCGAATGGGTCGTCGGCACGCTGGTGGGGATTAGCATGCTCTTCAGCGGAATCTCTCGCCTGATGCTTTCTCTGGCCGCGCGTCGCCTGGTCGCCAAGTTGGCTTAAGCACTCGGCCCCGGCAGCAGGCAAATCGCCCGGCGCAAGATCGCCACACGGGACACCTTGCCCAGGTGGCAAATTCGTTGTGTCGATAGCAGGATAAGAGTACACTCTGCGCAAGTCAGAGGGCCAAATCTGAAGTTCCGGCCCCAACACCAGGTTGTAGCACACCTGCCTGTGACGGAAACAATTTAGGAGTGCATGGAATGCGTAACCGATCTATCGGTTTCTGGGCCCTGTTGTGTGCGGTCACACTTGCTTCGCTTTGCGCAAATCGCGCGTGGGCGCAATCGCAAAGCGCGGAGAAGCCGCCGCTGTATACCTATGTTTCCCAATGGACCGTCCCACGTGCTATGTGGGCCGATTACCAGAAGATAGAAGCCACCGACAATGACAGTTTGAAGAAGGCCGTCGCCGACGGCACCCTAATCTCCTTCGGGAGCTATGCGATCCTCAACCACCAGGAAGGCCAACCGACGCACGGCACATGGTTTTCCGCGAGTTCGATGGCCAATATCCTCAAGGTCCTGGAAGGACTGCGTGCCGCACCGGCCGCGGTTGCTCCTCCTCTCGCCGCATCGAGGCACTGGGACTACATTCTCTCGAGCCGGAACTACAACTCCCATTCCGGAACTTTCACGAATGGCTACTTGCGCGTCGGCAATTGGCGCGCCAAGGCCGGCTCCAGCGATCCGGACGGCAAGATCATGAAGGCAACAATCGTTGCCCTGCTGGAAAAATTGTTCGCCGATGGTGCGCTTCACGGTTATCAGATCGATGAGGAAACCGTTCACTCCGCCGATCCAGGCGCCTTCTTCATCGCCATCATCACAAACGGACCCGAAGGCATCGACAAATTCAACGCGGCCCTCGATGAGTCCGAGAAAAATAATCCCGCCGGCTGGGCTGGTTACGGCTCAACCGTGGACTTTGCCGGTCACCGCGACACTCTCGCGCGCGTCAGCACCATGACTCACAAATAATGCCGCGATGTCTTTCCCGCGCTGCGCCCCCGTGAGGTAAGGCCGAGGTGCAGCGCGGAACACGCCCGTTCAGGCTTATTTCGTTGCACTCACTTCCGCCTCACAACGTGGCCTCTTTTCCGATGCTACATATTACCCAGTGAGAGTTACGCTGAGTGAGCCAGGAAATCTTCGAGCACTTGAGGTTGGCGAAACAGGCTAGAATCGTTTCCCTGGCATCCGATTGAATGCCAAGCACTTAAGGTGGTCAACCCGCCGAGAGCAGGACAGCGGAAGAATCTTGCATAACTTCGGCAAACCCTTGCACTTAGGTCTTCAGAGTGCTTACTTGTTGCGATGCCTAAGCCCTTTGAACTTCGCAATTTAGGAGAGCTGGGAACCGCTTTTCCTTCTGGAATCTGAAATGCTAGCCAAACAGAGCCAGTTTGTCGCTCGCCTGGAGGAATACGGTATGTCCATGACACGGGGCACCCTGCTTTCTCTCGCTTTTCTTGGCCTTTTCCTACTTCCCTCGATTGCTCTCGCTGATAACCTAGAGGTGCAAGTCGGGTACGCGGACAATCTGAGAGCCAGCCCATTCTTTCCTTCGCCGTGGTGTGGCGCTGCCGGCACCACGTTCGACGGGTCAACCACTAACCCCGGATGTGGCATGACTTTCGATTCTGGTGCAATTCGAATTATCAACAATGGCGCCAGCCCCGTATCCGTAACGGACGTCTCCGTAAACGTCGGCGGCGTTATCACCGATATCTGGAACGCTGGCGGCGCCTTTACGATCGCCGCGGGCGCATCGGCGATCCTGGCTCAAACCTCGAATTCGCAAAACTTCGACACTAGCGACCAGCCCTTCGGCCCTTTCGGCTGTTGCGTGAACGACGGGGTTATACCGACCGTCACTATCACTGCAGATGCCGTCACGCAAACGCTGAGTGACTCCGGGCAGGTTCTGAACACGAGCGGTGTCGACTTCGCTTGCGAAACTGCGGGCTGCACCACCAACGAGTCCTTTGCCTGGCGCGATATCGGCACCTTTGGAGGGCAATCCGGTAATGTTCCAGAGCCATCTACGTTGCTGCTTCTAGGCAGCGGCCTGGTTGGCTTGGCAGGGATCGCTCGGAGAAAGCTCTAAGGCATGAAATCCCACAAGCCGTCTCCTGATTCTCCTGTGGGCCGCGTCCATAGACGCGGCCCATTTTTTCAGCGCGCGATTGACGTTGCGCAAAGTCCCTTACCGCAAGGTTTTCCCGTATCGTCAGGCTCTCGTATTAGGGAAAATGCAGCCGGCGCCCTCGGCTCTTGCTAACACATCTTTCGGATCTAGAACTCCCTTCGCATATAACGTTTTGCTCTCTCCGTTCCCTTCAGCGTAAGCCATATCGCGGCGTGGGGGCTTTTTAACAGATGTGTGTTATCGTATAGATAGCATTTCTGAAGTTGGGTGATCTCACCAGGTTTCAAGGCGCACACCGCGGCCTGCCTCGCCTGACTTCATCCCGTTCTGGAAGTGAGCCAAAAATAGCAACGAAGTGCCGAACAAATCGTATGGTCAGTGAGTCGTAGAGACAAGGACTAAGAGGAATGCAATGAAGAATCTGTTTGTAGGCAACATGAGTTTCCAAACCACAGAAGCAGATCTACGAGCGCTCTTCGAGCCATTTGGCCAGATTACGCGCGTGCACCTGGCCATGGACCGCGAAACGGGCCGTGCGCGGGGCTTTGCCTTTGTGGAAATGCCGAATGACGCGGAGGCCGCCAAGGCCGTCGCGGAGCTTGACGGAAAGGAATTCGGCGGGCGCAACCTAAAGGTGAACGAAGCGCGCCCAAAAACCGAAGGCCGAGGACCGGGCGGGCCAGGCGGACCACGGGGATTCGGCGGAAAGGGCGGCGGTGGTGGACGCGGGCGAGAGAGATTCTCGAATGAAGATTATCGCGAGTCCGCGCGGCAGCCCCGCGAGCCTCGCTGGTAATACCGAGCACTGCATTATCGTAGAAGTGCGCCACGCGGAGGGCCTGCCCCAACGGCAGATGAGGAGACAGTATGGCAACGAAATCCAAAGCTACGTTTCAGAAGCGGCAAAAGGAAATGAAGCGGCAAGAGAAACAACGTATGAAGGCCGAACGCCGCGCGCAGAAAAAGCTCGCTAACCGCGCTGAAAGAGAAGCTGGTGCCCAGATCACCGAAATCAGCGAGGTCGCCGTGCCTACCGAATCGGAGTCCCACGGCTGATTCGCGTTTCCAGTTCGGGATATTTCCTCCAAGATTCCTCGGTCTTCTTATCAGTCCCCGGCTCGAAACGCCAAGTGCCTTGTCCCAGAGCCAAGCAAATCATCCTTATAAATAAGACCGCTAGACTCCCTCCCTGCCAGGCATGGAGGGAGCCTACTCACAGTTTTCTGACAGGTCTTCCCTGCCTCCGCCAGAGGGCTTCGAATTCAAGGAGTTGACGAAGAGCTGCGCATATTACCGCTCTTCTTGATGGCGATCGCCCTCTTCGTCGGGGACGACGAAGAGCACGCCGCGGCCGCTGCTTAAGCCGGTGACTATGGTAGTGATCACGCCCGTGTCGAGATTGAGTGTGCCGACGAAGCCAACCGTGTCCGAGGCGCAATAGGCCGTGCCCGGCTCGAAACCGAAGCTCGGATTGTCGATCCGATAGACCGTTCCGCCATCTCCAGCCATTGGGTTCCCGAGGTCGGCGACGAGCATGAAGGAGTTAGCCTTGGAGGCGAAGGCCGTGTCATCGACGGTGGTTGCGGCTCCCCCGAGAAGAGTGAGGCTCAGGCGGCCAACGACCGGAGTATCGGAGAACGGATGCCGGATGAAGATAAGCATGCCATCCCCCTGATCGTCCAGCACGACGTTGCCGCGCGGATCGATGGTCAGCGAGTCCGGGTCCATCAAGTTAAGGGCCACAGAGGCGCCGGACGGGATATCGATTGCATTGGCATCGCCGCTGAGAACCGGTTCAACGTCGACCATGTTGCCATGGAGACTAGCGATGACAAGCGCCGGGAATGCGTTGACTCCCGCCCCGTTGAGGTTAGGGTTTGATGCGGTCATCAGAACCCTGCCGTCTTTCACTCTCATGTCGTCATAGCCACCACCGTGGACGGTGGGAGCAAAGGTGTAGTTCTTCTGGCGACCTGATTCCAGGTCGATGACCGCGAGATTAGGGTTGGCATCTTCGTTCTGGAGGCACCACAGATCGTCTTCGCCAACGACGCGCAGGCCATCGTTATGGCCAGGAACGCTGAAGGTGCGCTTGACCTTGCCGCTGAGAGAGTACTCGACGATGGTGCTGGATTTACCATCCGAGCCGGTCTTGGAGACCCCGTTCGAGAAACCAATAAGAATGCGGTCGCGCCATTGGACGATGGAGTCCGGCTGCGAGTAGGCGCTGGTGCTCGTTGCGAAGACAGTGAGTACATAAGGTTGTTGCGCCACCGGTCCGGGCGCACTCTGAGCGGAGGCGGGACTGGAAAGTGAGAGAGCGCAGAGCATAATGGCCGCAGTGCTGAGAAGATCAGCAAAAGTTCTAGAGAGCTTATGGGTCGCCATTTCAATTTCCTCCTAATTTTCCTACTGGCGCGGGCAGGTTATCCCTGAGTTGTTAAGGAGGGATGACGGGTTGGTGACAATCGGTCTGGGGAAGGAAGGAATATTTCAGGCGGTTATGGAACGCACAGGACTTATAGGGATAACCGGTCGCGTGCGCGAGTCACCCGGCCTAATCCCTTGCAACGATCGGCTTTGCAAAAAGCAGTATGCTCCGGCGATCTCGCCATTCTTAAGCTGGCTCTTAGTCGAATTCTCGGCGGGGAGCAGACTGGTCGGGGCCGACGCGGCCAGCGGCAATCTCGGCCTTGAAATAGTTCTCGCCGCGGATGGGACACCCGGCAAAGCGGCGGAGCATGGCGATCTGCCCTATGTGAGTTAGGGCGTCGGCGACGGGGCCTTGAAAGAGTTTATCAATGGAAGCCTTCAGGGGTTCGCTCGAAGCAAGAAGGTCGTCGAACTTCTTAAGCGTAGCGAAGAAGCGTTCGACCTCGGCGTTCCAGGGGAGTGGATCTGAGTCACGCCACGCTGTCTCGCCCCGCGCCATGGATAGAGCCCAATCAAACAAATCGCCCACGTGAGCGAGGATTTTCGCCGGAGTGCGGGAGCTCTCGCCAACTCGAAAGTTTGCAAAAGAGTCGGTCGCGCCGCGCAGCGCCTTGCCGCCGCGGTAAGCCACGGTGGCAACCGTGTGACGGAGAAGTTGGCGAGCGGATTCGGAAGAGATGCTCATCTGGGTAGCTCCCTTTTTCCCGGGGAAAAAGTGTCGGACTCGCGACCCCGTCGGGACAAGTTCCGCCAGTCCCCTACACAAGATAAGGCAAGCCGGCTTAGGCGAGGTTCAGTGCGCGCTTGAAGGAGCCTTTTTCGCTGTCGATCTTTTTCTGGAGCTGAAGGATGGCGTAGAGAACGGCTTCAGGCCTGGGCGGGCAGCCGGGAACGTAAACGTCGACCGGAATAACCTGGTTGCAGCCCTGCACGATAGCGTAATTATTGAAGACGCCACCGGAAGTAGCGCACGCGCCCATGGAAATGACCCACTTCGGCTCGGGCATCTGATCGTAAAGTTGGCGAATCACAGGCGCCATTTTCTGCGAGAGGCGTCCGGCCACGATCATCAGGTCGGCCTGGCGCGGCGAGGGGCGAAAAACTTCGGCGCCGAAGCGCGCCACATCGAAACGCGCCGCAGCCATGGACATCATTTCGATAGCGCAGCAGGCAAGGCCAAAGCCGAGCGGCCAGATGGAGCTCTTGCGCGCCCAGTTCACGGCCTTGTCGAGCGTGGTGAAAATAATGCCTTCGTCTTCCAGCAGCTTTCCGAAATCGTTAGGTTTGGTGAGCGTGACGTGTTTGCCTAGGGATGTGCTCATGGTGGCCTCGTCACAACCATTTTCGCACAGGTGACGAGGCGGAAACAAATCGTGAACGTTTATCGTGGTTCTTTGATTGGCCAGCCGTGGAGCGCGATATATCGCGCTCCTAGGAAGAAACGGAATTGGATCAAACGCGGAGGACGACTTTGCCGAATTGGGAGCTGGACTCGAGGTAAGCGTGGGCGGCGGCGGCTTCGGCTAAAGGGAACACACGGTCCACAATCGGCTTGAGCCGGCCCGCGGCGACAAGCTTCATCACCGTGTGCAGCTCGGACTTGGTGCCCATATAAGAGCCGAGGAGCGAAAGCTGGCGGCTGAAGAGGAAGCGCAAGTCGATCTTGGCGTCGAAGCCGGTCGTGGCGCCGCACGTAACGAGCCGGCCACAGGGTGCGAGGCTGGCGAGACTTTCCTCCCAGGTGGCAGTGCCAACGTGCTCGAAGACGATATCGACGCCGCGCTTGTTGGTGATGCGACGGACTTCGTCACGGATTTTCTGAGACTTGTGATTGATGATCTGGTCGGCGCCTAGTTGCTTGGCTTTCTTGAGTTTTTCGTCGGTTCCGGCTGTGGCGATGACCCGCGCGCCGAAGAATTTCGCGACTTGAATGGCTGCACTGCCTACGCCACTTCCCGCGCCGAGGATTAGAACGTCTTCGCCGGGCTGAAGCTCGGCGCGGCCGACGAGCATGTGCCAGGCAGTCTGAAAGACCAGAGGCACAGCGGCGGCTTCTTCAAAGGAAAGATTCTCGGGATAGAGCAGGCAATTTACTTCGGGAGCGCGGACGAATTCAGCGCAGCCGCCGTCGATCATGTAGCCGAGATTGGTAAACTGGCGGCAACGGTTGTCGAAGCCGGAAACACAGGCCGGGCATTTGCCGCACGAAACGCCAGGGGCGAGGACCACTTTCTGTCCGACGCGGACGGTGGTGACATCGGAACCAACTTGCGCGATTTCTCCGGCGACGTCGCTGCCGGGAATGTGCGGGAGAGGGATCGAGACGCCAGGCAAGCCGCAGCGCACCCAGAGGTCAAGATGATTCAGCGCGCAAGCCTTCACGCGCACGAGAACTTCATTCGGTTTGATTGCCGGTTGCGGAACGTCAATGTACTTGAGAACGCCCGGCGAACCGTGTTGCGCGAAAACAATGGCTTTCATTAGAGCACCTGACATTCATACTCGAAATCACCATCACCCGAAATGAGCCCCCACAAAGTAGCACACGTTGACATGCGGAGGGGCGCGCCGTAGGCTGAACGCAGAGGCAGTTCGAGGGACCGGCTGCGCGCAAAAGTGTGAAGGTTTAACCACGCTCTGCCGGCAGCGCGCTGAGAGAGGATTCATGCTCGCCGCCGTAATTCTATCGGGCGGCGCGTCCGAACGGATGGGCTCGCCGAAAGCGCTCCTTCCCTTCCAAGGGCGTCCTTTCCTGGAGCACTTGCTCGAAATCACTAAACACCCGAGTGTCGGTGTAAGACGTGTCGTCCTCGGAGCGCACGCGGAGCCAATTGCAAAAGAGGTGCTTTTGGTAGCCGACGAGATCGTGATCAACAACGACTGGGAGCAGGGCCAGCTAAGTTCCATCCAGGCAGCACTGCGAAGTTTGCCCGCGGGGACCGAAGGAATTTTGCTGTGCCTTGTCGATCACCCTCTCGTCACGGCAACGCTCGTCGAGGAATTGATCGAAAAATTTGAGGCGACCCACGCGCCAGTTGTCCTGCCCGTTTACGAGGGGCGCCGCGGGCATCCTGTCATTTTTTCCTCTGCCGTCTATGACGAATTGCTGAAGGCGCCGGCCGATAAAGGAGCGCGCGCAGTCGTGTGGGCCCATGCTGGCGAGGTGGTGGAAGTGCTCACGGATGAAGAAGGGTGCGTCCTCAATTTGAATGACCCGGAGACCTTGCAGCGCGCTACGGGACCATTGAGCTAGGGCCCCAATTGGGCGAGCTCCTTGAGGAGCGCGGCAAGCGCGTCGCCTGCTAGTTGAGCACCATGAAATGTGGCTGGCGGCAGCCCGCCAAGGATTTCCGAAATAGACTCCGGAGTGATCGAGCGGACCTCTGAGAGTGAGCGAAGTTTGAGCTGTTCGGTCAGCAGCGAGGCGCAAGCAATCGATGTTGTGCATCCGCGGCAAAGAAAGCTAGCTTCCGCGATGCGGCCGTTTTCGAACCGGGCAAACAGCTTCAAAATGTCTCCGCAAACCGGATTGGCTACTTCGACGGCAGCTGTGGCGCCCAAGAGTTCGCCCGCGTTGCGCGGATTGCGAAAGTGATCGAGAACGGCATCGCTGAACATCGCTCACAGTATCGCAATCAACCCCATAATCTTCAACGCGAGGGTTGAGCGCTTATTTTTCCGAGAGTTTTTTCGGTGGCAGGTACTTCTTCTCCACGGAGGCCACGACTACGTAGTTGGGGTCAACCATTTCGGTCAGATGAATCTTGCCCACCTTCGATAGCAACTCGTAGGTGTCAAGCTCGGACAGGCCATAATCCGCGTGAATCCAGCCGACGAGCTCGGTAAAGGCGATGCGCAGGGCATCGTCAACGGGGCGATAGATTCCGGCGGCCATGATTTCTTTGTCGTTTTCGAAGCGCGGCCAGTTCGCGTGTTTTCCCTTCACGACATCGATTTGCAAGCGCGCACGCATGGGGACTTCGATCGCCGTACCCGCGATTTCACCATCTCCCATCGCTGCGTGGCCATCGCCGAAATAGAGCAAGGCGCCGGAAACGTTCACGGGAAGATAGAGCGTGTTGCCCGCCGAAACTTCCGGCGCATCCATATTGCCGCCGAATTCAGCAGGAACGATGGAACTCCGGGCCTCGCCGTTCGCGGGAGCGACACCGATGCAGCCCAGAAAAGGATGCAACGGAATTTTCACCTTGTAATTGGAATCGAGCGCCTGAAACGTCGCGGTGTTGCCGGCGTGATCGATGGGGTAGAACCAGATGCGCTCCGGCAGCGGCGGGTGGAGCATGGGGGTGTAATTCGTTTCGTTGAGCGCGCCGAAACCTGGAGCAAACGCGCCGAGGCCCTGGTCGCCGTCGACCTGCAGATCGAGGATACGCACGACCAACGTGTCACCCGGTTCGGCCCCGTCAATGTAGAAAGGACCGGTGAGGGGATTGTCGCCTTTCGTCAGCGCAAGTGTGTCGCCAGGCTTCTTAATGGCGTTGCCGAAGCAATCGAGAGAGTTGGCCTCAAGAATATTTCCGGGGCGAAGCCGGGCTACGGGCGGAGCCACACCGTAGACGTATTTCACGGTGTCAATGGTGGCGTGGTAGTGAACGACCTCCGGCTTCGCAGGCGGATTCTGCGCGGCAAGCGGCAGGGCAAAACACAGTGGCAATATCAGTGGAAGAAGTCGCATGTGGAACCTCCCAGGAAAACTGAAAGCGCAGTCAAACATACTGTTAGAAAGGAGTCAATGAGGCCGTTCCGCGTTCCCGCCTCAGCGGGTTCGGTGTCTGCTATTCTCTGCTTATCATGAAGGAGCGTACTCGCAAAAGCGTATTGCGAATCGTCTCGCTGGCGCCGAGCGCCACTTCGATCCTGTGCGCGATCGGGGCCAAGCGTTCGCTCGTCGGTGTGACGAAGTGGTGCGCGGACGTTGCTCCGGTGCAGGGTCTTCCGAAACTGGGCGACTGCTGGCGGATGGAGGCGATCGAAGACATCCTCGCTCTAAAACCGGCTCTGGTCATTGGATCCGTGCCCTTCAAACAAGAAACCGTAGCCAAGTTGTTGGAACAACCCCTGAATTTTCTTGCCATAAATCCCCGCACGCTGGCTGACATTGAGAGCGATATCCGGCTGCTGGGCGGAATTGTGGGCCGTGCTCGTGCGGCAGACCAAGTCGTACGGAGAATGCAGCGAGAGTTTGCGCGAATTGCGGACAAAACGCGTGGCAGGAAGCGGCGCATCCCGGTGTACTGCGAAGCATGGCCCAATCCGCGAATCAGTTCCCCGCCCTGGGTGGCGGAACTCGTGGCGATTTGTGGCGGCGAGATGGTGGTCCCTCCCGGCGAGCGAGTGACCGAAGACCAGGTCGCCGAGGGACGGCCGGAAGTGATTATTCTCGCATGGGCGGCGACGGGCGATAAGGCCGATCCACGGCAGACTTACGGCGTCGCAGCCTGGCAAGACGTGCCCGCGGTGCGTGCGAAGCGCGTGTATGTCGTGCGCGATGAGTTGTTGAATACGCCTGGGCCCCCGCTCGTCAAGGGAGCGCTGGAGTTGTGGAAGTTGCTGCACAGCAATGCAGCGAGATAGAAGATAACGCAGAGGCGCTGAGAATTCGGAGGACGCAGAGGAATGAGAGTTGTAGCTGCGGCGGTAATCGAGCGCGCGGACCGGCGGCTACTGATCGGTCAGCGCCGTAAGGGCGATACGTCTCCGATGAAGTGGGAATTTCCCGGCGGAAAAGTAGAAGAAGGCGAAACGCCGGAGGCTGCCTTGTCCCGCGAGCTGCGAGAGGAGCTGGGAGCGACACTGGTCAAAAGCGTCCCTATCGGGAGCGTTAAACATAGTTACGCCGGCCAGGAGGAGATGCTCGAGATCCAATTTTACGCTGCGCAGATTGTCGAAGCTGCGGTGGAAGCGAAGGCTTTCGACAGAATTGCGTGGGTCCTGCCACGAGAGCTGGGCGAATATGATTTTCTGGCGGCAAACGCGCAGCTGGTCGCGAACCTAGCAACAGGCAGAATCAAGCCGAGAGAGAGATTGGAAGGAGTTACGTAGCTCATCAGGGGCGCCGCCGACCATTGCTGACAGGCGTGAGATACTTCGCTATGCTCGCTAGCTGTTTGACGCGCTCGCGGAATCGTCACGCTTTCCGAGGAAAGCAGATCGGAGGCCGGGAAAATGAATCGGCGCAATTTTTTGGCGGCACTGCCGCTGCCTATTGTAGGTGAAGCGCTGCGCGGCTTCGCAGCTTGCGAGCTTCTAGGGAGATCCTCCATGGCGTCAACCACAGCGGCATCTTCGTTCGGTCCACCATCCAATGAACTCGACTTTGTTTCTGCATTGCAAGCAGCCGAAGCCATTCGCAAGGGAAAGGTCTCCTCTGTCGAACTGACGCATCACGTTTTCGATCGCATTGAACGATACAATCCTCAACTCAACGCCTTCGTGTATCAGACCAAAGAAGACGCGCTGGTCCAAGCAAAGAAGGCAGACGAAGCTTTATCGCGGTCGGAACCCTTCGGCGTGCTCCACGGCGTCCCGATTCACATCAAGGAAAGCTTCGCCATCGCGGGCCATCCGTGCACGTGGGGAATACCTGCGCTCAAGGACTCAAAACCGCCGCGGAACTCTGAAGTTGTGGAACGCCTGCTAGGTGCGGGCGCCGTACTGATCGGAGCAACCAATGTTCCGGTCGGATTGGCAGACTGGCAAACCTACAATCCCATCTACGGAACAACGAACAGCCCGTGGGATTTGAAGAGAACGCCCGGCGGATCTTCTGGAGGAACCGCTGCGGCGCTGGCCGCAGGACTCGGGTACCTTAGCGTTGGGAGTGACATCGGCGGCTCGATCCGAGTGCCGGCGCACTTCTGCGGAATCTACGGCCACAAGCCGAGCCTGGATCTAGTAAGTCTGCGGGGACATCAGCCAGGTGGCGATTCCGGCGCACCCGGCTTCTCGACCCTGCTGGCGGTTGGCGGACCAATGGCCCGCAGCGCCGCCGATCTGCTGGCCGCTTTGAAGGTGCTAGGCGGGCCGGAGGGTTGGGACGCCAAAGCATGGAAGTGGACGCTGCCTCCTGCCCGCCGCCAAAGCCTGAGAGAATTTCGCGTGGGTTATGTTCTCGACGACCCGATTGCTCCTCCCACGCCGGAGGTCAGGGCCGTGCTGGAAAGGGTGATCGAGAGCCTGGGCCGGAGCGGCGCCAAGTTGAAACCTGGATGGCCCGACGGATTTCAGCCAGCGGCGTTGTTGGCCACCTACCGCTTCCTGTTGGATGCTTTCCTTTTCAGCGCCTCTCCTGCGGAACAGCAAGAGGCGCGGAGGAAAGAGGCCGCAAAGTCCGCAAATCCTGAGGCCACCGGGGCCCTCAGTTCTTTCGCGGACTGGCAGAGGCGGAACTTCCAGCGATTGGCATTTCGAGCGCGCTGGCAGGGCTACTTCGAGCAGATCGATGTGTTCCTTTCGCCAGTGGCGTTCTCAGTGGCATTTCCCCACGATCACAGCGAACCGCAGGAGCAGCGCTCGATCGCCACGTCGGGCGGGCCGCGACACTACATGGATCTGCTCAACTGGATTGGTGCGGCGACGCTGACGGGGTGCCCTGCCACGGTCGCGCCCGTCGGCCGGACGGAGGGTGGGCTACCGGTTGGGATTCAGATTATGGGGCCCTACTGGGAAGATGCTACACCGATAACATTTGCAGACGTGCTGACGCGGGAGCTGGGCGGCTTCGTGGCACCGCCGGGCTACAGCGGGTAGCTTCTGGCCGGGTTAAAACTGAGGGTAAACAAGGGCCGCACTTCAGGCTCAGGTTCGGCAGTGGGCAAAATCGAGGCCATAATGCCAGCCCAACATTGGATTGGCTGCTGGTAGTAGCGCCAGCATAGGCGGAGGTTTCTCGTTCCGGGCAGCGCGGAGCCGATGAGCTGCGTCCCGCTCGCATTGGGCGTAAATTGGGACGCCCCTTGCGGAAGTGGAGCGGAGCGAAGGCAGTCGCTGGGCCGTGGCGATTTAGAGCGGGACAGGCACGAATGCCTGTCCCGCCCGAGACCTACGAAACCACGGGGTTGCATTTGTCAGGATTGATTCCCAAATCTTTGATGGCTTTGTCGAGGACGGAACGCTCGATCTTGCCGTCGGTGAAAAGCTCGTGGAGCGTCGCGATGGTGATAAACCGTGCATCAACTTCAAAGAATTCGCGCAGCGACGCGCGCCCTTCGCTGCGGCCGAACCCATCGGTGCCGAGTCCTGCCAGGCGGCTGGGCATCCATTTATTCACCATGTTGGGCAAGGTCTTCAAATAGTCCGAACCAGCGACGAGCACTCCTGGTGCGTCCGCGAGGCAAGCGCTGAGGTATGGGACGCGCGGCTTTTCGCCCGGGTGCAAGCGGTTCCAGCGCTCGACTTCGTTGCCGTCCGTATACAGCGCTTTGTAACTCGTGACGCTCCAAACGTCGGCGGCGACACCGTATTTTTCCTCCAGGATTTCCTGCGCGCGCAACGCTTCGTTCAGGATCGAGCCGCTGCCGAAAAGCTGTGCGCGAAGCTTGGACTTCTTGTTGGCGGAAGCGCGGTAGCGGTACATGCCCTTCAAGATGCCATCCTTCACGCCAGCGGGCATGGGGGGCATGGCGTAGGGCTCGTTCATGAGGGTGATGTAGTAAAAGATGCTCTCGCCGTCTTTGTACATGCGCCGGATGCCGTCTTGCAGGATCACGGCGAGTTCGTAGGCGAACGCGGGATCGTAGGCGCGAAGATTCGGCACGGACAGGGCCAGGACGTGGCTGTTCCCGTCCTGGTGTTGCAGGCCTTCTCCGGAGAGAGTGGTGCGCCCGGCCGTGCCGCCAAGCAAGAAGCCCCGTGTGCGCATGTCGGCTGCGGCCCAGATGAAATCAGCGATGCGCTGAAAACCAAACATCGAGTAGTAGATGAAGAAAGGAATGGTATTGATTCCGTGGGTTGCATAGGCAGAGCCCGCGGCAATAAACGAAGCCATCGAACCGGCCTCGGTAATTCCTTCCTCGAGGATTTGCCCATCCCTCGCTTCCTTGTAATAGAGCAACGTATTGACATCCACGGGCTCGTAACGCTGCCCCACGCTTGAGTAAATTCCGACGGTTCGGAAGAGCGACTCCATGCCGAACGTGCGCGCTTCGTCAGGAACGATAGGCACAATAAGCTTGCCGATTTCCGGGTCGCGAAGCATCTTGCGCAGCATTCCGACGTAAGCCATCGTCGTCGAGACTTCTCTGCCCTCGCTGCCTTCAAAAAATTCCTTGAACAATTCGTCATGCTCGGCCGCAATCGGCTTTGACCGGGCGCTCCGCTTCGGAACGTAGCCGCCCAGCGCTTCGCGCCGCGCCCGCAAGTACTGAATCTCCGCGCTGTCTTCCGCCGGGCGATAGAACGGAACTTCGATGCAGTCCTCGTCGCTGAGAGGAATCCCGAAGCGCGAGCGAAATTCCCGCAGCTCATCCTCATTGAGCTTCTTCTGCTGGTGCGTGACGTTCTTGCCTTCGCCCGCTTCGCCCAGGCCGTAACCCTTGATGGTGCGCGCCAGAATGACCGTCGGCGACCCCTTGTGCTCGACCGCAGCCTTATACGCGGCATACACCTTGCGCGGGTCGTGCCCGCCCAGCCGGAGTCGCCGCAGCGCTTCATCCGGAAGAGGTTCGACGAGCTGTAGTAGCCGCGGATCGCTCCCGAAGAAATGCTCGCGCACATAAGCCCCAGAGGAAACAACGAGCTTCTGATATTCGCCATCCACGAGCTCGCCCATGCGCTTTACCAGCAGGCCCTCGGTATCGCGCTCCAGAATGGGATCCCACTCGCTGCCCCAAAAAACCTTGATCACGTTCCAACGCGCGCCGCGGAAAGCGGATTCGAGTTCCTGAATAATCTGGCCATTGCCGCGCACCGGACCATCGAGGCGCTGCAGGTTGCAGTTGACAACGAAAATGAGGTTATCGAGCTTCTCACGCGAGGCGAGCGTGATCGCACCAAGCGACTCCGGCTCGTCGGTCTCGCCATCTCCGATGAACGCCCACACCTTCGCGTCGGTAACGGGCTTGAGGCCGCGATCCTCCAGGTACCGGTTGAACCGCGCCTGATAAATGGCCATCAGAGGGCTGAGGCCCATCGAGACGGTCGGAAATTCCCAGAAGTCTGGCATCAGCCACGGGTGTGGATAGGAAGAAAGACCGCCGCCGGGCTTCAGTTCACGGCGGAAGTTCTCGAGCTGCTGCGCGGAGAGGCGGCCTTCGAGGAAGGCGCGTGCATAGATGCCCGGAGCGGCATGCCCCTGAAAGTAGACCGTGTCGCCCTCGAACTCCTCGGTGCGCGCGCGGAAAAAATGATTGAAGCCGACTTCAAAGAGTGTCGCAGCCGAAGCATACGTGGAGATGTGGCCGCCGATATTGTGTTCGACGCGGTTGGCACGCACGACCATCGCCAGCGCGTTCCAGCGAATCAGGCTTTTGATCCTGCGCTCGAGCTCCTGGTCGCCTGGAAAAAGAGGCTGCAGCCGGACGGGAATGGTATTTGCGTAGGGAGTGTTAGCCGTAAAAGGAAGGTCGATACCCTCCACGGTGGCGTGCGCGCGGAGCCGCTCCAGAATCTCGGCGGCAACTTCAGGTCCACTCGACTCCAGGACGGAATCCAGCGATTCGAGCCACTCCTGGACTTCCACATCGTCCAGGCCGTGATGCTGGGTTGATGTTTCGTTATCCATGCCTGCGGGTGGCCCCTTTTCTTTGATGAATCAGGCTCATCTGGCTCGCGAGCGGCGAGCGTTGGATGAGTTCGACAATCTAGAATACACCCCGTGGCAAATCTCTGCACGGAGGGTTGCCAACTGATGAAGGTTCGTTGGCACTGAAAGTACTGCGCCAGGATTTAAAGGGTTCGCCCACCGTCAAGGACAAGGATCTCGCCGGTCATGAACTCCGCTCCGATAAGGAACGAGACTGCGGAGGCGACATCGCCAGCCCTGCCAGAGCGACGCAGCGGAGCTATTTTGATGAAGTCCCTTTCCAACTCTGGTGGATCGCCGGGCATTGTGATGGTTCCTGGAACGATGGCATTGACGCGGATTTCAGGCGCCAAGACCTTCGCCAAGCACCGCGTGAGCATGATGACGCCCGCTTTTGAAACACAGTGGGGGATGTAGCCGGGCCACGCCAGCAGCCCTCCCACATCTGAAAAATTGATGATCACGCCGCGCCCGGATTGCTTGAGGAGCGGGGCGGCAGCTTGGGAACAAAAGAAAGGCCCCTTCAAATTGGAATCGAGGGAAGCGTCCCATATCTGTTCGCTCGTGGTTTCGAACGGAGTGTGCAGGAAGTTTGCGGCGCTGTTCACAAGAACGTCGAGCCGTCCAAAGTTTTGCGCCGTATCCTCAAACAGCCGCTTGATTTCGAATACCCTGCTCAAGTCCGCATGCAAAGCGATCGCCCGCCGGCCCAGCTTCTTGATTTGGGCCACCGCGTCCTCCGCTTCGGGTCGCGAAGCGCGATAGTGAACGACGACATCCGCGCCTTCTTCGGCAAGGTGCAGAGCGACGGCGCGCCCGAGGCGTTTCGCGGACCCGGTAACGAGCGCGACCCTGCCTCGGAGGGACTCCATCCGAGTTGCTAGAGGTTCCGACATCGTCGCCCCGAAAGGTAACACATCCCAGCGGGGCAGCGTGTGCTGGAGCAACAAAGAGGGGAATGTTTCTTCCCCCAGCCCTGCTAGAATCGGCACCGCAGAGGAGACAAGGAATGAAACTGGACTTGCTTGCGATTGCCGCGCACCCTGACGACGTCGAACTGACCTGCGGCGGCACGCTGCTGAAAATGGCGCAGCGAGGGTACAAGACCGGCATCCTGGATCTAACCGCGGGTGAAATGGGCACGCGAGGGACGGCCGAGACCCGCGCGAAGGAAGCGACGAGAGCCGCGAAGCTACTCGGTGTGAAATGGCGTGACACTCTGGGCGTTCCGGACTCGGATGTGCAGCCCTTGCGGCAGCACAAGCTGCGGCTGGCGGCGATCATTCGAGAGCTCAAACCGAAAACAGTCATACTGCCCTACTGGGAGGCGCGGCATCCCGATCACTACAATGCTTCCACGTTGGGTTATGAGGGCTGTTTCCTGGCGGGCCTGAAACAGTTGCCGTTGGAGGGTGAGCCGTACCGTCCGTTTAAAATCCTGTATTCGACCGCGTACGCTCCCGTCCGGCCGACCTTCGTCGTGGACATTACTCCGCAGTATGAACAGCGCCGCCGAGCGATTCTGGCGTTTGGGTCGCAATTTCGCCCGAAAAATAGCGAAAGGAAAAGCCAGGTGTTCCTGCCCATTGACCGCCTGGAAGAAGAAATGAACCAATTGGCGCGGCATTACGGCCAGATGATCGGGGTCAAATACGGCGAGCCATTCTTGCAAAAAGAACTGATGAAGGTCGCGGATGTCGTGAAAATGGACGTCCGCTCGATCTAGTAAGCCCAATAACCGCTAGAATTTCTCGTTATCCATCGCCGGAGAAAAGCCAGGCATAGTCTGACCCTTGGGAGTGCGTTCCACTCGGACCCGGATGAGGGCTTCCTCCTCGGCGCCGGACTTCCGCAGGATCACCATAGTGGTGAGCGCTTCGGAATAAACCCGCGTCACCAGGTAGATGTCGCCGGTCCCGTCTTTCTTCCATAGCTGGCCAATCTGAATCTTGGAGGTGCTCATGGGACAGACCTTGAATGTAGAGGGGCTGCGGAAGGGTGTCAACCTGTTCGCGCGTGCAGTTTCGACACTAATGCACCTTCTCAGGCCCCATTCAAACAATCCGTCAATGGGCGGGGACCTGATATGGCGCTGCAGGCAACTTGTTATCGCCTTGTCTGGGGTGGGTAATTCGCTCCTCCGCTATCTGCCTTCCGAGCGGCTGCTCATTTCGCCGAGGGGCAGGAAACCTTATAGAAGGCGGATACATCGTACTGAGTGCTGGTTTAGACTGCCTGGCTGGCGATGTGGTGTATAATCGCAGCAGGCTGAGGTGACCCTCATGGCATCCATTCTTCGAAAAGCTTCGGCACTGACGTTCTTGAGCGCGCTGGCGGTGTATTCGGCCCTCGCCGTACCGCAGAGCCCGCCACCGACCCCAGATCCATCGAAACCCTCGGCAACCCAACCGACTCAGACGAGACAGGACGCGCCGATTGCCCAGCCGGACACTGTCAATCCCAAGAATTCGAAGGAAGACGTCGAGGCCATCGGGAATCGCGGCGTCGGCAAAGGCGTGAACTTCTATTCCCTGGAAAAAGAGATCGCGCTCGGCAAGGGGCTGGCCCAGGAAGTGGAAAAATCATCCAAGCTGATCGATGACCCCATCGTCACGGAATACGTGAACCGGGTGGGACAAAACCTGGTCCGGAACTCCGACGCAAGAGTTCCCTTCACGATCAAGGTGATCGACTCGGACGAGGTAAATGCGTTTGCGCTCCCCGGTGGATTCTTCTATGTCAACAGCGGTCTGGTTCTTCGCGCTCAGGAAGAGTCGGAACTGGCGGGCGTCATGGCGCACGAAATATCACATGTGACGGCGCGACATGGCACGAAGAACGCTACAAAGGGCGAGCTTATGCAACTGGCCTCGATCCCGGCGATGATTTTCATCCCTTACAGCTTGGCCGGTTATGCCATGTACCAAGGCCTGAACCTCGCGATCCCATTGACGTTTCTGAAGTTCAGCCGCGACGCTGAGCGCGAAGCAGACTTTCTCGGTCTGCAATACATGTATAAAGCCGGTTACGACCCCAACTCCTACGTGACTTTCTTCGAGCGAATCCAGGCGGACGAAAAGCGCCACGCGGGTACAATCCCGAAGGTCTTTTCCACGCACCCGCCGACGCCGGATCGTATCGAGGCGGCGCAAAAGGAGATCGCGCGGATTTTGCCGGCGCGCCAGGAGTACATCGTCACAACCTCGGAGTTCGACACCGTGAAAGCGCGGCTGCGCAATATCATGTTCGCGCGCAAGGTGCAGGACACCACGCAGGGAAAGCCAAGCCTCCGGACGAAGACCGAGCAGTCAGACAAGCAGAAGACACAGCCCGGCACGGATACGGGCGACGAGGACCGGCCAACCTTGAAGCGTCGGCCGGATTCACCTTGAGCTGACGGACACGATACTTGCTATCGAAAAGGGCGGCCAATTGGCCGCCCTTTTCTTTCTTGATCCCTAAAAAATCAGCACACGTTCTTTGAACTAATAGCGGCGGTGCTGATGGTGCTCTTCGGGAGCGGCGCCGATGCCCCGGCGGCGCAGCTCTTCGGCGTAATACTTTCTGTAAAGCACGTCCCACTCTTCGCTGCCCTCGAGGATTTCCTTCTTTTGCGAGGTGATGCGCTTGCGCACTTCCGCGTCGGCTTGTTCCTCCTCGCGGAGCGTCGCCGTCAGAATTTGCACCACCTGTTGACGGATGGTATCGCGGTCTTCCACAAACTCAACCTCGTCGCTCGAGACCAGCACGTCCGTGATCTGGTGCGAGAGGCGGACGATTTTTTCGCGGCTAAGTCGCATCGGTCCCGAAATCCCTCTCAGTATAGGGAAGACACCCGCTCGCAGGCGGACGGCAAAAGAGTCAACGCAAAATCAGTTTGCGGTCGCGGGCAAGCTGGCCTTTCACCTTCTTGTACATTTCCTGATAGGAAGCGCCCGTTCGGCGCATTTCATCCTGATGTTGCGTGAGGATCTCGCGCACCTCCTCGTTGAGTCGGTCCTCAACGGTCAGCTCTTCCGTCATGCGCTGGCGCACGCGCTGCGCAACGCCTTCAACGGCCTTCGTCTCGATCAGTTCGCCTTCGACGAGCCGCTTCACCACTTCCGTTGCCATGTAACCGACAAAATCCCGCGCCAGGAGCATTCCAGAGCGTGTCCTTTACAAGAATGCAAGAGAAGCAGTGTACTGGCTGGCTCACCAAAGTGCAAGAAAGCGGGTCCATCAGTGCCGAAAAAGTGGCCGAGAAACCGGAGAGGATCGCCGCATCAGAAGCGCGTTGCCGCGGGTCGCGTTGACGCTTTGCACTGCTTCCTGTACGATGAAACGGTAAGGGCGGTTAGCTCAGCGGTTAGAGCATTCGGTTTACACCCGAAAGGTCGTCCGTTCGAATCGGACACTGCCCACCATCCGCAAGCAGCACATCAGCGGGGACGTAGTTCAGTTGGTTAGAACG